>ERZ1090869.939-NODE-940-length-14217-cov-15.618698_pt1 | contig 14217 bp, 13 predicted proteins | sample MGYA00478474_ERZ1090869 | MGnify/ENA primary metagenome ERZ1090869 (study PRJEB33644, sample SAMEA5815748) | chicken gut metagenome | biome: Chicken; feature: Gastrointestinal Tract; material: Caecum | place: Ireland | collected 2019-01-01 | study: A study of the... | reverse complement strand
TTCGACATCGTCATTTTCGACGAGGCGTCGCAGATGCCCACGTGCGAGGCGGTGCCCTCGCTTGCAAGGGCAAAGAGCGCCGTAATAGTCGGCGACCCCAAACAGCTTTCGCCCACAACGTTCTTCATGGCGCTCGGTCAGGACGAAGACGAGCTTGAGGCCGAAGACCTGGACAGCGTGCTCGACGACTGCCTTTCACTCGGCATGCCCCAAATGCACCTCAACTGGCACTACAGAAGCAAGCACGAAAGCCTTATCGCCTTCTCAAACATAATGTACTACTCCGGCAAACTTTGCACGTTCCCCTCGCCGGACGCGCTCGACAGCAAGGTCAAGCTCGTGTATATCCCCGAGGGTGTGTACGACAGGGGCTTTACCAAGTGCAACAAGCAGGAAGCCGAGGCATTGGTAAAGGAAGTTATAAGAAGGCTTAAAGACGAAAAGCTCCGCCGCTCAAGCATAGGCATAGTGACGTTCTCCACGCCACAGCAGAACTATATAGAAAAACTGCTGTCAAAGGCAATACAGGAACAGGGGCTTGAAGAAGTCGCCTACGAGCGCGACGAGCCGCTGTTCGTCAAAAACCTTGAAAACGTTCAGGGCGACGAAAGAGACGTTATAATGTTTTCGGTATGCTACGGCCCCGACCGCATGGGCAAGATATCGCTCAACTTCGGCCCGCTCAACCAATACGGCGGCTGGCGCAGGCTGAACGTAGCCGTCTCCCGTGCCAGGGAAGAGATGGTCATCTACTCGTCCATGCGCTATTCCATGATAGATCTTTCGCGCACAAATTCGCGCGGCGTGGCAGGCCTTAAGGCATTTTTGGAATTTGCCGAAAAGGGCCGCACCAGCATTGCCGTAAAGAACGACGAAATGATAATAAACAAGTCCGGCATAGGCAAATATGTTGCCGCCGAACTTTCAAACTACGGCTACGACTGCCGCTGCGACGTGGGCGTTTCAGACTTCAAGATAGATGTCGCGGTCGTCGATCCCAAAAACAAGCACAACTTTATCCTTGCCATTCTGTGCGACGGCGAAAGCCGCTTCTCTGTAAAGGACAGAACGGTAATGCAGGTTCAGACGCTCAAGCGCAACAATTGGAACGTTGTAAGGCTGTATTCAATAAACTTCTTCAACAACCCCAAGAGGGAGATCAAAAAGATAAAGGAATACCTGGACAAGCTGTGCTCCGGCGGAAAAACCGTTGCCTCCGGGTTCAGAAAGCCATACCGCGCCGCCAAGCTTGAAGAAAAGACTGTGGATGCGCAGTATATTCTTTCAGGCGAGCACGATGCCGAAATAATAAAATCCATCAAGGCTGTTGTAGCTGCGGAAGAACCTATTTCGGCACAGTTCCTCATCAAGCGTGTGCTATCGGCATACGGAATTTACAAACACGGCGTAAAGCTGGATGCAAAGCTTTCCTCTCTCATCGAAGGATGCGGCTATCAGTATGCAGATATCCTTGGTACGCGGTATTATTTCCGCTCGGATAAGTACTCGATCTTCGACCGTTACCGCGTGGAGGAGGGTGTGCAGCTGCGCACTTCCGAGGCGGACTATACGCCTTACGATATTATCTCGCTTGTAAAGAGCATACTTTTAAGCAAGGTGAGCATGTATTCCGACGAGCTTACCATAGCCGTTCAGCGCGAACTCAACGTGCCCCGTCTTTCAGACAGGTTTGCCTCGTTCATCAATTCGTGTATAGATTACGGCGCTTCAAAGGGAATATTCGTGCGCAGTATTTCCGATAAAATTTCGCTCACATGATCTGTGTATAACAAGCCTGTGCGGGGCGCCGTTTATGCGGCGCCCCGCATAAAAGATTGCGTTTTGACTTAAAGATATGAAAAAGAGGCTGCTCAACGTTCGTGCGGCAGTCGTGCTGGCGTTTGCCATAGGCTGCGGCGCAGGGTTTTCGTACCTGTCGCTATACAACAGTTTTCCGTTGTGGTGGCTTACGGCGCTTGTGCCGGCGGCCGCCGCATTTGTTATATTCTTTATCGTCCGCCGCAATGTAGCTGGCATAATATATACCCTGCTGTCTGTGCTGCTGTTTTTATATGGCGCGATAGGCGTAGGTGCTGTGCTCAAAAATTATTCGTCGGTCAGCCTGAATAATGGCGGCGAGTATACAATAAGCGGCACCGTGAGGGAAAAATCTTTTACGCAGAGCGGGGAATACATAGTTATGGACGGCCTTTCGGCGGATGGAACAGATATAGACGGCGCCATGACGGTATATCTTGACGAACAGTACGGGCAGTTCTGCGAGGTTGGTTATTCGGTGCGCTTCGGCGCAGACGTCTATGTCAACGATGCATTTGCATACGGCAACAGCTACACAGAGCGCATACTCTCCGACATCCGTTATACGGCATACCCGAATACTCCTGTGGTATCTGAATACGGCTTTTCGTTGTTCGGCAGCATAAATTCGGCTGTCCGATCGCTGTATTTTGACAACCTCGACCGCGATACGGCTGCAATAGTGTACGCAATGTATACCGGCAATGTGGACTACATTCAAACGTCCACCATGGATAGCTTCCGCTATGGCGGCGTGGCGCATGTGTTTGCAGTTTCGGGCATGCATATTGTGCTTGTATACGGCGCCGTAAGTTTTGTCCTAAAAAGATTGCGCTTAGGTCAGGTGCCCGTAGCTGTAATAAGCGTCATACTCGTGTTCTTCTATACGGGAATGTGCGGCTTTACCCTGTCTGCCGTGCGCGCGGCCATAATGTGTGCGGTGGCGGCCGCGGTCAGGCTTGCGGGCGGCAAGTACGACGGCCTTGTTTCGCTATCTCTGGCGTTCACTGCTATTCTGCTTGTAAATCCGCTCAATATAACGTCGGTCGGATTTCAACTCTCCGTAGCGGCGGTGGCGGGCATAGTGTTGTTCTGCTCGGTATTTACAAGGGCGCTTAAAAAGATAAAGTTCCCTGACTTTATTGCCTCTTCGGTAGCAATGACGCTGTCGGCGCAGATAGGCACGTTCCCTATTCTACTTTCATGCTTCGGGTATGTAAGCTGGGCAACGCTTGCGCTGAATATAGTATTTGTTCCGTTGCTTTCGGCAATATTTACCGTACAGTTTGCCGCAACGCTGTTTGCGTTTGTGTTGCCGCCGCTTTCGCAGTTTTTCTGCATGCTGTTCGCCGTCCCCACAGAGGCGGTGACTGCCGCGCTCGTTGTCATAAGGGCGGAGGACGTGCTTATAAGCGGCTTTGAATTCGGCATCTTCACCGCCCTGTACTTTCTTGCCGCATATATCGTGTCGGGGCATGTAAACATAAGGCCGTCCTTGCGCGCGGTAGCTGCAACCTTGCTCGCCGCGGTCATCGGCGCGGGGCTTGTGCTTGAAAACTATCTTCCGCAGGGCACCATGCGCATAACGGCCTCGGCATACTACGGCGGCAGCAGCGCAGTGCTGTTCACCACGCCGCAGGGCAATGTGCTTGTAATTTCGCAGCAGCCCTCCGCATACGACATATCTTCGCTTATGGCAAACGGCAATGACCCCGACGCAGTTATAATTTTAGGCGGGGAGGAGAGCGCCTTTGCATACACATTGCTCGGCGCCGACTGCGGGGATGTCTATGTATACTACTCCAATCTCAACTTTCAGCCGTTCGACGGCGTAACCATACACTATCTTAAAGACTTCACCGTAGCAGGCATAGATTTTGCCTTTGCGGGCGGATACGATATCGTCGCCGAATACGGCGGCATGCGGGTGGGCGTAAGCTGCGGCGGCTCCGTTGCCATAGATAGCTGCGACCTGCTGTTCTATTCGGCGCCTTCGCACAACTGCGAATGCAGCGTGTATGCGTCCTTCAACCAAAACGGCGGACTTAACATGTACGACTGCGGCGACTTGCAATTTGTAGTCAAAGATGGTACACTGTATTCGCTGGGCAATTTTTCAGAAAAAGGCGCGCTGCTGTAGCCTTTTAAATGCGTAAAGTATTCAAAAAATGCAATTGCCACGCACATATGGCGCAACTATTACATTTTAAGGACTGTTTATGAAGTTTACCGAACTTAAAAAATTCATAGCCGACGGGGGTGGAGGCGTCTTTCTTCTTCAGGGTGAGGACGCTTACTTTCTTTCCCGCGGGGAGGCTATGATAAAAAAGGCATACCTCACCATGCCCGAACTAAATTTCGTTTCGTTCGAGGGCGAAAGTTTAAAGGGGCAGAACATCGCGCGCCTTACAGACGCGCTGTCGTCTTTCCCCTTCATGGCGGAAAAGCGTGTGGTAAAGGTGAGCGAGTTCTACCCCTCGGAATCAGACTACGAAAAGTATTTAAAGCCCTTTATTGCCGACTTTCCTGCAACGGCCATACTCATAATTGTCAACACGCAGACCAAGAAGGGTGCGGCAGATCTTAAAAAGAAGGGCGGCATAAATTATTTCGACTGCGGAAAGGCTGACGAAGAGGAGGTCACCCGCTGGATATACCTCACCTTAAAGCGCGCAGGCATTGCCGCAAACGCCGAAGTGTGCATGAACATAGCGCGCTACTGCCTGTGCAATATGTCGCGCGTGTCGATAGAAACGCAGAAGATAATAGAATATAAGGGCGGTGAGGGCATGCTTACTGCCGAAGAGGCCGACGGGCTTGTGTATAAGGACGCCGATTACCGCATATATGAGATGACAAACGCCGTAGCCGCCGGCAATTATTCGCGCTTCTGCGAGATATCGGGCGAGCTGACTTCAAGGGGAATGGACAGCATGTCGGTGCTGAACAGCCTGTTTTCGTACATGCGCAACCTTGCCATCGTGGCAGGCTCGCGCGCGGGGGACGCTGAACTTGCAAAACAACTCGGGATGAAGGAATTTGCCGTAAAGCGCACGCGCGAACAGGCGCGCCGCTTCGGCGCCGACCGCGCGGAAAAGCTGGGCATGGCCATATATTCTGCCATAGCCTCGGTAAAGTGCGGCGAAATAACGCAGGAGAGCGCATACAGGCAGGTATGTTCGTTTGTATTTTTCGGGCAGCGCGGGGACATTGCTTAAAAATACATAAATTTGTACGCAAAAAAGCCTTTTTTGTATGCATTGGTGCCAAATATATTTGCAAATCGCTTTATTTTTCTTCCGATAAATTATATAATGTTTAAAAGTGCCGCCGCTCTGTGGTACATTTTGCAAATGTGCACTGCCGCGGCTTTACATAATTTTTAACTTACACCGCGCATATCGTGCGCACGGGGGCTTATAGTGGACTGGCAGGATTTCAAATCGAATGTTTCCGCTTTTTTTAACAATTTCGGCACAAACGCAGTTTCGTATGTCATGGAGTTCATCTTTTTTGTCATACTGTTTTATTATGCGTTCAAAGTGCTGCAGACAAACAAGAGCTATAAACTTATAGCCGTATTCGTATTCGCTGTTGTGTGGTGCGGGTTTGCGTTTGCATTCTCAAAGAATATAGAGTCACAGTTCCTGCTCATCGTAATAATGATGCTGGCAATACTTGTGTTCACAATGTACAACACCGAAATTAAAAGGGTGCTTTTAGACAATATGATAAAGGGCAAAAGCGACCGCCCCAAAGTCAGTGCCGGCGGCGTCGACGCCATCATAGACGAAATGATCCGGGCCCTTCAGAATATGTCAAAGAATAATATAGGCGCTTTGATTGTACTTTCAAACGAAAACCTGCCCGAAAATATAATTGAAAGCGGTACCATAGTAAACGCCGAAATATCTTCGCAGATGATAGAAACGGTGTTCTATCCCAAGGCTCCGCTGCACGACGGCGCCATGATAGTCGAAGGCAGCAAAATTTATGCCGCAGGGTGCTTTCTGCCTCTTGCGCAGAGCGATAACCTGCCCAAGGAGATGGGCAGCCGTCACCGCGCGGCGCTGGGCGTCACTTCCGTTGCCAGCGTAACGGCGCTTGTCGTTTCGGAAGAGACGGGTATTATCTCCATAGTAAAAAACGGCGCCATAAAAAAGAAGTATGCCGATGCGGCAGACCTTAAAAACGCGCTCAGCGACTATTACTGGGACGATCTCACGGCGGAGGCAAAGGAATGAAAAAGTTAAGCGAATTTTTTAAAGATCTGTTTACAAAGTATCTGCCCATAAAAATACTTGCTATCGTGCTTGCGGCGCTCACCGTTCTGCTCATCAACATAAACTGAGGTGCGCCATGTTTTACAAAAGCGTGCCTGAGGAGATGATAGGCATACCGCAGATACTTTTACCTGCGCATGCCGATGTATATACGTGGGCGGTGAACGCCTGCGACCAGTTTACAGGCAATGCAAAGTATTGGAAGGCGGTGGAGGAGCTTACGGCAGGCAGGCTTAGCACCTACCACCTTGTCTTTCCCGAAATATATCTTAAGGACTGCCCCGAGCGGCGCATACAGGCGATAAATGCGCAGATGTACAGATATCTTTCCGAAGGGGTTTTCAGGCAGGTAGATGGTGGCTTTGTACTTGTGGAGCGCACTACCGCAAGCGGCACTCGCACAGGCATTGTGCTTGCCATAGACCTTGAGGCCTATTCCTTCAGGCAGGAAGAAAAGGCCCCCGTCCGCTCTACCGAGGCCACCGTTTTAGACAGGCTTCCACCTCGCGTAAAGATACGCGAAGGCGCTCCGCTGGAGTTGCCGCATATAATGTTGTTGTATAACGACCCGCACGGCAAGGTTCTTTCGGCGGCACAGCGCGGCGAAGTGTTGTACGATTCCGACCTGAACATGGGCGGAGGGCACGTGTGCGGTACATATATCAGAAACGCCGAAGAGGTGCGCCGCGCCTTTCTTAGCTTAAGGCAGGGCGCAGACGGAATGTTGTTTGCCGTGGGCGACGGAAATCATTCGCTTGCGGCGGCAAAGCTGTGCTGGGAAAAGGTCAAAAAGGGCCTTGATGCCGGGCAGCAGGCTACCCACCCTGCACGCTATGCCCTGTGCGAGGCGGTAAACATATTCGACCCCGCGCTGGACTTTCACCCGATACACAGGTTTATAAAAATTTCAGACCCCGAAAAATTCTTTTCCGGCTGGAATATACGCGGCGGCGGCAGCGCAGGAGCCGTTGTTTGCGGCAAGGTAAGCAGGCTGCCATTCACCGAAGATATTCCCGCGGGCATCCGCATGCTGGACAATTATATTGCGGAGTATATTGCGCAGAACGGCGGCGAAGTCGACTATATCCACGGCGACGATCAGCTTCTTGAGCTTTCGCAAAGCGGCGCGGGGGTAATGCTCCCGGCAATAAAAAAGAGCGACTTTTTCAGCCTTATAGAGACGGGCGGCAATCTTCCGCAGAAGACTTTTTCGCTCGGCGAAGGCAACGAAAAGAGATACTATATAGAGGCAAAGCGCATAAAGTAAACTATCAGGAAATATAGATATATGGCAGTAAAGGTATGTAAATTCGGCGGCACGTCTATGGCAGACGGCAATGTGATGAGCCGCGTCAGGAATATAATAGAGAGCGATAAAGACAGAAAATACGTTGTGGTTTCCGCGCCCGGCAAGCGCTATTCGGGCGACGTAAAAATTACCGATATACTCTATCAGTGCCACAGGGAAGTGGAGGAAAGGGGCGCGTGCGGCGCTTCGTTCGAGCTTATCCGCAACCGCTTCAACAGCATTGTGAGGGAGCTTAATATCGACTTCGATATCAACTCCGTGCTCGATGAAACGGAAAGGCGCATAAACGCCGAAAAGGATGAAGATTTCACCGCTTCGCGCGGGGAATATCTGTCTGCAAGGGTAATGGCGGAGGTGCTCGGCGCAAAGTTTATAGACGCCGAAGACGTTATCTTTTTCGATAAAAACGGCGCTTACGACGCGGCTAAATCGGATAAAGCCATAAACGACGCGCTCCGCGGCGCAGAAAAAGCTGTATTCCCCGGTTTTTACGGCAGGGGCTACAACGGCAAAGTGAAGACCTTTTCGCGCGGAGGGTCTGATATTTCCGGCGCCATAGTTGCGCGCGCAGTCAATGCCACCGTGTATGAAAACTGGACGGACGTGAGCGGCTTCCTTGCCTGCGATCCCAGAATAGTAGATAGTCCCAGGCGCATAAAGGCGCTCTCCTATAAGGAGCTGCGCGAACTTTCGTATATGGGGGCAAACGTATTGCACAGCGAATCTATCTTCCCCGTGCGCAAGGCAAACATACCCATACATATAAAAAACACCTTCAGGCCTGAAGACGAGGGCACGCTCATTCAGCCCAGCGTATACTATACGCCCAGCGGCAGCATAGTCACGGGCATTGCCGGCAAAAAGGACTTCACTGTAATCTTCATTGAAAAATCATTGATGAATTACCAGATAGGTTTTGTCCGCAAGGTGCTCTCCGTGCTGGAAAAGTACAACGTGCCCGTAGAGCATATACCTTCCGGCATAGACACCATGTCTGTTGTAATCGAATGTTCCGCCCTCAAAGACGGCAAGCTCGAACTCATCCTTCAGGGCATAAAGGAGGCCGTTGCGCCCGACGTTTTAAGGGTGAACGAAGATATCGCGCTGATAGCCACCGTCGGTCACGGCATGTCTTCTTCTGTAGGTACATCGGCAAGGCTGTTCAAAGCCATGGCGGAAGCTTCTGTCAACGTAAGAATGATCGACCAGGGCTCTTCCGAGCTGAACATTATCGTCGGCGTTAAAAACGAGGACTGCGAAAAGTGCATACGCGCCATCTACCGCGAATTTTTCGGAAACTGAATAACTTATCAAATTAAAAGAGGGAGGCTGATTTTTTTCAGTCTCCCCCGTTTTTTTATCATTTGTTGAACCGTTTTTTTCCTGTAATGCTGTCTATCGTTATTTTTACCACGGCGGTAATGCCAGTCGCTGCACAGTCGCGGGCCGAATATCCTTCAACATGGCAGTGCTTTAATAACAGTTCAAGCCCGTGCACAAGCTCCTCGCCGTAAACTCTCTCCGCCCTGCCGAAAGCTATCACGCTCCTGTAGTCGGCCGTTACGCTGTGGCCTGTATCGACATACCCTTCAAGCGCGTCGGCCTCAAGGCAGACGTTGCCGTTGCTTTCTATAAGGTCAAGCTTTTTGCCCTCCTTTGCGCAGTGGAAGTATATAAAAAACTGCCCGCCTTTCTCTTCCCATCCGTAGGAGAGGGGCACTATATAGGGGAACGGCTCGTCGTGCATGGCAAGCCTAATCGTCTGGCATTCGTCCAAAAGCTTTTTTATCTCTTCAACGTCCTTTATTTCCCTGTCTGACTTTCTCATCTGTTACCTCAAAAATATTTTTCTGTCTTTATTATATAATCGCCCCGTGCCGCTGTCAACTTGGAAAAAATATTCTTGACAAATAACTGTATCTATTGTATAGTAACAGTAAGGTACCTTATGAAAATTATTTTAAGCGGCCCTGCCGACAGGCCCATTTACGAGCGGTTAAAAAACGGAATAAAGGCGCAGATCGTCTCGGGCGAGTTGTCGGCGGGCAGCATGCTGCCCTCTATACGCGTTGCCGCAAAAGAGTTGGGTGTGGGCATCATCACCGTAAAACGCGCCTACGACGACCTGTGCGGAGAGGGATATCTGTATGCCGAACAGGGCCGCGGCGTATTTGTTTCAAACGCAGGTTCGGCGGCGCTCGCTCAAAAAAATCTTCAGGAGTTTGCAGATAAAATGCTCGCCCTCAAACAGGTTGCAACTGCGCTCAATATCACGCCCGAACAGGCGGAGAAAATTTTCAGAGAGATATGGGGGAAAGACTGATGGAAAAATGTGAATACGGGCTCGACATTTCCGGCCTTACGGTAGATTTGGGCAACTTCAGGCTTGATAATATAACGCTTAAAGTGCCGCGTGGTTGCATAACGGGGCTTATCGGCCGCAACGGCGCGGGCAAAACAACGCTTATCAAAACGATAATGCGCTTAAATGCCGCCTGCACGGGCAGAATATTCTACGAGGGGCTGTATTTCCCCGAGCACGAAGAGGAGGTTTTAAATAAAATCGCCTGCGTGTTCGATTCGCCCGTATACGGCAAAAACGCAAGGCCAAAACAGATAGTAAAGTACTACAGGCGTGCATACAAAAACTTTGACGAGGAAAAGTACAACGCGCTGATGGCACGCTTTTCCCTGCCGCACGACTTAAAGCTTTCAAGGTACTCCTTCGGCATGAACAAAAAATACTGCCTGATACTCGCGCTGTGCCAGGGCGCGGATATCCTGCTTTTGGACGAGCCGACTGCCGGCATAGATCCGTTCGACAGGAGCGCCGTGGTGGAACTCATTCAGGAGTTCATGCAAAGCGAAAACCACACCGTGCTGTTTTCAACGCACATAACAGAAGACCTGGACAGGATAGCCGACTATATTGCCATGATAGACGGCGGAAAACTTAAGTTCATGGAGGAGAAGGAGGAGCTTTTAAACTCCTATCGCCTTGTGCAGGTGAGTGCAATTACCGATGAGGTGAGGGCAGTTGCAATGGGGATTAAGAGTACGCCATTCGGCGCCACCTTCCTCTGCAAAGCGGAGGACGTCCCCAAGTGTGCAAGCACAAAAATTCCCACCGTGGAAGAGCTGTTCGTCGCCTTCACAGAGGAGGGGATAGCCGCCGCGCCTGACGGCAACCCGTTCGGAATGTAAACGGGAGGAGAGTATGAAAAACGGCAATTCATTTTTTAATAACTTCGCCGCCTACTACCGCTCGGGCATGATGGTACCGGAGGGCGAGGGGCAAAAACTCTCTCTCTTTCGCGGCGTACTCGTGTTTATAGGCTATTTTGCCCTGGTGCTGTTCGGAAGTGTAGGTACGGGCGGCGATATCTATCAGGACTTCGATATGCTCTTGGTAATGCCGATGTGCGTGCTCGTCGCGTGCAAAATGTACATGCTGTCCGTTTACGAAAGACTGGTGCCCATGCCGCACAGGCGCCGCGTGCTGTGCTCGCTTTTATTCTTTCTCATGTGGCTTATCATAACATCGGCGGTATGGGGCTTTTTGGTAGTTTTATACAGTCTTTTAAACTGGCGGCTGCCCGATTTCTCAATGCTCGGCGGCGCGGGCGGCTTTCTGCTCGTCTCGGTTTTTTTATACAGCACGGGCTTTGCGCTCTTATATACAAACCTTACGGCAAAGTCGGCAAAACTGCCGGTCATAATAGCGGCGTTTGCCGTGTGGGCGGGGCTGTATGCCGCCATCTTCATCTTCGGCAACCTTTTAAACGGTTTGCCCTTTGTCGGCGGCGGCATATTCGTTGCGGCGGGCCGCACTCCGCTCGGCTGGGTGTTTGCAGGTCTGTTCGCGGTATTCGGCATAATGCAGATCACGGCGGGCGTCATACTGTGCGCAAAGCGCTTAAAGCCTAAAGATTTTTGAAGTACAGCGACGGGAGAAGTATCAATTCAACAGAGGGGGTAGCAGAGTATGAAAAAAGTTATGTGTAAAATAAGGAAGGAAATTTTCCGCTACATATCATTTTGCCGTTCGTGCAGGTATTTCAAAAACGGCACATACGTTATAACTATGCCCGACACGGGAATGGCAAAGTATGCCGCCACATTGCTTCTGTTGCTTGTGCTCGCAGTCGTATCTGTCTTTACAAGCAGAACGCAGCTGCCGGACGGAACGCAGGTAGCAATGGATATTGTATATACAAACTGGCCCATGTGGGTGGCGGCGCTCATGCTGTTGTTTGCAATATCCACGCGCGGCGTGCAGGGCAGGCTCACGCCCATGTCGCATCGCCGCCGTGCGGCATACTACATGCTCCGCCCCGTGATAATGGCTGCTATCGTGTGCATATGTCTGGTCGCCGTATTCTGGCTGGCCGCATTGCTTGTAGCAACAATTCAGTACCTGGCGGGCAACCTTCAGTCCGTCGACGTGGAGCTTACCGAATATGCCGTATATGAGCTGTGCCCCTCCGCATATCTGTGGTTCTTTTCGTCGGCAATATTTTTCTTTTTTATCGTACTGTTTATAGCCGCATTGGGCGGGCAGAAGGTGAGGCCAAAGGGCAGCGCAAATTGTTTTTTTGCCGCCCTTGTCGAATATAAACGGCATATGGTTGCGTTTGCAGGGCTGGCATTTTACTACGTTCTCAGCTTTATTGCCTGCAATCTTACGCCGTTTAAGCCGGCGCGCGGGTTTGAATTTTTTTCTAACCCGATAATTGTGCTCGAATATCTCCCCGAGTGGCAGGATTGGCTGTTTGCGGGCATTATGGCGGCGGCAGCAGTAACCTCTTGCGCGCTTGCAATAGTGTTCACCTGCCGAGAATGCAGGCCGAAAAACTTCTGACCGTAAACTTAAGTTCCATGTTGCCGCACGCGCCCTGCACGCGTGCGGCAATGCTTTTCATATAATATACTATCATGACGCTGAGCGTTTGTATGATAGTCAAAAACGAGCAAGAGGTGCTTGCGCGCTGCTTAAGCAGCGTAAAGCCCTTTGCCGATGAAATAATTGTAGTTGACACGGGTTCTTCAGATAAAACCGTGTCTGTGGCCGGGCAGTTTACCGATAAAATATTTACCTTTGAGTGGTGCGACGATTTTTCCGCCGCACGTAATTTTTCCTTTTCAAAGGCAACGTGCGACCTTATCATGTGGCTGGATGCCGACGACGTCGTACGGGAGGACGACGCAAAAAAGATAGAGGCGCTTAAGGAGCAGATGCATGGCTACGATGTTGCCTTCCTTCTCTATGCGGCAGGCTTTGAAGGCGAGCGCCCTACGCTGACTTATTTCCGCGAGCGCATATTCAGGCGCGGCGGAGGCTTTGTATGGAAGGGCGCCGTACACGAGGCCGTCGAGGCGCACGGCAGGGTGCTGTATTCCGATGCAAAGATCTGCCACAAAAAGGTGCGCGCGGGCGATAAGTGGCGCAACCTGAATATATACCGCAAGCTCATATCAAACGGCGGCAGGCTTGCCCCGCGCGATAAATTTTACTACGGGCGCGAGCTCATGTTCTGCGGCCTGTACAGGGAGGCGGCTGCAATTCTCGCCGATTTTTTAAACGGCGAGGGATGGGAGGAGAACAAGTGTGAAGCCTGCCTGAATCTGTGTTCGGTATACTGTGCGCTCGGCGACAGAAGTTCTGCCCTTGCCTGGGCTCTGAAAAGCTTTGAGTACGGAGTGCCTAAAAGCCGTGCCTGCTGTATGATAGGGGAAGAAATGGCTCTGAGGGGCAAAACCGACGCCGCCATATACTGGTATAAGACTGCCGCCTCGCTGCCGCAAAATATATACAGCGGCGCCTTTGTCGAGGAGGATTACTCCGGCTATATCCCTTATCTCCAGCTGTGCGTCCTGTACGACAGGCTGGGCAACTACACGGTTGCCGAACGGTATAACGAACTTGCAGGCAGCATAAAGCCGCACAGCGCGGCATACCTTGCAAACAAAAGCTATTTTCTCTCCCGCCTCAGTGGCGGGGCTGAAAACGGCTGAGTATTTTGCCGCGTCGGCGCGGTGAGATATGCAATAACGGCTATATCTTTTATTCTTTAGCAGGGGCGTACATAAAATGTGTTTTGCACATTTTATGGCGGAGGGTAATCGGGTTTTTCAATTAAAAGTTCCTGCCCGTTACCCTGCCGCTCACACGGCTGTTTGCCGAATTAAATTTAAAGGTGATGCAAAAGATGTTTTTTTATGATAGAAATTGTCCCTGTTGCTGTACCTCCGGCGAAATAGTAATAGATAAAATAATCTATCAGCGTTCCGGCGGAACGGGAGCAACTGGCCCCACGGGCGCAACGGGCATAACGGGCCCCACGGGTGCAACAGGGGTCACAGGTTCCACCGGGGCAATGGGCGCGACGGGAAATACAGGCCCTGCAGGCCCCGCGGGGGCTACGGGGCAGGTGCAACAGGGGAATATTTATTCGGTGATGTCTATCGAATAGCGCCTTTCCACTTCATAGTCGATGCCCAATCTGCGGAAGGACTTACACTTCTGTAAAAGTTCAAGGCACTCGGCATATGCGTAAATCTGTCCTGTGCGGAACTCGCTGTGACCGGATAATTTTTCAGCCTCATAGAGTTCTTCCAAAGAGGTATTCAGCGTTTCTATCAGGTGTTTTATTGTCTGTCTTTTGTTTATCATAAATCAGATTACCTTCCTGTCTGAAATTTGATCGTAATGAAGTTAAAATAAGCATGCCAAGGCGCCTGTCATCTGTTGTGGCGGGAAAAGTTTCTATAATCTGTTCCAGCTCGGCGGCGTTGAACGTGCGCAGC
>ERZ1090869.938-NODE-939-length-14225-cov-7.723147_pt1 | contig 14225 bp, 11 predicted proteins | sample MGYA00478474_ERZ1090869 | MGnify/ENA primary metagenome ERZ1090869 (study PRJEB33644, sample SAMEA5815748) | chicken gut metagenome | biome: Chicken; feature: Gastrointestinal Tract; material: Caecum | place: Ireland | collected 2019-01-01 | study: A study of the... | reverse complement strand
GTGGATTATAGCCCATCTCGACAGTAGAACCCTCTCCCCGGAGAACGCTGCACGTGAGAGATGTCAGCTCCGGGAAATACTTCAGCGCCTCCGGTCCCTCCCAATATATATGCAGTTCTTTGACTGATTCCCTCTCTGCCCGCGTAAGGAGTCCGTCCCGCCCGTATTCCTCCTCAAGCAGCTGCTCCCTGAATTCACTGCCAGGGAAATTCCGGCTGTCGATCCTCACCGCGCCTATTCCAAGATACAGAAGCGTATTTCCTACAATTCCCACCGTCAGCAAAATGGTCAGCGGTATACTTCCCACCTTAAAAAGCTTCCAGACTGCGCCCTTTTTCCCCTGCTCCGATGCATGGGGCACATTCTTATCCCCAGCGCCCTTTTTCGGATATGCAGCAAGAAAGATATAAAAAACTGGCCCCATCACAAAAAGCCCTGTGGTGTACACAAGGCCTCTTCCAAAATATTTTGCCAGTCTGTAGCAGAACATCCCTCTGAGCAGCAACATCGATACCAGCAGAGCCATACTCATTTGCCAGCCGCCAGCCTCGGCGGGTATAAAAAATATAGTAACGGGCAGACAAAGCCCGCATACAACGTAAGCCGCAAACGGTGCGGTCTTCCACACAATGCGGTGACAGATGTATCTGCTGTAGACAGGAATGAAACTCTTCCACCCTTTTTCTCCGCACCGCTCAAACAGAAAATATCCCGCAGCCGCCTGACAGAGCCATAAAACCGCTGCCCAGATCAGATCCAGCATAACAATATTCATATAAAATCCCCCTCATCATCTCTCGCCCGCAGTCATCCTTCCCCTGCGGCCGACAGCCACTACACCAGCACATCATCCGGCAAATAACCGGACAGATCGCGCCGGAATACTTCTCCGCATGTACTAGCCCTGTATCTCCAGAAGCTTTGTCTTCAGTTCCTGTTCCATGCCGCGCAGTTCAGCCTCTGCCTCCTGGCGTCTCTGTCTGCCCTCCTTCTGGATATTCATCACCTCATCCAGCGTAGAGATCAGAGACTCGTTTGTAGCTTTCAGTGTCTCCATATCGACTATGCCGCGTTCAGACTCCTTCGCTGTTTCCACGGTAGCCATTTTCAGCTTTTCTGCATTCTTTCTGAGCAGCTCATTTGTCATATCCGTCACCTGGCGCTGCGCCTCAGCGGCCTGGGTGGAATGCTCCACGCCCAGGGCCAGCACCATCTGGCTCTTCCAGAGCGGGATCGTATTCACGATCGTGGACTGGATCTTTTCTACCATCAGAGTATCATTATTCTGAACAAGGCGGATCTGAGGAGCCGTTTGGATCGAGATCATCCTTGTCAGTTCCAGATCGTGGATCTTTTTTTCAAACCGGCTGCACATGGAGTCCAGATCTTTGGCCGCCTGTGCATCCTCGGGGAGCCCGGAAGCCTGGGCTTTTGCCGTCAGTTCTGCAAGCTGTGTGCTTCTGACCTCTGCAAGCTTCTTCTTGCCCGCCAGGATGCACATGGACAGTTCTTTAAAATACGTGAGGTTCAGCTCGTACATCTTATCCAGGAGCGCCGTGTCCTTCATAAGCTGCACCTGATGCTTCTCCAGAACTTTCACGATCTCTCCCACATTCGCTTCTGCCTTTGCATACTTTGCTTTCATGGATTCAATTTTGTTGGACGCTTTCTTAAAGATGCCGAAAAATCCCTTTTCCTCTTCTTCGTCAAAGTTTTTCAGTTCTGTCACCACGCCGGAAAGAAGTTCTCCCACTTCTCCCAGGTCTTTGGATCTGACATTTTCCAGGGCAGACTCTGAAAAATCAGCCATTTTCTTCTGCGTACCCGCACCGTACTGCAAAACCAGTGTAGAATTTGTCAGATCGATCTGGCTGGCAAATGCGTCCACCTGCCGGCGCTCTTCCTCTGTCAGAACGCTGTCATCCAGCGCCGGCTCGTTTTCCTGCGGCTGTACCGCCGGCGCTTTCTTCTCCTCCTGAACCGGAAACGGATTAAGTGTCAGTGTTGGCGCTGTATCCAAATCTTTAAATTCGTTGCTCATTTTCTTATCCTCCATGATCATTTCTTTCCCGTTTATTCCATTGTAATTTCTACAGTTTCTTCTTCAGCCCGTCTTCCGTCAGCCCATCCCGGGCAAGCATCATCTGAAGCACCGAGATGTCCGACGACACATCCCACGACGTATCCTGGAACAGATCGTCCAGCAGCTTTTCGAAAGCTGTGTTCAGCGTGTCTATGGTCTTCTCGATCTCACGCTTGGACGACAGGATGTTTTCCCCCTGAACCGGCTGTGCGTCCAGATCCTCATAAGCTTCCAAAAGCTTGATCGTAGTCGGAAGATAATAGTCCATCAGCTTTCCCAGGTCGTCCACCGTGTCCGGCTTCTGTTCTACCCTGTCAAAAATACGGTCCACCAGCATTTCCATCCTGGATATCTTTGCCGAGATTTCTTCCCCCGGGATCGCGTCGTTGGCTTCCCGGATCTTCTTCACATACTCGTCCCCTGCCGCTATGATCTTCTGTACCTCTGGCGAGAGTCTGTCATACTGCTGCTTTGCCTTTGCGTCAGCCGCCGCCTTTTCTTCCTTTTCCCGGCGCAGCCGCTCCATCAGCCCCGTATACTGCCGGTACGCATTATCACTGACCATCAGGCAGGTCTCCTGCTCATCCAGATGCCCCTGGCGGAACCAGCCCTTTTTGATCATCCTTTTCAGGTCTTTTACGACCGCTTTTACAGAACGCCCCGTCCGTCCTGCCAATTCTTTTATATCGCAATATTCCCGGTTTTGAATGATCTTCACATATCTTCCGAACCGTCCGGCCTCCGCGGCCATTCCCAGACCCGCGCCGAACATGACCGCAAAGGCGATCGTAAATACCCCGATAGCTGCCGAGGCAAATACATTCAGCACGTCCCAGCCCGCAAAAATACTGCTGATGATAAGGAACAGAAAAAACGCGATGCTCACCAGCCCGAACACACCTCCCGTCACGGCCAGGAACGCCCCGCCGATCTTTGCCGAAGTCCCTTTGAGATAAAAGGGCGATCCGCTGCTTTTTACCATTGTGTTCCTGCTGCCATGAGCACTTCCGTAATTACTTCCGTAGAATGTATTTGTCCCGGATCCAGATGGCTGCCCGGACGGACCGGTTCCCGCCGGACCGCGGTTATTTTCTTCCCAGGTCCCGCCGGCGGGTCCCCGCTGTGCGGAGTTTCCCGGCTCCCTGTACCATCCCCCGTTGTTCAGCCCGCGGGAGATATTGTTCATCGCCTGTCCGATCGTATCCGAAACCGTCTGGTTTAATCTGCTGAAATCACGGGAATCCACAGCATTTTGTATGGTTCTGCGGATATCCTCGCCAAATCTTTCCCACTCGTTATTTATCATGGATTTCCTCCTTGAAATAAGCTTGACTCAGAAAATCTTTTATATGATAATCAGTTTAGCTTCCGGCCATAGAAAAGTCAAGACAGGCAGGAGCAGAAAAGGAGAGGAAAATGCCACGAACCATTACACCTGAGATCGTATATGAAGATTCAGATATCATCGTCTGCCGCAAACCCGCTGGAGTTCCCACGCAGAGCGCGCACATCGGCACTCCTGATATGGTCAGCATACTGAAAACATATCTCGTCTCCATCCCAGGAGAAAAGTCACAGGACGGCCAAAGCAGTATGCCTGTTCCTGCCGGGAAACATGCATCGTCTTCAGCCCGCAGAGAACCTTATCTCGCTGTTATCCACCGTCTGGATCAGCCCGTGGAAGGCCTGCTCGTATTTGCCAAGAATCCTGCCGCCGCAAAAAATCTGAACCGCCAGCTCACTTCTTCCGGTTTCGGGAAATATTATCGCGCCGTAGTCCGCGGAGTGCCGGAGCCTTCCGAAGGCACCCTGGAGGATTATCTGGTAAAAGACGGACGTTCCAACACGTCCCGCGTCTGTACAAAAGATACGCCGGGCGCAAAGCTGTCAAGGCTGCATTATAAGGTGATCGGGACTTCCGGCGAAACCGAACCTGTCACCTCCCGCGTAGAGATCCGCCTGGACACAGGGCGCCATCATCAGATCCGGGTTCAGATGGCTCATCTGGGATATCCCCTTGTCGGGGACAGAAAATACGGGGAAGCGTTCTGTAAAAACAAAAATCCCGGCAAAAGCCGGACAGAACTGCTCAGACTGTGCGCCTTCCGGCTTGAATTCAAACACCCGGGAGACGGGAGAAAGATGATCTTTGAACTGCCTGAAGATACAGGTCATTGTATAGAGAAGTCAGATATTTCTCCCCAAAAATCGGGCTGCCGCATATCATAATGCAGCAGCCCCATACGTTCTATATTCACTTTTCCCATCCCTGCCGGATCTTCCGGCTGTTTATCTACATCTCATCAACCAGGACCGGCTCTTCCTCTTCCAGCGACTCTTCATATTTGCTGAGGATGGTTGTCTGGATCCTCTCTCTTGTCCCGGAATTGATCGGATGAGCAATATCGCGGTATTCGCCGTCCACTGCCTTTTTGCTTGGCATTGCAATAAACAGGCCCTTTTCTCCCTCTATCACTTTGATATCATGTACCACGAACTCATCGTCGATCGTGATAGATACAACGGCTTTTAATTTCCCCTCTTTTGCGACTTTGCGCACACGTACATCTGTAATCTGCATACTCTCAGGTCTCCTTTCTCCGGCCGCATCGCCTGTCCGGTCCGCGCGTATCCAAACAGATATGATCCTCCCTTTTCACGCGTCCCGTGATCCTTTCCCCGGATCGGCTTACATTGCGTACCTTTCGTTCTTCTCAACTACTACTTTTACACCATTTTCCCCTACATGTCTTGTATTCGCTCTTATCGTGTCACGGCTCTCCACGATACAGTTTTCAATGTACGTGTTGTCACCAAGATACACATCGTTCAGAATGATGGAATTCTTGATCACACAGTTGTTGCCTACAAAGACTTTCTTGAAGATAACGGAATTCTCCACTGTGCCATTAATAATACTTCCGCTTCCCACGAGGCTGTTTTTGACGACTGCGCCCGGATTGTATTTCGCAGGCGGCTGGTCGCTTACCTTCGAGTAAACGCTTGGAAGCTCTCTGAAGAAGTAATTCCGCACTTCCGGCTTCAGGAAATCCATATTCGTCCGATAATATGCGTCTACAGTTGAAATGTTGCTCCAGTAGCTGTTTATCTTATAACCGTATATTTTCTTCAGGTTTTTATACCGGATCAATATATCGGTTACAAAATCATGTCTCTCTTCCTCGGCACAGTGCTCCACGAGATCGATCAGCTGTCTTCTTCGGATCACATATATTCCCGTGGATACTGTCTGCGAGTGTGCCACCATGGGCTTTTCCTCAAACTCTTCGATCCTGGCCGCCTCGTTCATGCGAAGCGTGCCAAACCGGGTGGCGTCCTCTCCCGGCTCCAGTTCCTTGCACACCACAGTGATATCAGCCTTTTTCGCGATATGATATTCGAGAACTTTATTATAATCCAGCTTATATACCGCGTCACCGGAAGTGATGATCACATAGGGTTCGTGGCATTTTCTCAGGAAATCAAGATTCTGATAGATCGCATCCGCCGTTCCCCTGTACCAGTAGCCGTTGTCGGCTGTGATCGTAGGGGTAAATACAAACAGTCCTCCCTGTTTTCTTCCGAAGTCCCACCATTTTGAAGAATTCAGGTGCTCGTTCAGAGATCTTGCATTATACTGCGTCAGCACCGCAACTTTCTGGATATGGGAATTGGTCATGTTGCTCAGTGCAAAATCTATGGCTCTGTAACTGCCGGCTATCGGCATGGCCGCTACCGCGCGCTTTGCCGTCAATTCATGCATTTTCCGGCTGTTGCCGCCCGCTAAAATAATACCTACCGCTCTCATAATCTGTCACCTGCCTTTATCAATGTTTCACCGCTTTCCAGCACTCCGCCGCTGTAGTCTCCCGGCGATGTCACACCGCTAATGGCGGTATTTTTCCCGATCTGTACGCCGGACGGGATCACTGAGTTCTCGCCGATGGTCGCCAGCCCGCCGCTGTAAATATTCGGTTTCATCTTATTTGGCACGTCTGCTCCGATGCCGATGGAAACATTGTCTCCGATCACCACATCTTCGGCGATGATCGCTTTGTCTATCACGCAGTTCTCACCGATCGTCACCCCCTGCATAATGATGGAGTCACGGACCACACTTCCTTTGCCCACGGTCACGCTGCCGCCCAGCACAGAACTGTGAACTTCCCCGTATATCTCAGAGCCGTTGGAAATGATACAGCGATCTACAACTCCCTGCTCCGCGATATACTGAGGTGGAATATTCGCGCTGTTTGTGTAGATCTTCCAGAACTCCTCATAAAGGTTAAATTCCGGGATAATGTCGATCAGCTCCATATTAGCTTCCCAATATGAACTGAGAGTGCCCACATCCTTCCAGTACCCGTTATACTCATATGCGAACAGCCTGTCCCCCTTCTGATGGCAGTAAGGAATGACATGCTTTCCAAAATCACAGTTCGGCTGATCCTTCAGCTGGATAAGCGCGTCCCGGAGAACGGGCCAGCTGAAAATATAAATTCCCATAGACGCCAGATTGCTGCTGGGCTTTTCCGGTTTCTCCTCAAACTCTCTGATCCGGCCGCCTTCTTCCGTCACAACAATACCAAACCTGCTGGCCTCCTCGATCGGCACCGGCATTGCCGCTATCGTCACGTCTGCATGGTTCGCTTTATGGTAGTCAAGCATAACCTCATAATCCATCTTGTAAATATGGTCGCCGGAAAGAATCAGCACATAATCTGGATTATAAGTTGCCATGTAGTTCAGATTCTGATAAATTGCATTTGCCGTTCCTGTATACCACTCACTGTTTGAGCTCTTTTCATAAGGAGGCAAGATGGATACACCGCCTACATTCCGGTCCAGGTCCCACGGAATACCGATACCGATATGTGTGTTCAGCCGCAGCGGCTGATACTGAGTCAGAACCCCCACAGTGTCAATTCCCGAATTAATACAGTTGCTCAGCGGAAAATCAATAATACGATACTTGCCGCCAAAAGCCACAGCAGGTTTTGCAACCTTTGCCGTAAGAACCCCCAGTCGACTGCCTTGTCCGCCCGCCAGCAGCATGGCAATCATTTCCTTTTTGAACATTGCGTCACCTCATTTCTGGTTAGATGCATTTATTATACCATATATTTAGTTTTCGCCAATATTATTTACAATTTTTTTCTGAAATTTTACCCCTTTTTGTAAATATCACACAAAAAGAACTTCTTTAATTTTTCCTTATATATAGTATAATATAGAAGGCAAAACTTGTTTATGACTGGAAAAACCTGTTTTTCAGGACAGGATATAAGATAATCCGGCCGGATACCCGGCCACAAAAAATTAAGAAGGGGGAACCCATATGTACAAAATTAACTTTAAAAAACCAATACACATTCATTTCATCGGAATCGGAGGAATCAGCATGAGCGGCCTCGCTGAGATCCTCTTAAAAGAAGGCTTTACCATTTCCGGTTCCGACTCAAAAGAATCCCCTCTGACCCGCAAGCTGGAATCCAAGGGCGCGCATATTTTCTATGGACAGAAAGCGGAGAATATTATTGACGGAATTGACTGTGTGGTATATACAGCAGCGATCAGCCGCAGCAACCCGGAACTGATCGAAGCCGTAGCAAAGAAGATTCCCATGCTCACCCGGGCAGAACTGCTGGGACAGCTCATGAAGAACTACAAAAATCCCATTGCAGTCTCCGGAACCCACGGCAAAACAACCACGACCTCTATGATCTCTCATATCCTTCTGGCCGGAGATCTGGATCCCACCATATCGGTAGGCGGCATCCTGAAAGCGATCGGCGGAAATATCAGAGTGGGAGGTTCCGAGACATTTATTACGGAAGCCTGCGAATACACCAACAGTTTTCTCCACTTCTTCCCCCGGATCAGCGTGATCCTGAATATCGAGGAAGACCACCTGGACTTTTTCAAAGACCTGGAGGATATCCGGCATTCCTTCCGTCAGTTTGCCGAACTGCTTCCCGACGACGGAGTTCTTGTCATCAACGGAGAGATCAAAGACTATGAAGAAATCTGCCGGGGACTTGCCTGCCGGGTGATCACCTATGGCTCATCACCGGATTTTGATTACAGCGCTTCAAACATCACCTATGACGGCCAGGGCTGTGTATCCTTTGACCTTGCCCGCAGGGACGGCTCTCAGGAGCACATATCCCTTTCCGTCACTGGCGACCACAACGTATCCAACGCTCTTTCCGCCATAGCAGTTGCGGAGCTTCTGGATATTCCGACAGAGACTATCAAAGAAGGGCTTCTTTCTTTTACCGGAACAGACCGCCGCTTTGAATATAAAGGAGAATTCAACGGCGTGACAGTGGTTGACGATTACGCGCATCATCCAACCGAAATCTGCGCTACCCTTAAGGCTGCAAAACATCACCCCCACAACTGTGTATGGTGCGTGTTCCAGCCCCACACTTACACCCGTACAAAAGCATTTTTCCATGAGTTTGCAGAGGCGCTCTCCCATGCCGACCACCTGGTCCTGGCGGACATCTATGCGGCAAGGGAGACTGACAGCCTTGGCATCTCTTCCGCAGATCTGGCTGCCGAAACGGCCAAACTGGGAACCGACACACACTATTTTCCGAGTTTTGCAGAAATTGAAGCATTTTTGAGAGAAAACTGCCGTCCCGGAGATCTCCTGATCACAATGGGCGCCGGCGACGTAGTGACGGTTGGCGAAGATTTGCTTAAAAAATAGGGTGTGGCGGAGTTATCCACATTTTCTGCACAGAGTTATCTACAAAAAACCCGGAGTTACCCACGAAAAAATACTTTTTAACCCGGTGATATAATGATATATTATTGAGGTAACAAAGCAGGTTTTATCATCTGCTTTATCGAGCGCAGGAATGCACCGGCATTCCTGCGGCAGAGGCGTCTTAAACTGGGCGCCGCTCTTTTCCGGGACTGAGAAGAAAGTGGGACTTGATGCTATATGAAAACTCTGACGTTAAAAAACAAATTTCAGACAAATGCAACTCTGCTGCCAAACGATTTTATAGATCATTACATGGCTGACGCCAATGGTGAGTTTGTAAAGGTGTACCTGTTTCTGCTGCGTCATCTGGATGACCCCTGCTCATCCATTACGATCTCCACCATCGCCGACTGCCTGAACAATACGGAGAAGGACATTCTGCGTGCGTTCCGCTACTGGGAGTCAGCAGGGCTTCTAGCCCTGGAGCGGGATTCCGACGGCAGGGTCACCGGCCTGGAACTGCGGAAAACCATGAGCGCTGAAAAGGAATCCGCTTCTGACAAAAGCGCCCCTGCGGCCGTCACTGGCACCGCTGATATGAAAAAAGCTGTTCCTCTCGAGAACAAAGCCGTTCCTCTCGATGCATTCCGCACCCAGAAGGAACTGAAATCTCTCCTGTTTATCGCAGAACAGTATCTCGGGAAAACCCTGACCCGCACAGATGTGGATACGATCACTTATTTTTACGACACACTGCATATGTCCGCAGACCTGATCGAATATCTGATCGAGACATGCGTGGAAAACGGACACAAAAGTATGCATTACATACAAAAAGTAGCTTTCTCCTGGGTGGAGGAAGGCATTCAGACTGTTTCGCAGGCCAAAGAACAGTCTATGATCTACAGCCGGAACTGTTACGCTGTGCTCAATGCATTCGGAATCAAGAACAGAGGACCCGCTGCCTCTGAACTTACTTATATCAAAAAGTGGGCGGAAGAATATGGGTTCTCTTCTGATATCATACAGGAGGCCTGCCGCCGTACGATCACGGCCACACACCAGCCCAGCTTTGAGTACGCCGACTCGATCCTTACGAGATGGCATCAGAATAATGTAAGGCACCTGGCAGATATCACCGCGTTGGACGATGCATTCCAGAAAGAAAAAAACGCGGGCCGCGCTGTATCCAGGTCCCGCACTGCGGTGAAAAATATGAACAACTTTGAAAGGCGCTCCTATGATATGGACGCCCTGGAAGAGCAGCTGCTAAACAGTAATTAGAAGGAGCGATCCCATGGCTTTAAAAAACTCACAGTATTACAGCATTATGCGCGAATACGAAAAGACACAGCTGAAAAATCACGATATACAGACAACGCGCTATAACGAAGTATGTGAAAAGCTTCCCGAATTTAAAGCGCTGGACGATTCTATCGCCATTCTTTCTGTTCAATATGGAAAGAAACTGCTGAACGGAGACGAAAAAGCCGTCTCTTCTCTGAAAGAAGAGCTTGCCATCCTACGCTCCAGCAAACAAAAGCTTCTCCAGTCTGCCGGATATCCCGCAGACTATCTGGATCCAGTCTATACATGCAAAGACTGTAAAGACACGGGATATATCGGCAGCAAAAAATGTCACTGTTTCAAAAAGGCTATTATAGACCTTTTATACGACCAGTCCAATATAAAAGAATTATCTGAGGACGCATCTTTTGATAATTTCAGGCTTGATTTTTATCCGACGTCCTATTATGATAAAAAAACCGGCCGCTCAGCCCGGTCCATGATGGAGGATACACTGAAAGTCTGCCATCAGTTTATCGACACTTTCGGCACGGAATTCCGCAACCTTTTCTTTTACGGCAGCGTCGGCGTGGGGAAAACCTTTTTATCCACATGTATTGCCCGCAAGATCATGGAAAACGAATTCTCCGTGCTTTATCTTTCTGCGCCCAAGCTTTTTAACGCGCTTGCCCAGACAACCTTTGACAAAAAAGATGTGGATGCACAGAATATGGGAGAATATATTTTCAGCTGTGATCTGCTGATCATTGACGATCTTGGCAGTGAATATACAAACCAGTTTATAGCAGCGCAGTTTTTTACCTGCATAAATGAGCGGCTCTTACACAAGAAATCAACGATTATCTCAACAAACCTGTCGCTGGAATCACTGGCCGACCTTTATACAGAACGGTCTTTTTCCCGGATCACCAGCAGCTATACACTGTTGAAAATAGTCGGTGATGATATACGCATTAAAAAGAAGATAAAATACAGGGAGGATCATTCATGCTACGTCGAACAGAACGAATCTTAGAAAACATTCCGGTTGGAAGCCTGGGGCTTATCTGTCTGCCCGGCTGCGAGGAGCTGGGGGAAAAGGTCAATGACTATCTCGTCAAATGGCGCCACGAGAGCGGACCGGAATACAAGGACGATGTCGTCTTTTCCGGCTATGAAAAAGACACCTATTTAATCAACGCACAGGTTCCCCGCTTCGGCTCAGGCGAAGCAAAAGGCATCCTGAAGGAGTCTGTCCGCGGCAAAGATCTCTACCTGATGGTGGATGTGTGCAACTACAATGTCACATATTCTCTGACCGGCAGGACAAACCATATGTCCCCGGACGATCATTTCCAGAACCTGAAAAGAATGATCGCCGCTGTTGGAGGAAAGGGCCGCAGGATCAATGTTATCATGCCCTTTCTTTATGAGAGCCGGCAGCACAAGAGAAGTTCCAGAGAATCACTGGACTGTGCTCTTGCGCTCCAGGAACTGGTGCGTATGGGCGCGGAAAATATTATCACGTTTGACGCCCACGATCCCAGGGTACAGAACGCAATCCCCTTAAGCGGATTTGAAACCGTCTCCCCTACCTACCAGTTTATCAAGGGTCTTCTGCGAACAGTGGACGACCTTCAGATCGACTCTCAGCACATGATGGCGATCAGCCCCGACGAGGGAGGCACCAACCGGGCGGTATATCTGGCAAACGTGCTCGGGCTTGATATGGGTATGTTCTACAAGCGCCGGGATTATACCCGCATCGTCGATGGGCGCAACCCCATTGTTGCCCACGAATTCTTAGGCAGTTCCGTGGAAGGCAAGGATGTGATCATCATAGACGATATGATCTCATCCGGGGACAGCATCATCGACGTAGCCACAGAACTGAAAAAGCGAAAAGCAAAACGGATCTATGCCGCCGCTACATTCGGACTGTTCACAAACGGTCTGGACAAGTTTGATAAAGCCTATGACGCAGGCATCATCAACGGAATCCTTACGACGAACCTGATCTATCAGACACCGGAACTCCTCTCCAGGCCATATTATATCAACTGTGATATGAGTAAATATATTGCGCTTATCATTGATACTCTGAATCACGACGGCTCGATCAGCTCGATTTTGAGTCCGAATGCAAGAATACAGAATGTAGTACAAAAATATAAGAACGGAGAGCGGATCTGACCGCTCTCCCAGACACCTTAGTATGCAGAAAAGCTGCCCGCGGCAGGTTTTCTGTATTATTTTATATGCTTATGAAAAAGAGAGTTTTATCTGATACTGTTTTTACGATCATAATGATGGCCGCCGCCACACTGATTTCCTTTGCCTTTTTCCACTTCGGGAACAAGAACTCCGCGAATATCACCATCGTCTATACGCTGGCGCTGATCATCGCGGCTCTTAAGACGTCCGGCTATCTGTATGGGGCCGTTTCCGCAGTGTTCTGCGTTGTGGCCGTAAATTACTTTTTTTCTTACCCGTACTTTAAAATCAACTTTACCCTGGCCGGATATCCTCTGACATTTCTCGGGATGCTGGCGATCTCTCTGATCACCAGCACTACGACTACCGCGCTCAAGCGCCAGCGCCAGGCGATCGCTGAGCGCGAGAAAGCGCTTGCAGAAGCAGATAAGGAAAAACTCCGGGCCAATCTGCTCAGAGCTGTTTCCCACGACCTCCGCACTCCCCTGACCGGGATCATCGGCGCTTCTTCCTCCTATCTGGAAAGCTTCCGGGATCTGTCTGAAGAAGAGCGCACAGAACTTGTTTCAAATATAAAAGAAGATGCCCAGTGGCTGCTTAACATGGTTGAAAACCTTCTCACCGTAACAAGGATCCAGAATGATTCTCCTGATAAGGTCAAAAAGACGCTGGAAGTTGTAGAGGAAGTTGTGTCAGAGGCCATTTTGCGGCTGCAGAAACGGCATCCCGGTGTGAAGATAAAAGTCCATATGCCGAACAATTTCCTCATGCTTCCCATGGATCCCACACTGATCGAACAGGTGCTTATCAATCTCATGGAAAATGCTTTTGTTCACTCTGGCAGCAGTGAACCTGTAGAACTTGCGATTCACGAGGAGGCAGATTCTGTTATTTTCCGTGTCCGTGATTATGGCAAAGGGATCAGCGAACAGCAAATGCCCGGCCTGTTTGAGGGCCAGCAGCCCGCCGGCACTGCCACCGACGGATATAAAGGGATTGGTATTGGTCTGACAATATGCAAAACGATCATACAGGCCCACGGCGGAGCGATCACTGCTGCCAACCATAAAAACGGAGCAGATTTTACCTTCACACTTCCAAAAGAAAAGGAGGATTCAGACAATGCCTAAATTTTCAGTCCTGATTATTGAAGACGAAAAAAATATCCAGCATTTTATGAGCAAAATCCTAAAGGGCCACGGCTACCGTGTCCTCAGTGCAGATTCGGGTACGGAAGGGCTGGAACTTGCCCGTTCCCAGTGCCCGGATATCATCCTCCTGGATTTAGGGCTCCCGGATATGGACGGCGATGAAATCATCCGCAGTGTACGCACATGGTCCAGTATTCCCATTATCGTTATATCCGCCCGGACTGCTGAACGCGAAAAAGTGCAGGCTCTGGATCTGGGTGCAGACGACTATATCACAAAACCTTTCGGCACCTCGGAGCTGCTTGCCAGAATCCGTGCCTCCCTGCGCCACAGCAACCGGCTGATGACGGACAGTAAACTTTATATCCGCCCTTACCGGTCCGGCGGAATGACGCTTGACTTCTCCAAACGTCTGCTGACTGTAGATGGGAAAGAGGTGCATCTGACCCCCATCGAATATAAGATCGTGGCATATCTGGCTCAGAATTCCGGAAAGGTTATGACCTATACCTCAATCCTCTCCAGCGTCTGGGGACCCTATGCCGACAGTGACAACAAGATCCTGCGCGTTAATATGGCAAACATCCGCCGGAAGATTGAGAAAGATCCGGCTCAGCCAAAATATATTTATACTGAGGTAGGCGTTGGATACCGAATGGCCGAGGATGAAGATGAGTAAATAATAAAAAGGGACAGGGTGAAACTTGATTGGGGACGTGAGGGCGTAAAATTTTCTGTGTCTATGGGAAAAATTCTTCTTTGATAAGAAACA
>ERZ1090869.935-NODE-936-length-14242-cov-10.527173_pt1 | contig 14242 bp, 7 predicted proteins | sample MGYA00478474_ERZ1090869 | MGnify/ENA primary metagenome ERZ1090869 (study PRJEB33644, sample SAMEA5815748) | chicken gut metagenome | biome: Chicken; feature: Gastrointestinal Tract; material: Caecum | place: Ireland | collected 2019-01-01 | study: A study of the... | reverse complement strand
ATGTAATATAAAGTGTTTACGTGCAAAAAAGAACAAACGAGGTTCGTAAAATGAAATATTCGGGAATAAATAAAAAAAGATTGATTGCATTTATGTTGAGCTTTTTATTTGTAATGCAGCAATCAATGGCTTATCAGGTATTGGCTCAGTCTATTATAACTGATGTTAACGGTAAACCAATCGGAACTAATCCGGGGGGTAATTATGAATTTAGACCTGATGCTGTAAACGGTGATGTCGGATTTAAACAGTTTGACCAGTTTATTCTTGAAAAAGGTGATGTAGCTAATTTTATCTATCAGTGGATGCAAAAAACCGGTTCCATAGGTCCTGATGGGACTGTAAACTGGGATACAAAGTTTGGAGATATTAATACTTTTATCAGCCTTGTAAATGGTCAGGTTAATATAAATGGTATTGTTAATGCTTTGCAGCAAGTAGGCGGCGGGCTTAAAAATGATGGAAATATGATATTTATTTCCCCTCAAGGTATGGTTGTCGGAGCTTCGGGTGTTTTAAACGTCGGAAGTTTATCTGTAATAACACCTACTCAAAGTAATTATGATACATTAAAAAATACGTTGAATTTGCCCGGACCTGTTTATGTACCTGAAGAAGCAACTGCTAATATTGGAACAGGCGAGATAACAGTTACTAAATATAGTGATTACAGAACAAATGTTCAGCAGACAAATGCAACATTTGACCCCGGTTCCCTTGCAGGCGGTAATGAGGCAAACAACGTAATTAATATTGACGGAGCTGTTATTGCAAGAGGTAACGTTGAACTTAAAGGCGGAGACGTTAATGTAGGCAAAGGCGGACTTCTTGTTGCAGGTGTAGGCGGTAATACGGAAGTTTTAAAAACCGAAGATGCTGCAAAAACATTATTCGATAAGCTGGTAAAAACAGATAACATGTCATCAGGCAATGCTTTTGCAAGCTCTAACGGCAATATAGTTATTACATCTAGCACAGGAACGTCAGTTGCAAATGGAGCTATCGTCAGAAATTACGGCAACGGTAATGTAACAATTACAAACACAGGCTCTAAAGGAATTAATATTGCAGGTGAAGTATCAAATCCGAACGGCACTATGACAATTACAAATAATGCAGGCGGGCTCCTTGTTGCTTCTACAGGCAAGATAAAATCCGGTGCAGAAAATAATAATAATAAATCAAAATTACTTGTATACAATGACGGTAACGGCGGTATTGATATTCAGGGTAAAGTTGATATAAACCATGGTAATAAAGCTAATACCGTTCAATTTACCAATAAAAATTCAAATATGACTATCGGTCATACAAGCAATAAGAATAACATTAACTCTAATGCCGATGTAAATATTGATATCACTGATGGCAACCTTTTAAATAACGGCGTTGAACATACCTTGATTGCAACATCTAATGGTGCAGATTTAAATATTAATGTTAAAAACGGCGCCGTAGGTGAAGAAGTAGGGCCAAATAACGGTGCTTATACCGGCATCGGTACAAATGCCAGAGATTTATCAAAATCCGTTAACGTATCAATTGACGGCAAAATTAAGGCAATCAGCACTAAAGGCAGCAATAAGTCTTTAATTAATCTTGCAAGTTTAGACAAAAACATGAACGTTGATCAGATTAAAGCTGACGGCAGAGTAATTCTGCTTGCTGATGATTCCACAAATAAAGGCGGTACTGCTTACGATATTCTTAACAAATCAACAGATAAATCAAAACCGAATGTTGAAGGCGCAGGCATTTCAATTATTGCAAGCGGTAATATCGGGGGGGGGGCACCTTCCGAAGCTTTAACTTTCAGACAAAATCAGGGAAGCTACGGCTCTGTTGACGGTCAGCTTAACCATACCGATGATGCCGAATATGGTGTTGATATGCTTGCAATTAAGGATATTAACGTTAAAGGTATGGATGCCGATAACGGTGCTAAACTTGAAACAAATGTCGGAGGCTTAATCTCACGTGAAGGCTCAATAAATGCTGAATTTTCAGGTGATACATTTATTAGAGAAACAACTGCCGCAAAAGATATTAATATTACAACACGCGGTAAGAATATGTACATAGAACATCTTGGCGAAGTTCCTACATATCCTCAGGATTATTACGGTCCTAACGGAGATATTCATCCTGACAGAGTTAAAATAACAGCTCTTGATCTTGATACTTCTTGGGATAATCCTGATGACCACAGCAATGCCGCAGATTCAACAATAATTATTAAAAACGGTAAAATTAACGGTAAAGGCGAAGGCAGACCAGCTCATGAACAAGACTTAACACTTGTCGCAGATAATGCTTACGCAGGCGGATACCACTTCCACATGGGTAAAGACAGAGGTCAGATAAGTGACGATCCTGTTAGATTTAACCCTTCTTACTTTGAAGAAGACGCAAGAACAAATAAAATTACAACACCTGACGGCGAAGCTGTTTCTATAAGAGCAAAAGCCGTAAGACCGGATGATGTTACAGCTATAGGTAAAAATGAAGATGATCGTAATTACTATTACGGCGGTAGTTCACAGGGGCAGGATGAAGGATATGACGGCGTAAAAGATGAAGACGGCGATTATGTTGACAACCCCACAACTGATCAGGAAGGCGACGAAAATGATGACGATAATCTTGTAGTCCCTGAAGATAAAGAAGACGGTGCAGATACTGATGTAGATACTGATACAGATATTGATACCGACACTGATACCGATATTGACACCGATACAGATACCGATACAGATACCGACACTGATACGGATATTGACACAGACACTGACACCGATACAGATACCGACACTGATACAGATATGGATACAGATACGGATACGGATACTGACACTGATACGGATACTGACACCGATACGGATACAGATACTGATGCAGATACGGATACAGATACTGACACAGATATAGATACAGATACCGACACTGATACAGATATGGATACAGATACGGATACGGATACTGACACTGATACGGATACTGACACCGATACGGATACAGATACTGATGCAGATACGGATACAGATACTGACACAGATATAGATACAGATACCGACACCGATACAGATGCGGACACCGATACAGATATGGATACCGATACAGATACGGATACCGACACAGATACGGATACTGACACCGATACGGACACTGATACAGATGTTGACACAGACACCGATACTGATACAGATATAGATACCGATACAGACACAGATACTGATGTGGACACCGATACTGATATTGACATCGATACCGATACTGATACAGATATAGACGCCGATACAGATACGGATACTGATACCGATACCGATACGGATGATGATATTGTTGATCCGGACATTCCAAATATTGACTTTGGTCAGGCAGTTTACAAACAACGTGTTGTAAATGACAGAGTTGACTCTATTGACAAACGTCAGTATATGAGATTTGGCACAGATGATAATCAAAACCTGATTTCATTCGAGTCATCAGACGAAGTTGTATCAATTTCCGACATTTCAAGAGGCGGTGTATCTCTTAAACACAAAGGAAAATTAAAAGTCGGTGATGTTGTTCCGGTACATTTAACATACGGAGATTTAGAGATTAACGCTAATGTTAAAATTGTATCAGCAAGCGATGTAAAAGCCGGAGGTAAGTTTATAGACCTCGATCAGGCAACAGCAAACAAGTTATTATATTTAAGCTTGATAGAAAAAGACGAACCGATAGCACAAACAATCCAAAATCTTTCAACAACAACAATCGACGAATAATATATAAGAAATGCCGCCCCTAATTAAGGCGGCATTTTTCAGGGTTAATTTTGACAAAGTCCCATTTTTTCGTACTGAACAAACCTTTGTCGGTAATTTTTAATTCGGGAATTACGGGCAATGATAAAAAACTCATTGTCATAAATGCGTCATCAAGAGTACAGCCCAGTTCTTTAACAGCCTCATTGAGTTCATCACAATGTTTTACGACGTAATCAAAATCTTTATCAGAAATTAAGCCTGCAATCGGAAGCGGAAGTTTTGCAATAACTTTACCGTTATTTACGACAACCTTGCCGCCCTGCATTTTAACCAGTTCAACCGCGGCAGTGTACATGTCAAAATCATTTGTACCGACAATTATCATGTTATGCGAATCATGTGCGACAGTTGACGCTATAGCCCCGGATTTGAGATTAAAACCTTTAACAAATCCTTTTCCGATATTACCTGTTGCACGGTGACGCTCCATTACAAGAATTTTTAAAGTGTCTGTTTCCGTATTGCTGTTAAGTTTTCCGTTTTCGAATTTTGCCTTGCATACGGAAGACTTTGTAACAAGCTGGTGAGGAATAATCTCTATTGTATTAACAAATTCTGATGTTCCTTTTATCTCAAAGTCCTTTTCTTCAATCCATCTGACGTTAATAGAACTTCTGACAGAAGGTTTTTCGAATTTGGCAAAATCCTTTAAAAGTTTTCCGTTTTCTGCAACAACTTTACCGTCTTTTATAACCAAATCGGGTTTGAAAGTTTTTAAATCGGGCAGAATAAGCAAATCAGCCTTATAACCGGGTGCAACAGCTCCCTGATTTTTAAGCCCGAAGTATTCTGCGGTATTTAAACTTCCGATTTGAACCGCTTTTATAACATCAACTCCCGCATCAACCGCACGTCTTACCATGTCGTTAATATGAACCCTCAAATCTTTCGGGTGCCTGTCATCTGTTACAAACATGCATTTTCTTGTATTTTTTTCTTTAAGAACAGGAATTAAGGCGTCTAAATCTTTAGCTGCCGTACCTTCCCTAATCATAATATACATACCGAGGCGGATTTTTTCTGTTGCTTCTTCAGGGTTAGTGCATTCATGGTCTGACTTAACCCCGCTTGCAGCATAAGCGCAAAGGTCTTTACCGCTTAAAAACGGTGCATGTCCGTCAATCCTTTTCCCTTTTGACTTTGCAAGGTCAAGCTTTGCCAGAACATTTTTGTCTAAATTGAGAAGTCCGGAATAATTCATCATTTCGGCAATTCCGAGAACCCACGGGCTGTCGATTAATAACGCCAGATCGTAGCTGTTCAGATCAAATCCCGAAGTTTCATAAGGTGTAGCGGGAACGCATGACGGAAGCATTGTGTAAACGTCAAGCGGAAGATTTTTAACTGCTTCATGCATATAGCTGATACCATGAAGTCCGAGAACATTTGAAATTTCATGCGGGTCAATTATTACTGTTGTTGTACCGCATGGAACAACTGCTTTTGCAAACTCATGCGGAAGCATCATTGAGCTTTCGAGATGGACATGTCCGTCAATAAATGCTGGAGAAACGTATGCTCCGTTTATATTAATCTCTTTTTTGCCTTCGTAACCTTCTCCGATGCCTGCAATTATTCCGTCAGAGATTGCTATATCGCATTTATGAATTTCTTCCGATAAAACGTTTATTACATTTGCGTTTTTTATAACCAAATCGGCTTTTTCAAGCCCTCTTGCTGTTTTAATTAATTTTTCCTGTTTCATTTTTATATACTTTCTTCGTTAAGATCAAAATTTTCCACGTTAACTTCTCTCAAAAAGTCAATCCAGCATTTGTAATAATCCGCCAGAGCATAAGTATATCCAGCGACTATTGACCTGTATGACTGCTCCATTACTATAAGTGTTGTTAATGTTGATTTACCCGTTGCATAGTTCTTTTTGGCAACTTTAATCAGTTCGTTTGAATTTTTTAAAAGATTGTCATTGTAATAATTAAGGTTAATCTGAGCGGTGACGAATTTTTCATAAGCTCCGTTTAAATCGTTAACAGCTTTGTTTTGAACCGACATATATTTTAACTCTGCCTGATTAACCTGCATTTCGGCATTTTGAATTTCGGGTTTATATGCATAAAAAAGAGGAATATTTATTATATTTGCACCCGCGTAAGCTCCGTTTACAGCAGAGCCTGAGTCACTCATACCGCGTGTTATAAAACCGTAGCCGCCCTGAATTTCCAAATCCGGAATTCTTTGACGGGTTACGTAAACAAGATTTTTTTTCGCAACGTCAATTTCCTGTTTTGCAATTTTTATGTCATATCTGTTTTTTAGTGAATTTTGCATTATAGAAGCAAAAGACGGAAGTTTATCAAGAGGCTTGGGGCTTAATAAAGCTATAAAATCGTCTTTATCAGAGAAATTGTCATCCTGTGCATCATATTTTATATTATTTTTATTATTGATGTTTATTGCCTTATTGAAATCATACATTGCACTTTTTACGTTTGCTTTCTGGGTATTTACCTGAATTACAAGCTGGTTTAAGGCAATTTCGGTTTGAATGACATCGATTTCTTCAACTTCACCTGCCGCAACACGTTTTTTTGCAATTGCAAGAAGGTCGTTTAGCAATCTGCGTCTTTGTTCGAGAACTATTAAAATCTCTTTCGCCGCAACAAGATTTACGTAAGCTTCTCTGACATCCATTTTCAGATCGAATTCGGTGTAGTTAAGATTTTGTTTTTCCAAATCAAGATTTGCCTGAGCAAGTTTTTTTCTTGCGTCTCTTTTGGCAATTTCTATTTTTTCGCTTAAACCTGTTGTCTGCGGTTCTCCGCTCCCAATCCCGCCCATATTAAAACGGGTTTGTATTTCGGGGTTTTGGAGCCTGTTGGATGCTTTAACTTTATTTGCGGCAATATCAATGTTCATTTTTGATGCCTGATAGTCGATATTATTTTCAATTGCAATATCCAACGCTTCCTGCAATGAGATTTTTCTTATGTTCTCATCCGAAAATGAAGGGGGGCAGGTCAGTAATATTAACATCAACACAATGAACTTTTTCATATATAAATTATAACATCAATAATTTTTCTTGTATAATAGTTTAGAGGTAAAATTATGTTTGAAATTGATAAAGAAAAATGTATTCACTGCGGTTTGTGTGTTAAAGACTGTTCACCGAAAGCACTTCAATTTAACGATGAAAAAATTCCGGTAATTGATGAAAAAAAATGCTTTAAATGCCAGCATTGTCTTGCTGTCTGTCCTGTTGGTGCAATATCGGTTTGCGGTAAACATCCTGAAAATTCCGACAGAATTTATTCCCAAGACCCCGAAATGATTTTAAATCTTATTAAATCACGCAGGAGCGTAAGGCATTACAAGCAGGAAAATCTTTCTCCCGATAAGATGCAAAAATTAAAAGATATGCTTAAATATGTTCCTACAGGCGTGAACTTTCATAAGCTTCACTTTGCATTTATTGATGACATAGAAGTTATGAATGAATTCAGAGATTATGTAAATCAAAAGATTAAAGACGCTTTAACTGTTAAACCCGTAAAGGCAGTTGCAAAAAAATTGAGCAGATATACAAAATCTTTTCTTGACGGGCAGGATATTTTGTTCAGAGGTGCTCCTCACATGGTTGTTGTTTCAACGCCGGTAAATGCTCCCTGTGCAAATGTTGATCCGTTTATTGCTTTAAGTTATTTTGAACTTTACGCAAACAGCATGAATGTCGGCACATGCTGGTGCGGGCTTGTAGAATTCTGCCTTATGATTATGCCCGAGCTGTCAGAATACTTAAATATTCCGGAGGGTTATAAGGCATCTTACGTGATGCTTTTCGGTGAACCTGACATAAAATTTGCAAGAACAATTCAGCCTGAACCGTTTGAAATTCAATCAGTTCAAAAAGGCAAATTTAAAAAGTTAGGTTTTGCAGATAAAATAAAGAGATATTTCTGGAATTGGAAATAAAAAAAAAGACCGATTTTAAATCGGTCTTTTTTATGCTTATTTTCCGTGTCCGAATGATGAGCGGAAGCCTGCAGAGAAGATTACGCCGTTTCTTCCTCCGTTTCTGAACATTGCCTGCAGGTATCCGGTAAATCTGTCACCCCAGCGTTTTTGGACACCTAAACCGTATTGTACGTAAGGTTTAACGGACAATTGCGGCAAGCTTGTTTCTGCTGCACTGAATTTAGTTTTATCCATAATATTCCATACAAAGTCAACACCCAAATATGGCTGCCAGCCGTTTTTCAGGTTTCCGATGAATTTCAATCCCGGAACTAACTGGATTGCGTTCAGCGGGTCGGAACTTATTCTGTATCCTGCGGCATTTGTGTAATTTTGTGTATCAACAAATGTATAAGACATTAAGTAGTGAGGTTGAATAATGAATTTACCTTCCATTAACTCCCAGTTGTAACCTGTTTTGATAGCGGTACCGGCGCTCCAGAGCATAAAGTCTTCCGAACCGTACATAGTATTTGCATCTACGCCGCTAAGACCGCCTGCAACAGTCCATCCTCCGAACCAGTTGCCTTTGTATAATGTACCTGTCAAACCGACTGTTCCGCCGTTCTGCCATAAACTGTTTCCGTTATAAACCTGGTGTGAACCGTTATAGCCTGCATATACGCTGAAAATTCCGTCGAAACCGTGTCCGAGTTCTTTAATTGATGTGTCACCGCCAAAGAAAGAACCAAACATTACGTTAGAAACGTTAGGACCGTTTTTCAGGTCAACGTTTTCAAATGATGAATAAGGTCTTGCCCAAAGTCCTGCACTTTCCTCAGGTACAGTTCCGGATGTTGAGGGCACGTCGCCGACAGGTGCTTTTTTGCCAAGAGCGTATTTATTATACATTTTCAATGCCTGACGCTGTTCTTTTGTCATAAGCATTGTCATATCCATGTTTGAGAATGCCTGATCATAAGCATTTAACTGGTTAAAGTATCCGCCGAGCTGTGCTGCAACAGGTCCAACCATAATTGCAGGGTTTACATTTTTGTAATCGCTTGATGAGCCGCGTACAAACTCAAAGCTGCCTGTTGCCGCATCATAGCCTACACCGTATCTGTAAATCGGTGAATATGCAACGTTTGATACTGAGCTTGTAATATGCCCCATAAGACTTTCGTCATTTACGAAATTTATAATTGTTTTTTCAGCTTTTGTATCGCTTATCAGGTTAATGCCGCTTACGTTAAGGTTAATTCCTTCGCCAATTTCGTTAACTTTATCTGCTGATATGGTGTCCATTTTGCCTGCAGCAAGATCAGCGTCAACCATGATATTTGAATTCGAATTTACTGATAATTCATTAAGACTTATGTCGCTTGTAACACCGTTTGCAATATTCAAAGTACCGCCGTTAAATATAAGATTATTGGATGTTCCGTTTCCGTTAAGATATTCGTCTTTTGTAAAGCTTACCGTGCCGCTTTTTAAATTATAAGTTGCACCGTTTACGTAATTGTTATGAACTGTGTTGTTATTTTCGTTTATTAAAGTAACAGGGTGAATTTCACCGTTAAAAGTTATTGTGCCGTCGCCTGACATTTTAACTTCATTTCCGACAGCTGCAGAGCGAATATCATTGTCAACGGTTATACTTTTTCCGTTATAAGTATTAAGGTTTGCCTTTGCAGAGCCTGTTCCGTCAAGATAAATTGCGTTAGCGTCAAGCCCTTCACCAGCTGTTACACCTGATATTGTTACATCATGATTTGATGCGTTAATGTTAAGTGTCCCGTTATCTTTAACGGTTAGAGCGCCTTTTTTGTCTTCACTTGTCTTAAATCCGTTAATATTTGTGTCATTAAATTCTAATGTTTGTCCGTCGCCTACGCTAAGCCCGGCTTTATCATTTCCGTTAAGGTTGTATCCGTTTCCGTTAACGGTTAATTTTGTACCGCTTAAATCTCCTGTCCAGCCTTTTTCAAGTCCTGCTCCGGTGATTTCAATATCTCTTGTTGCCGAAAAACTTCTTTCATCATCAAGATTTACATCAACTTTACCGCCGATTTTATCATTCTGGTTTACTGCAAGAGCAAAACCGTCGATTTTTGTGGCTGTTCCGTCTTCTTCATGAAGTCTGTCAATTGTAAGTGTTGAATCTTTTGAAGTTACGGTATAAAGATAGTCGTTTGTAAGAATATTAATACCATTTTCAGGAAGTTTCAGAGTTAAATCGCTGAGATTAAAGTCTGTTGTAATTGTGTTTGTTCCTTCTTCCATTTCCGAAATAAGGTTAATATCAGTTAAGTTCAATGTGCCTGAAGCTGTATTTGCATTTATAATATCTGTAGGATTAGCTGAATTTGCAAAATCCATATCTATTTTAAGATTTGCATTGTTTGATGTTAAACTGCCTAAGTTAAGCGACCCTGTTTTGTTGTTAATCAAATCAAGAGTAGTTCCTTCTGCAAGTTTCAAATCTGTTCCGTCAAGGTAATTATCAACGGAAGATTTAATTACACCGCTGTTAAGATTGAATGCGAGTTTACCGCTGTCAGGTGTAACAGCACCGTTTAGAAGAATTGTTCCGGAAGCGTTAATTGTTCCCTGACCTGCAATTCCGCCGTTAAACGCAATATTTTTTCCTTCTGTGGCATTAAGATTTAATGTAGAATTGTTTAAGTAAATATCTCCGCCTTTTTCTGCAGTGTTTCCTGAGAAAGTTATATTTTTATTTTGGGCGTTAATATTTACTGTTCCGCCTTCTGAATATATTGCCCCGCCTTTAACGGCTGAATTATTTGTGAATTCAGAATCTGTAACCGTTAAGTTACCTTTGTTATAAACAGCTCCACCATTTGCAGATGCCGAATTATCATTAAATTTTGAGTTTGAAATATTTATAGTACTGTCATTAGCAACGGCTCCGCCATTTACGGCTGAATTTGACGTAAAGGTACTTGAATTGATGTTTGTTGTATTTTTTATATTATAAATCGCTCCGCCGTTGCCTGATGCAGAGTTTTGCGTAAATGTTGAATTTGTAATATCTAAAGCTCCATCGGTTGCAATAGCTCCTCCGTTAGCAGATTTATTTGAATTGAAATTAGTTTCTTCTACTGTAAGCTTATTTGAAGCTTGTGAATTATAAATTGCCCCGCCCATTCCATTGTCTGCAGTAGTTGAGTTGCTGCTAAATGAAGCATTTGCAATCTTATCCAGCTTGCCTGTATTATAAACGGCTCCGCCTTTATTGGCTGCTTTATTATTTGTAAAACTTCCGCCTATTGTATTTATAGAGCCGATATTATATAAAGCTCCGCCGTCACTAACGGCTGTATTGGCATTAAATGTTCCCTGTATTGCACTGATCTTACCTGAGGCACTATTGTATAGTGCTCCGCCGAAATCTGCAGAATTAGCTTCAAAGGTGTTTTCTGCTATATTAAGAGTGTCATTATTATAAACAGCGCCGCCCTTTGATGCTGAATTACCCTTAAATGTGTTTCCTGAAATGGTTATGGTTCCTGCATTATAAACAGCACCTCCTGCTTCTCCTGCTTTGTTGCCTGAGAAACTGTTATTAGTAATATTTATTGTTTTACCACTGGCATTATATATTGCACCGCCATTGCCGGTTGTAGAGGCTTCTCCGTTTGTAACGGCATTGTTGCCCGTAAAATTTGAATTTGTAATATTATTTAAAGTTCCATCGTTATATATGGCACCGCCATCTTTGCCTGCCGAGTTGTTCTGGAAGGTTGCTGTTAATGTTTCTATTACACCGTTTGTACCATTATAAATTGCTCCGCCATTGCCATTTGAAGATTTGTTACCTGAAAATGACGTGTTTGTAAAAGTTGCCGTATTATTATTATAAACAGCTCCGCCTGAGTTTGTGGCAGTATTTCCGTTAAAAATACTTTGTTTAACATCAAGATTTCCTGAATTATAGATTGCCCCGCCATCTGCAGCACTGTTGCCGGTAAAAGTTACTGTATTTTGTTTCCCTGCGCCTCCGCCTGAAGCCGGATCACCACCAAGTGAGACTGAGCCTTCGTTATAAATAGCTCCGCCTTTTTCTCCGGCACTGTTGTTCGTAAAAGTCTGGTTTACAAGTGAAGAACTTGTAATTGTACCGCCTTCGGCATTATATATAGCTCCGCCGTTTTGCTCAGCTTTATTATTTGAAAAATTTGAGTATCTGGAAAGATTATAGGTGCCTTCATTGTATAAAGCTCCGCCGTTAGCGGATGTATTTGAATCGAAATTTACGGTCTTTTGGGTTTTTATCGTACCTGTGTTGTAAATAGCTCCGCCTTTTTCTGTAGACGAATTCCCTTTGAAGGTTGAATCATAAAGATTATTGATATTTCCGTCATTCATTATGGCGCCGCCGATTTTAGTATTAACGGTCTTATCATCATTAGAGTATTTACCGTTGTTATTAAATGCTGCGTTTATATTTTCTATGTTTCCGTTGTTATAAACCGCACCGCCGCCTTCTGCTGCTGAGTTGCCGGTATAAGTTCCGGTAATTGTATCAATTTCTCCGAACTTAAGACCTTCTCCATCACCTTCAGGGGGAGTATAGCCATCTCCGCCGCTTTTGTCATTATATATAGCTCCGCCTTTTCCGTTTTGGGCAGTGTTATTTGTAAAAGTTCCGCCTATTGTACCTATTTCCCCTGAATTATAGATAGCCCCGCCGTCAAGGTTTGCGCTGTTATTTTCGAATTTTCCGCCAATGCTGTCAATTGTTGAGCTCAGATAGGAGTCTTCACCTCCAGTAATGACTTTTCCGCCATAATTAAAAATAGCTCCGCCTCTTCCGCTGGAATTTATATAACTGTCATAATTTATTCCTGATGCGGTATTTCCGGTAAATTCTCCGATTATAGAACCTATTTCTCCCAGATTATAAATAGCTCCGCCATCTGCCACCGCGGTATTGCCTGAGAAAACTTCATTTTCAATTGCATTAATTACACCCTGATTGAATATTACTCCGCCAAAATCAGCTTTATTGCCGGTATAATTATTGCTGCTTAAAAAATTAATAGTACCTGTATTATAAATCGCACCGCCATAACCTTCGCTTTGACCCGGTTTTAAATCTCCGGCTTTATAACCGTCTCCGTCTTCTGTATATCTTTCGGCAGATACATCTATATTTTTAAACTCCTGATTTGTAATTCCATATAAATAATCTTCATTAACATATCTATCTGATGAGAATGAAATATTGGCAGATGCTAAAACTGCAGAAACCAATAATGACACACTAATTAAGCTCTTTTTCTTATTCATAATTCCCTCTGTACTAATTCCTTAATTATAACATTTTAAAATCTGAATAAGTAAGTGTCAAAATATTAATAATGCTTAATCTGAGTATTTTCGGCTCATAATTATATTTCCTTTCTCATCGTAAGCATATTGACCGAGCCAGTGAGCGATTAATTTTCCGTTCGGGCTGTAGATAAACGTTTCTCCTTTTGAAACCCTCAAGCCCATATTAATTAATTTACCTGCCGTATTAAATTTGTAGGATTTGTACGGATAATTTAAACCGTCTTTTACTTCCGTATAAATTAGTTTTCCGCTGTTTGTATAATACCATACGTGATATTTGTCTTCATTGTACATTACGGCATAAGTCGAGTCTGAGAAAAAGGCTAAAGTCCTGTCTTTAAGTTCAACGTTTCCCCGTAAAAAATATTTCAGATTTTCTGCGTTATTTTTGTCAGTAATATGCTGCGCCGTAAAAAACGGGTTAAGTTTTTTTATAGGTGTATGCAGAAGTTCTTCCCTTGCGGAATTGACATTGTAATCGACACCGCCCGTTAAAATCGTTCCGGCATAAGAAGGGACAAATACAGATACACATAAAATCAGAATTATTTTTTTAATCATACAGGAATATTAATTACGGTTAGATGTTTTGTCAATGTTTATATTAAAATATTATTGTAAACTTATTTTGGAGATAAAAAGAATGGAAAAAATAATTCAGTATAACACAAAAGGCACTTGCTGCAAGATTATGCAGGTTAAGCTGAACGATGACGACACTATATCGGATGTTGACTTTTTAGGCGGCTGCCCCGGAAATCTTATCGGGATTAAGCAGCTTGTTAAAGGAATGAAAATTGATGATGTAATTTCGAAATTTTCAGGAATAAAATGCGGGGATAAACCGACAAGTTGTCCTGACCAGCTGGCGCGCTGCCTGAGTGAATTTAAAGCGAAAGTTTAACAGAATTAAATGACGGAAAACCGTCATTTTTTTTCTGAAAACTAATCAACCGGGTAATTGCCTTAATTTATAAATCCATATTAAATATAATTAAATCTTTTTCATACTTCCAGCTATTCTTAATTCCAACGGAGCTTTATCGCCTCTGTGGAGATTTTCAGAGTAATTTGAAAATTTTTATCAGGGGTCAGGCTCCTTTTTTTTATGCTACGCATGTAGCCATATCAGACTTTGCATAAACTTACTC
>ERZ1090869.931-NODE-932-length-14262-cov-5.094812_pt1 | contig 14262 bp, 4 predicted proteins | sample MGYA00478474_ERZ1090869 | MGnify/ENA primary metagenome ERZ1090869 (study PRJEB33644, sample SAMEA5815748) | chicken gut metagenome | biome: Chicken; feature: Gastrointestinal Tract; material: Caecum | place: Ireland | collected 2019-01-01 | study: A study of the... | reverse complement strand
AATGGTAGGACTTGACATATACAAATTTCAGTTCATGGTTGAACTGCTTATAGCCGAGGGACTGTTCGTGGTAAAATTGCGCAGGCGCAGATATTTCCGGGCGCGCCTTATTGCAAGCCTGATTGTAATGTTTGCCGCGGTAGCGCTGTTTCCCCTGCGCTACAACGCTTTTTTCAGCTCGCTGATGTTCCTCACTTTTTTTGTTCTGTCAATCGCGGCGATAGGTTTTTGCTTTCACGATACGTTCTGGAACATTATCTTTTGCAGCCTTGCGGCGTATACCGTTCAGCATATCGCCTATCTTCTGTATAACATCCTCGTCAATCTCATAACTGAAAATATAGGCAACAATATCTATTACGGAAATAGCGACGCGCCCATCGATGGCCCTACTATGGCAATATGCTGGATCATATATTTCGCCTGCTACATAATGGTGTATGCCGAAACATATTTTCTGCTTACGGCAATGATACCAAAAAATCCCGATTTGCAGCTGGGCAAAAGCAGCCTGATAGTAGTCTGTCTGCTGGTCGTCGTCGCCGACATTGTATTCAACATGGTGACGGTCTACAACGCCGACGCCGATCAGACGTCGTTTTTCCTCGAACAGATTTACAATCTCATCATATGTCTGCTCATATTGTGGATACAGTTTCAGAAACTGCGGCAGAAAGCCATCATGAGCGATTACGACGTCATACACAAAATACTCGACCAGGAGAGGGAGCAGTTCAAGCACCTCAAAGAGAACATGAACTACATCAACGTAAAGTGCCACGATCTTAAACATCAGCTCCGCGCTGCCTACCGCGACGAAACAGTCGACCTTGAAAAGCTCAAAAGAGCGGAGCAGGCGATAGCCATTTACCAGACGGTGGCGCGCACGGGCAATGAAACGCTTGATATAGTGCTGACCGACAAACTTCTGTATTGCGAAAAGAATAACGTCACGATAACCTGCATAGCGGACGGAAAAAGTCTTTCGTTTATGAGCGAGGAAGATATATACAGTCTTTTCGGCAATGCGCTCGACAATGCGGTGCTGGCGGTCGAGCAGCTGCCCGAACCTTATCGTGAGGTCAAACTCACGGTAAAAAGTCTGGGCGACGTAGTCAGCGTGCGCGTAGAAAATAAATTTAAGGGCAAACTAAAATTCGAGGACGGTTTGCCCGTGACGACGAAGGGCGATAAGAAGTATCACGGCTACGGAATAATGAGCATGCGAATGATAGCCGCCAAATACAACGGCAAGATAAACATAGACGTCAACGAAGATAACTTTGTACTCAACATAGTTTTTGTGGAGCCCGAAGAGAATAGCGATGGAGGCGATAAATGAAGATAGCCATAGTCGAAGATACAAAAATACACGTAAAGCAGCTCGAAAGCCATCTTGACCGATATCAGCAGGAAGAGGGTGAAACGTTTGAAGTATTCACTTTTTCTGACGGGTTAAAATTTCTTGACAGCATAAAACAGGGCTATGACATAATCTTCATGGATATCAACATGCCGTATATAGACGGAATGGAAACGGCGAAACGGCTGCGAGAGATAGACAGGTACGCGTGCCTGATATTTATAACCGAACTGTCGCAGTACGCGATAAGCGGGTACGAAGTGGCGGCGTTCGATTTTGTTGTCAAGCCCGTTTCATACGAGATGTTTCGTCCCAAGCTCGCCAAAGCCATAGCAGAAGTAAATAAAAATAACCTGGGGAAGCTTTGCATACGCAACAAAGACGTTATCCGCATGGTAAAGATACAGGATATCTATTACATTGAAACGGTGCAACACAAAATAATCTATCATCTGGCAAACGAGGATGTAGAGGTGTGGGATTCGCTTGACAAGGCGGAAAGCCGACTGCCGCCGGGCAGATTTGCGCGGTGCGGAACGAGTTATCTCGTCAATCTCGCGCATGTGGTCATGGTAAAGGGCAACACGGTCACGCTTCCGAACACGACTTTGCCGATCAGCCGTTTAAAGAAGAAAGAATTCATCGACAGTCTGATAAAATTCACGATGTTATAATAAAATAAGACCTCCCGAATCCGGGAGGTCTTATTTTATATAAAAAGTCAAAAAATGATAATCATGTTCCCGATTTGTAATTTAAAATACATAATCTGTCATAATTATTGAAACTTTTTATTAGTTTATTATAATCAAATCACAAATACCGACAGGAGCAAAGCGCATGAACAAAAAAAAGAGAATAAGATACGCAGTCTTTATTTTTGTATGTTTTTTGGCGTTGATTTTCTTCATTGCCAATATTGTCGTTACGCAGGAGCAGTTTTTGTATAATACGGTCTGCTCCGTATTGGGCTGGCCGCGCAGGACGCTCGTCAGCGGCGATCCTTCGCAGTATCAGTACTACACTTCCGACTATTCTACAAAGGAAGAAACGCTCTCTGCGGCAAATGCTTTTAACGAAAAGATAGTCGAAGAGGGCATTGTCCTTTTGAAGAATGAAGATGCTTTGCCTATTCCTACGCCTGAAAGCGACCAAAGCGTCAGCCGCAAACCTAAATTAAGTGTTTTTGGACATAACAGCGTAAATCTCGTCTACGGAGGTTCGGGTTCGGCCGGCGGCGACGGCTCCGAGGGTGCGTCGACCATTTACGACAGCTTGCAGGCGGCGGGTTATGAGTATAACCCCGTTCTCAAATCCTTTTATGAAAGTTCTGCTGCGGGCGAGGTGAGAGATACTCCTACAATGGGCGACAATACTCTCGCGGGCGTGAGAATAGGCGAGACGCCCATCGGTAACTATACCGATGCGGTTCGCCAAAGTTATTCCGAATACAGCGACGCTGCCGTCGTCGTCCTTTCACGCGTCGGAGGCGAGGGGTTCGACCTTCCCCGCACGATGAAAACATCACTCACGGACAGCGGCGAAAAGGTGGAGGGGGCGCGCAGTGCCGAAGATCACTACTTGCAGCTTGACGAAAACGAAGTCAATATGCTGAGAGAGGTAATGGAGCATTTCGATAATATAATCATCGTCATCAACAGCAGCCAGACGATAGAGCTGGGCTTTCTCGACGATCCTTCTCACTATCTTTACACCGACGGGAACTGGGCTACTCCCGATCAGGCGCAGAGGCAGATGGACAAAATCAAGGGTGCGCTCTGGATCGGTTCGCCCGGCAAATCGGGTATAAACGCCCTCGGCAGGGTCATGAACGGCTCGGTAAATCCTTCGGGAAAAACGGTTGATACTTATGCCCGCGATTTTACAAAGGATCCCACATATAACAATTTCGGCACAAACAACGTATTGCACGGCAACGAATACTACACCATAAACAGTAAGGGCAACCCCATGGGCAGGGAGGAGTATCTCGTAGAATACGAAGAGGGCATATACGTTGGTTATCGTTACTACGAAACGCGCTATATAACCGAAGGTGAAAACGGCGACGCGTGGTATCAAGATAACGTCGTCTATCCCCTCGGCTATGGTCTTAGCTACACGACATTCGACTGGCAGCTCCTCAACAAAGAAGAACTCGAAAACATGGCCGTCACACCCGAAAGCACGTTTACCGTCAAGGTGCGCGTTACCAACACGGGCGACGTTGCTGGTAAAGATGTCGTTCAGGTATACGTCAATCCGCCCTACTACGACGGCGGAATAGAAAAATCCGAAGTCGTGCTCGTCGGCTTTGCTAAGACGCCTCTTTTGCCCGCGGCAAAGGATGCCACGGCGGACAACCCCAACTGGTGCGACCTTGAAATCGAGGTAAAGGCGGAATATTTTGCCTCCTACGACTATAACGATGCCAACACAAACGGGCACACGGGTTACGAAATCGAGCACGGCGACTACGAACTTCGCGTAAGCCGTAATGCTCACGACGCTGTGGATGCCGCGGTTGTAAACGTTCCCGAGGATATCAAGATGACCGAGGACGTAAAGACCGGTGCGACCGTGCAGAATCGTTTCGATGATGTCAGCGGCTACATCAAAAAATATATGTCGCGCACAGATTTCGACGGAACCTGGCCCCAGTCGCCTACCCAGGACGAGCGCATAGTCACGCAGGAATTTTTGGACTCTCTCACGTGGGACGGCAACGACGCGGGTGAAAAGTGGGAGGCGACGCAGATGCCCGAGGGCGGTACGGGTAAATCCGTTCAGCTCTATGAGCTCATAGGCAAGCCCTATAACGATCCTCTTTGGGAAGACCTTCTCGATCAAATTTCCATAGAAACCATGGCCGAACTCATTGGCACGGGCAACTATCACAGCATGGCAATAGACGCCATAGGCAAACCCAAGACCATCGACTCCGATGGTCCCGTAGGTTTCACGCCTTTCATGGGCGACCCCAGTGTTTACGGTACATGCACATATGCCAGCGGCTGTTTGCTCGGTGCGACATACAATGTAGAACTCGCCAAAGAAATGGGCGAAATGATAGGCAACGAAGGCATAATAGGTAATGTTGCAGGCGACGGAACGCCGTACAGCGGCTGGTACGCCCCCGCCGTCAACATACACCGCAGCCCGTTCAGCGGCAGAAACTGGGAATATTATTCCGAAGACGGCTACCTTTCGGGCATAATGGCGGCAAACGTCATTCAGGGTGCGCAGAGCAAGGGCGTTTATACCTTCATAAAGCACTTTGCGCTCAACGACCAGGAAACCAACCGCAATGGCGTGCTTACCTGGGCAAATGAACAGTCGATGCGCGAACTCTATTTCCGTCCCTTCGAAATAGCTGTAAAGGACGGCGGAACACGCGCCGTAATGTCGTCGTTCAATCGTATAGGCACAGTGTGGACGGGCGGCAGCTACGAACTTTTGACCGAGGTGCTGCGCGACGAGTGGGGATTCGAGGGTATGGTCATAACAGACTATAACTATGCGACGCCCTATATGGATCCCGACCAGATGATACGCGCGGGCGGCGACCTCAACCTCACGCAGAAGTGGTGGCCGGGCACCGAGAACACGCCCACACAGGTCACAAGTTTAAGGCAGGCAACAAAGAACATTCTCTACACGGTTGCAAACAGCAACGCCATGAATGGCTATGGTTATGGCGTCGTGTATAAGTATCTTTTACCTTACTGGGTAATATGGCTGATCGTCGCCGACTGCGTAATAGTCGCATTGCTCGGCATATGGGCGTTCTTCCTCATCCGCGGGTATCTCCGCCGCAAAAAGGCGAGGCTTGCGGGTGTTCAGGAGAGCGGCGCCGCAGACGACGCGTCAACCTTTACAATAAATAAAATTTCACAGGAGGATGATGAGCATGAAAAGAATGAGTAGGCTTTTGTCAGTTCTGCTCGGCGCGGTGTTGGTCGCCGGCACAATATTAATTGCCGGCTGTCAGACCGAAGGCGGCGGAACGACAGATCCTGAAAGGGAAGTCTGCCTTGTCGAAGTTGAAGGCGGCAGAGGCGGCGGGTATTATTACAAAGATACCAACTGCACGGTGGTCGCCGACGAGGTCGAAGGCAAGCAGTTTATGAAGTGGGTTTCGGGCAACAGGGAACTTTCCGACAGCTCTACCTACGTATTCACCGTAACCGAGGATATCTCCCTTGAAGCGGTGTTTGCCGATGATGTTGATGTCACCGACCTTTGCGACATAAACGTAAAATTCGGCACGGGTTCGGGCAGATATTTTGCCGGCACCGAGCGCGAGCTTAAAGTTTCCGAAGAGTATTCCGCGTTCACTTTCACAGGCTGGGAGGCAACCTATAAAGACGACAACGGACAGGACGTGACCGAGGTCATCTCCACGCAGAACCCCTATACCCTCACAGTTGAAAGGGATATGGATATAAAGGCGTGCTTTGACTCGGCTACGCTTGCGACGCCCGACAATTCCCAAGGGCAACATTTCAGAATAGCTGCAAACGGCGCATATGAATTTGACCGCGAAAAGAATGCCGATGGCAGCAGAAAAACCGTGTTTGTCCTCGGAGTGGCATATCTGCAATACCGCATGTACGACTCCGCCGACCCCGAAGCGCAGCCCATAGCAGTGTTTAAAATCGTGCCGATAGCCAACCCCGCGACAGACGGAGCAAAGGCATACCTTGAAAATTCCGAAGGGCAAAGACAGGATCTCAAAGGTCCCCTCGGCGACCTCTATCACGATGAAGATGCGGGTAAGGGTCAGATACGCACTCTTCTCGGCATCGAAACGGGAAAAACTTACTACTTTGACGTTCAGGCGATCGCGGTAGAGGATTCACCCTTCGTAAGCAGCGAAATCTCCGTAAGGGGACCCGGTTGCACGTTCTGATAACGGAATAGGAGGAAAATATGAAACGTAAATCATTGTTAATACCCCTGTTCGTCGTTGCGCTGGCGATAGCGCTGTGTATATCGGCGCTGACCGGTTGCGTCGGAAGCGGCAGCGGAAACGACGACGATAAAGAACAGACATATACCGTAACCGTCACGGGCGGTACAGGCGGCGGCGAATACGAGGAAGGCGAAGAATGCACCGTAACCGCCGAACTCGGTGAATACGAAACGTTCGTCCGCTGGGAAAATGCCGACGGTGAGGAGGTCTCCACCCAAAACCCCTACACGTTTGAAGTGGAGGGTGATGTCACCCTCGTCGCGGTTACAAATACGCAACAGGTCACCGTTACGGTTGATGGCGGCGTAATAAGCGGCACCGAGCTCTACCAGACTTCGGTAGATATCGGTTCAACGGTCAGCGTAACCGCGCCCGACGACAAGTCGGCGCCCTTCCTGTACTGGCAGATAGACGGCGTAAAACAGTCGGAAGAAAATCCCTACTCGTTTATCGCCGAAAAGGATACACGCATCTCTGCGGTGGTCGATGTCGTCTGCCTTATCAAGGTAGATGGCGGCACCATTTCGGGCGGTGAAACGAGCCATATCTTCAAATCGGGCGAACAGTGCACCATAACTGCTGACGCGGCTCCTGAAAATCAGTCGTTCGTCTATTGGTACATTCTCGACGAAAATGGTGAAGAGGTTATAATCTCCCGCGAGGCGAGCTACACCTTTAACGTGGCCGAATCCGAAAAGTACTACGCAAAATACAGCAAAGTCTACACTGTCACCGTCGAAGGCGGCTATATCCGGACCGAGAGCGGAAATGTTACCGAGCTGAACGTGATGGAGGGAGGTTCCTGCACGGTCAACCTCGATTACGATCTCATACCCGAAAATAAGGGTTTTGTCCGCTGGGATCTCGGCAACGGCGTAACTTCCGAGCAGATGACGTATGCCATAACCAACATCGATGAAAATCTCACAATCAAAGCCGTATACGGCGATCTCATAAGGTTTGCCGCACCCGAAATGGACGCAAACCAGATGTTCCGCTACAAGAACGATTACAGACCTCTCGAATTTGACAGAGGCACGTCTACCGTTTTTGTTTCAAACGTAACAGGCGTAATGTTCTATATATACACGAGCACGTGGGCTGATACCGACGATTATGTCGGCAGGTTCATGCTCGTCGGCGACACTTCGGGCTATAAGCTGACCACGACAGACGGTCAGACCCTTCTTGAACTTGAAGGCGCTGCGGGCAACCTCTGGCTCGAAACCAAAAACGACTACACCAAGGATGATTTATTTGAAGTATTCGCAACGGTATTGGGCGAAGAATACAGCTCAACAACGCCTTACTTCCTCGCCGCGCAGACTCTCGGCGTCGAAGGTTCGGTCTATGCATCTAGCGAAATTTCTGTAATCGGGCCAATGGTGTTCGTCGAAGAAAGCATCCCTTCGTACACCATTACCATATCCGGCGGCACCATAACAGGCACGCAGCTTACATCTGTAACCGCATACAAGGGACAGACGATAAGCGTAACATCTTCTGCCGAAAGCTTCAAATTCTGGCTTGTAAACGGCGAAGAGGAAGTCGCTCAGGCGACCTATGAATTTACGGTTGAAGGCGATACCGAACTTATCGCCGTATCCGACGAAGTTTACGACATAAGCGTCGTCGGCGGCACGTTCGAGGACGGCGAAACTCAGGTAAAGGCGGTTGCCGGTCAGCAATACACCATTTATGCAGACGAAGCTCCCCAAAACCAGGGGTTTGTATATTGGTATATCCTTGGTGCAGACAATGAGGAAATAATTGTTTCCGACAACTATGAATATACCTTCACCGCCATGGGAGAACAGACATACTACGCCAAGTTTAAGAATGCTTATCTTCTTACTGTAAACGGCGGGTATGTCGAAGGACTGAGCGGCGACGACGGCGTATACACCGTTATCGAGGGCGAAAGCTACACTGTGGTTGCAAACATTCCCGAGGGCAAGGGGCTTGTCGAATGGAAGATAGGCGATGAAAGCGTTTCGCAAGATGTAAAATACGTCATTCCCGCAATTTCGGGTAATGTAACCATAGAAGCCGTATACGATGACCTCGTATATCTGTTCGAAGTTCCCGAAATGGATCAGAACCAGATGTTCGATCTCGAAAAGGACAGCTATTCAACTATCATTCTCGACAGAATGAAGATAGACGGCGATTCAACCAATGTTGATCCCGAAAACAGAAAGACTGCCTTTGTCGAAAATGTCGACCATATAAATTACTATATCTACACTTACGGCTACGCAGATAAAAACGACTACGTGGGCAGGTTTATCCTCACCCGTCAGCTCAACAACGACGGAAAATACAGTTACTACCTTGCAACCGTCGAAGGCGTGCGCCTTCTCGACTTAAAGGGCAATGCGGGCGACCTGTACCTCGATCAGTACAGCCGCGAAAGGCTGTTCGCCGATGTGTTCTCAAAGGTGGTTGAAGGTTACAGTCCCACTACCCCTTATTACCTTGCGGCGCAGGTCTGCGGAAGGACGGGCAGCATATACGCTCCCAGCGAAATTTCCGTAATCGGGCCCCGCGCGTTCATGGCACAGGATGTCCCCGCTTACACCGTCAGCGTTGAAGGCGGCGTCATAACGGGCACCGAACTGACCACGGCGACGATATATGAGGGTCAGACAATAAGCGTAACGGCAATTTCACCCGACTTCAAGTACTGGAACATAAACAATACCGACAAGTCGGTCGACAAAACGACGGAATATGTGGTAACGGCAAACACGACGTTTGTCGTCGGCAAAGACGAAACCTTTACTGTCAGCGTTGAAGGCGGCACGCTTCAAGGCGGCGGCACCCAGGCGCAGATATCTTCGGGCGAAGAGTGTACCATAGTCGCTGAGGAACAGAGCGGCGATAAAGTATTCTTTGGTTGGTACGTCATGAGCGGGGAAGACAAGGTTCTCGTCTCGTCCGATGCGGAATACACCTTCTGGGTATTCTCGTCGCAGACCTACATCGCCGAATATGTCAACACTCACACCGTCACGATAATATACGGCGGCGAGCTCGACGAACAAAAGACCTATCTCGAAGGGGAAACGGTCACCGTTACCCTCGACCTTTCAAAGATTCCCGAGGGCATGGGTTTCACGGGTTGGAGAATAGGCGATGAAGTCGTCACTACCGAACACGTTTATCAGTTCGTAGTCGAAGGCGACACCACCATAAAGGCGGAATTTGCCGAGCAGGTACACGAGTTTGCCACTCCCGAAATGGATGCAAACCAGATGTTTGGTTATAAAGGCGACTATAAACCTCTTGAATTCGACAGGGGAAGCGCCACGGCGTTTGCGCCCAACGTTGACCACGTAAAGTTCTATATCTACACCTCGCCCGATGCGGACAAGGAAGATTACATTGCAACTTTCATTCTCGATGCAAAGGGCCCTGACGGCGGTTCGGGACAGGTTTACAGACTTGCGACCGAGGACGGTCAAACTCTCCTCGCCCTTGAAGGCGGAGCAGGAAATCTCTGGCTCGAAACGAGGGATAATTACAACAAGGGTAAGCTGTTCGAAATGTTCGCAAAAGTAATAGGCGAAAATTACAGCGCCGATCAGGAATATTACCTCGCGGCGCAGGCGTGCGGAGCGGCAGGCAGCATTTATGCCCCCAGCGAAATTTCCGTAATCGGTCCCGCACCGTTCAAACAGAATTAAGGAGGATATTTTGATGAAGAGCGGTATAAAAAAATCAATGCTGCGCGCCGTCGCAATTCCCGTTGCGGCAATCCTCGGATTGGGCTTTAACGCCCAATTCGTGGGCGCCGTGGGCAGCGGAATAGCCAATGCGGCGACGGGCGAAGAATATTATTACTACGACACTCAGTACGAAAGTGCAGAGCAGGTCAGGGAAGCCGCAACGCAGCTCAACCGCAAGATGGCTTCCGAGGGCATGGTTCTTCTCAAAAACGAGGATTACCTCCCCATGAAACCTAGGCAGGAGGGCGGCAAAATAAATGTAAGTATCTTCGGCAAAAGCTCGGCAGATATCGCCTACTTCGGCTTCGGTTCAAGCGACAGTATGGCGATAGGCGGCGACTGGACGCGAGAAACAAAGCCCTTCTATCAGGCTTTCGACGGCACCCTGTTCAACGTCAATCCCACGCTCAAAGCCTTTTACGAGGACGACAACGCATCGGGCAGGGGCAGGCTCAACGGCGACTTCCACGGCTCGCTCGACGCCTACCGCGCGGGACTTTCCACGGGTGAAACGCCCCAGTCGATGTACACCGACGAGGTTAAAAGCAGTTACGCCCAATATAATGACGCGGCAATCGTCATGCTGACCAGGGTGCGAGGCGAAGGCAACGACCTGCCCAAGACCAGTCTTAAAAGCTGGGGCGGCGAAAAGCTCGACAGCGCCCGCAGTGGCGACGACCACTACCTGCAACTCGACGCGTACGAAGTCGAACTGTTGCAGGAAGTAATGAAAAATTTCAACAACATAGTTCTTCTAATAAACGCGTCGGGCCCCATGGAGGTAGGTTTCCTCAACGACCCCACGCACTACCTGTATACCGATAACAACTTCACAAGCAACGTCGAGGACGCCGAAGAGCAGATGGGCAAAATAAAAGCTGCGATCTCCGTCGGCTTCCCCGGAACTGACGGCTGCTTTGAAATTCCCCGTCTGCTCACGGGCGAAGTTACCCCCTCGGGTCACCTCGCCGACACGTGGGTGTACGACATGACCAAGGACCCCACTTATCAGAATCAGGGCTATAACGGCGCCGCAGACGGCAACACCTACGGCGCGCCCTACGTCCACTACGACGAGGATATATACCTCGGCTACCGCTATTACGAAACGCGCTATGTAGAAGAGGGCGAAACCCTTGCCGACGGCGAGGAGTGGTACCGGGGTCAGGTGCAGTATCCCTTCGGCTACGGCCTTTCATATACCGACTTCGATTGGGAACTTGTATCATCCGAAAATTCGGGAGAGGGAGCCGAGCTCGATAAGTTCGGCACCATAACCACAAAGGTTAAGGTGACTAATACGGGCGCGTACTCTGGCAAAGAAGTCGTTCAGCTCTATTACAGCGCGCCCTATTACGAGGGCGGAATATCCAAGTCGCACGTCGTTCTGGGCGGATTTGCCAAAACAAAGCTGCTTGAACCGGGTGAATCGGATACGGTAGAAATCAAACTCAACGTCTCCGACATGTATTCGTACGATTGGAGCGATGCAAACCTCAACGATTTCAAGGGTTACGAGCTCGAACAGGGCGAATACAAAATCGTCGTCGCCTCCGACGCCCACGAAGCGGCGCAGCGCGCGGCTAATCCCGACAACGAGTTCACCAAGGTTTACAACATAACCGAAGGCTTCACTTACGAAAACGACACTACTACGGGCGCACCCGTAAGCAACCTCTTCGATGATGTAAGCGGCACGGGTAAGGTCAACGACCCCGAAACTTTCGCAGGCGTGCGCGTGTATATGTCAAGGGACGACTTTGAGGGAACTTTCCCCACGCCCGCATCCGAAAAGAAGAGCGGCAAACTTCAACAGCCGTGGACTTACACCATATCCGAAGAATTCGACAGTCAGAACCCTTGGTATTCGGAAGAAATGCCCACCCAGGCTGAAACCCCGGGAACGGCAGAAACAAACAAAATCAAACTTTGGCATCTGCGCGGCAGGGACTACGACGATCCCCTGTGGGATGCTTTCCTCGATCAGCTCACGGTATCCGAGCTCGTCACCCAGATAGAAAACGGCTTCTTCGGCACCCGTCCCATAGCCTCTGTTGATAAACCCTCTACTTATGACGACGACGGCCCCCTCGGCAAGCGCCACTGTCCCGACGTTCAGTGGGTAGACAACACCACAACGGCACAGACGTTCAACACCGACCTCGCTTATGCGCAGGGCGTGATGATGGGCGAAGCTGCCCTCTGGGGTATGAACCATGCCGAAGGCTCCAACATGATGGCTCCTCCTGCGGGCATCTATGGTGCAAAGCCTGAGGGCAGGGGCGGCACTTACGGACTGGGTCTCAACACTCACCGTTCGCCCTTCGGCGGCAGAAACTTCGAGTATTTCTCGGAAGACGGCTTCCTCGCCGGCAAAATGGGCGCAAATGTTGCAAAGGGTTCGCTGTCAAAGGGCTGCTATCAGATTTCCAAACATATCTTCTTGAACGATCAGGAGACCGAGCGCGGCACCTTGCAGACATGGGCGAGCGAACAGGCTATCCGCGAAATTTACGGCAAGCCCTTTGAAATCGCCATAAAGGAAGGCGGGCTCAACGCCCTTATGGCGGGCGTAAACAGCGTAGGCAACGTGCCTTGTTCGCAGAACTGGGCGCTTCTCACCGGACTCGTGCGCAACGAATGGGGTTTCCGCGGATTTGTCATAACCGACCTCACGCGTTTCCCCGTCGACATGTGCATACGCGCCGGCTGTAACACAATGATGGTGCACAACCAGCTCAACACCCCTGCGACCGACCCCGAGCATTTAACTGCCACGCAGCTCACCGCCATACGCGAATCGGCTAAGAGCGTGTTCTACACGGTAGCCAACACCAACGGCGTGCAGGGTTACGGCGGCGCGCCTCTCGATGCAATAGAGTACGGCGGCGCTAATACGCTCTATGCGGTAGAGGGAGTGTCTAATGACCTCTCTGCCAACACCGCGCAGAATGCACTCACGGGCGACACCGATTTCGTTTACTCCGTAGCCGAAGGATCTTCTCTCCCCGAGGGCATGACGCTCACTAAGGACGGCGTTCTTACAGGCGCTCCCGCGGAGGCAGGCGACTACACCATAACGCTCAGCGCCGATGAAAAGCTCGATGAAGATTCGCAAATCGCATATCCTTACAAGGCGGCTACAAAACAGTTTAACCTCAAAGTTTATGCCAAGGACGAAATTCCCGACACGATTATCTTCGAGGACGACTACCTGCCCACTATACCCGTCGGGTTTGAATATTCGCAGAGCATAAGCAGCGCGGTCGTATTCGACGAAGAGGGCAAACTTACCACCGATGTCGAATATGCGCTTACGTCAGACAGCGCTCTTCCCCGCGGACTTAAACTTGAAAACGGTTATATCTCAGGCATCTGCACGGCGCCCGAAGGAAAGTACTTCTTCACCGTCCGCGCCTCTGCCGAGGGCAGAACGTCCGTCGAACTTGACTTCATAGTGCGCGTTAAGGAATATAAAATAGACTATCCTGCACAGCAGCTCCAAGACCTTCACGTCGGTCAGTCGGCTTACTTCTCGGTTGCAGGTGCAACCAATGCCGACGGGCTCGAAATCGAATACGCCCTCAAAGACGGTTCGTCCCTCCCCGAAGGTCTCACGATCAGTCGCTTCGGCGTAATTTCGGGCACACCTGAAAGGGCATACACTTCGCATAAGTTTACTGTTGTGGCAAGGGCAAATCTCGCCGCGCCCGCAGAAACAACTTACGAAATCAATGTTCTCGGTCTTGAAATCGCAGACGTAACTTATGAAAACGTCCTCATCGGCAAAGCTTATTCGTTTGCGCTCAACGCCGCTCCCAACGATGGCGGTACGGCGGAAAACGTCACTTACTCCTTGAAGGAGGGCAGTTCGCTTCCCGCAGGGTTCTATATGTCGAGCGACGGCATAATCCGCGGCGTCGGCACGGAAATCGGCGACCAGTCCTTCACCGTTGTAGTCGAAGCCGAAGGCTACGTTCCTGTTGAAACTACGGTTACCATTAACCTCTACGGCATATTCGAGGATGAGCCCACGAGCGATGTCGACGGTACTCCCATGGATGAACCTCCCGAAGAGTATCATGGCGGCGTAAGCGGTTGCCAGGGCTCTGTGACAGGAATAACCATGATAGGCGGTCTTGTTGTCCTCGCGGCGGTCGTCGCAGGCGCAAAGGTCATAAATTCAAAAAGCA
>ERZ1090869.914-NODE-915-length-14484-cov-85.460600_pt1 | contig 14484 bp, 11 predicted proteins | sample MGYA00478474_ERZ1090869 | MGnify/ENA primary metagenome ERZ1090869 (study PRJEB33644, sample SAMEA5815748) | chicken gut metagenome | biome: Chicken; feature: Gastrointestinal Tract; material: Caecum | place: Ireland | collected 2019-01-01 | study: A study of the... | reverse complement strand
GCGGGGTTCTTTTTATTTCAATTCGCAATTTCTACGGATTACAGGAATGCTCCTTGAACATAGTCATGAGTTCAGGCAAGTTGAAGAACTTGGCAAATCGGGTTCGCGCGCGGTAGCCGGTGCCCTCGGGAGCCAGTTCAATGGAGGTGGTGGTCTCGCCAAAGGTGGACGCCCAGCAATCAAAGTGCATCAGTCCCTTTTGTTGCAACGTGCCGTACTGTAAATAACGCATGGCCGTAAACAATTCGACCATTGAATTGCTCACAGGTGTACCCGTAGCGAATACCACGCCCCGGCCTCCGGTCAGCTCATCCATATACCGGCACTTGCCAAACATATCGCTGGACTTTTGGGCCTCGGACGTAGATAAACCAGCGACATTGCGCATTTTTGTTACAAGAAAAAGGTTCTTAAAGCTGTGTGACTCGTCCACAAACAACCTGTCTACGCCCAATTCTTCAAAGGTAATCACATCATCCTTGCGCTCGGCGGCCCGCAGTTTTTCAAGTTTCATTTCCAACTGCTTGCGGCTTTTCTCCATCTGCTTGATGGTAAACTTCTCCCCAGACGAACGTTTCAGTTCGGCAATGCCACTCTGGATCTCGTCGATCTGCTCCTGGATGATGCGCTCCTGCCGCTCAAAGGAAAGCGGGATCTTCTCAAACTGACTGTGTCCAATGATAACTGCATCGTAGTCCCCGGTGGCAATGCGAGCGCAGAACTTCTTCCGGTTGGCTGTCTCAAAGTCCTTCTTGCTTGCCACCAAGAGCTTTGCGCTGGGGTAGAGGTGCAGAAACTCCTGCGCCCACTGGAGGGTCAAGTGGTTGGGCACCACAAAAAGGGATTTCTGGCATAGGCCCAGGCGCTTGGCTTCCATGGCGGAGGCCGCCATCTCGAAGGTCTTGCCCGCGCCCACCTCGTGGGCCAGCAGGGTGTTGCCGCCGTACAAAACGTGAGCAATGGCGTTCCGCTGGTGCTCCCGCAGGGTGATCTCCGGGTTCATGCCCACAAAATGGATGTGGCTGCCGTCGTACTCCCGGGGCCGGGTGGAGTTGAACAGCTCGTTGTACTGTTTAATCAAACTTTCACGCCGCTGCGGGTCCTGCCAAATCCAGTTTGCAAAGGCGTCCTTGATGGCCTGTTGCTTCTGCCCGGCCAGCATGGTCTCCTTTTTGTTCAGCACCCGCTTGGGCTTGCCACTGTCATCCTCCACGGTATCATAGACCCGCGCATCCCGCAGGTTCAGAGTGTCCTCCAGAATCTTGTAGGCGCTGGCCCGGGCCGTGCCGAAGGTCTCGTAGGCTATAACGTCGTTGCGGTTTGTTTTGGTCTTGCCCTCAATGCGCCACTCGGCGGTGGACGGGGAAAATTTGACCCGAATTGCATACCTCAAATAAAAGGGGATCTGGAAGGTCTCATTCATAAACTTTTGGATAACGTCGGGACTGATCCAGGTTGCCCCCAGCCGCACATCGATCTCGGAGGCTTCCAGCTCTTTGGGCTGAGCTTTGGTCAGGGCCTCCACGTTGACGGCAAAAGTCGGGTCATTTGCAGCGGCCAGCTTGGCGATCTGCAGCTTGTTGCGGACGTTGCCGGACAGGTACTCGTCAGCGGTTTGCCAGCCCGCTTCCGGGTCGCTCACATCCTCCGAAGGGTCTTTGAAAATCACGCCCCGCAGCTCGCCGGTGATGCGCTCGAAATCCTCGGGAGTTCCCAGCAATTCGGCCATATAGGGCAGATCTACCCGGCCTTTCTCCCCGATGGACACCGCCAGCGCCTCGGCGGGGGTGTCCACATGGGTGACAGTCCGCTCGGGCCGGATGGTCCGCTTTGTAAACATATCCGCCTTGCTCTTGAGCTTGCCGTTTTCGTCCAGGTTTTCAAGGGAGCAAAGCAGGTAGTAAGACGAATCGTCCTCAAAGAGCCGCCCGTTTTTGCGGTCGTTGAGCAGGCCAAATTTTGTGCTGAAGGCATCGTAGGCGGCGTTCAGCTCAGCTTGTTTGGCCGAAATCTCTGCGTCCGGGTAGTCCTCCAACTGGTAAAAGATCAGCTCGTTGACGAGGCCCCGCAGCTCCACCATCCCCTTGACCCGTTCCTTCGCATCGCCGCTCAGCTCTACCGGCGTCATGACCGAATTTTCGCGGTAGTAAACTTCGCCCTCCACCACTGTATAGGAAAAATTCTTGACGTTCGGGTCGGCGGGCAGGATGCGGGAAGTGTTCTCGTCCAGCTCGGCGTCGGCCCTTTCTACGGCAACGTACCGGCCTTGAATTTTTGCGGTGGCCTCCTTGAGCTGTTCGGCCAGGTTGGCCCCCTCGATGGGATCAACCGTCACATCCTCCCGGCCATATTGGGTGCTTTCGGCAGAAAGTTCGCCCAGCACCATATCGGGGTGGTCCACGAAATACTGATTGACCGTGAACCCCTCGGGCGTTTGGCCCACCTGCACCCACTCTGGTTCCCGGTCGATGGGCCGTTCCAGCTTCTGCAAAAAGAGGATGTCGGAAACCACTTCCGTGCCTGCGTTGGCCTTGAAGGCATTGTTGGGCAACCGCACCGCCCCCAGCAGGTCGGCCCGCTGGGCCAGGTACTTGCGGGCAGAGCTGTCTTTGGAATCCATCGTGTATCGGCTGGTGACAAAGGCCACCACTCCGCCCGGCCGCACCTGGTCGAGCGCTTTCACGAAGAAATAATTGTGGATGGAAAAGCCAAGCTGGTTGTAGGCTTTGTCGTTGACCTTGTAGTTTCCAAAAGGCACGTTGCCTACGGCGAGGTCATAGAAGTCCCGCTGGCTGGTGGTCTCGAAGCCTGCTACCGTGATATTGGCCTCCGGGTACAGCTGCCGGGCGATGCGCCCGGTGATGCTGTCCAGCTCCACTCCATACAGGCGGCTGCCGGCCATGCTCTCCGGCAGCATCCCAAAGAAATTACCCACGCCCATTGACGGTTCCAAAATGTTGCCGGTGATTAACCCCATCTGTTCCACCGTGTCGTAGATGGCCCGGATGACGGTGGGGCTGGTGTAGTGGGCGTTCAGGGTGCTGGCCCGGGCGGCGGCGTACTCGTCCTCAGAGAGTAACCCTTTCAGCTCCTTATACTCCTTGGCCCAGCTGTCTTTATCCGGGTCGAAAGCGTCCGCCAGCCCGCCCCAGCCGACGTACTGAGAAAGCACGGTCTGTTCCTCCGGCGTGGCGCTGCGGCCCTCTGCCTCGATGGCCTGCAAGGTACGGATGGCCTCGATGTTGCAGGCAAACTTCTGCTTGGGGCCGCCCTCACCCAGATGCTCGTCGGTAATGCGGAAGTTTCGGGCCGGTGGGGCAGGAATTTCAGACTGCGGCTGGTCAACATGGAGCCGTTCGACCACCACATCGTAGGGCAGGTGTGTTTCCTCTGCCGGGTAAGTCTCCACCGGGTCCGTTGGAATGGCAGGCTGTGTGGTAAATTGTGCTTTCCGATCTTCGATCTGCTCCCAAAGGGCGCTGCGCTGCTCGCTGCTCAAATTCAGATCTTCGGCCCAGCGGTAATCCAGAGCCACCACTTCGAGGGCATCTGCATCGGCTGCGTGTTCAATGGATTTGCTCCAGTAGTCAAACTCCACCGCCCGGGCCAAAACAGCCTCCAGTTTTTCCAGCTCGGGTTGAGGCATCTTTTTCCAGATGTCATCTTCCTCACGCTGGCCGCTCCGGATGGTAAAGCCTTCTCCGTCATCGTGCTGGGAGACGGTATAGACGAGCGTATCCGGCATACCGTTGATCTTGCAGGACAGGTGATACTCTTTCTCCCGGGACACCGCCGAGTAGCTGCTGCTTTCCAGACGGATGTCGGTTACATCTTCTGCCGTTAAGGTTTTCTGAAACTGGGCGGAAACAGTCTCCTTAGTTGCCTCAGCATCCGCCACCACCTGCCGAATAAAAGGGTCGCTATCCAGCTTTTCCGGGTCCACAAGCTGGCCGTTCACAATGCCGCGCTCGGCCAGTTTTTCCCGCAGAATTTCGCCTTCCGTGGGAACCGTCTGCTCCGCCTCGTCCCGATATTGCCCCGTGGCAATCAGGACGTGGATGCGCTTTTCTACCTCCGACCATTTCAGACGTTGCTCCTGTCCTTTGGGATAGGAACGCAGCTTGACGCCGCTGGCATCGTAGTCGAGGAAGCCATTACTGCCATCCTGAAACGTCCAGCTCTGGCCACCAGTACCGTATTCCTGCTTCAGAAAGGCGGTTCGCTCTTTGGCGCTGTGATGTTCAGCATAGTAGGCCGCAATACGTTCTTTTCCGTTCGCAAACCCGCTGCCGGATGCCAGCGCTGTTCGCCAATCCGCCTCGGAAAAGGAAAAAGCGGAGACTTGTTCGGTCTCCGCTCGCCGGTCGATCTGTTCAATTTGCTCCGCCTCGGTGGCGAAGAAACTCAGCTGTAAATCAGCTCGTTCAGGATTGTTTCCTCGGCCTGCATTTTCAGAGCGTTCATGTGCTGCACCCAGGCCATCTGCTGCGCCGCTTTGTCCGGGGCCGGGTTCTGTTTCAGCAGCTCCTCCATCTGCCGGTCCAAGCGGTCCTTCGCTGTCCGGTCGATCTCCACCAGGTGCGGGTACAGCTTCCCGCTCAGGAGCAGGTGGTTGTAAAAGACGGGCCGGTTCTCCTTCAGATAGGTTTTCCGTATCCGCCCATACTTGCCCAGGGGCGTCTGCGGCTGGTTCAGCTCGATGTTCGGGAGCCGATAGTCCCCGTTCTGCGTGTACTGCAATGCTGTGCTGCTCATCCCAAAGTCTCCTTTCTTCTGCGATGTCGCGTTCCACTTGCCTGACCACTGCCGCGATCTGCAGCAGCACCTCGCGGCTGCTCTCGCTGACGGCTGTGCCCAGGGCAGCCACGGTGGCCGGCGTATTGAACTCATAAATGTTGCTAAATTCCTCGTGACCAAAGTGGTTTTCAGGGGCGTACCCGCACCGGGACAGGAGGGCAAAGGTGGTGCTGGTGGTGACGGCCCGCTTGAAGGCAAGCCCTCTGTTGAGTTCATCGTACTCCTCCAGCATTGAATTTGCAAGGATGCCGCTGATCTCCTGGCCGTGGTCGGCCCAGTAGGCGTCCGCAAGCGTTCCAGCTGCATCCGCAAACTGCTGCGGCAGATCGGTGGCCGCGGTGCCATACCGCCGCTCCAGCATGGCTGCCACCGGAATCCTGTGCCGGTCCTCCAGCGTCCACAGCCAGGGGTCGCGGGAGTTTGACCGGGTGCCGGTATCAGCCAGGTCGAACACATACCGCAAGCGCAGCCGGTCGCCCGCATCGTCCAGCAGGGCGATGCCTTTGGAGCCGCGCCGGACATAGCGGTTCATGCGGTCGTTCCAGACATCGTAGGATGCGCAGGCGATGGCGTCGGGCCGCTGGGCGTAGATCATGAGCTGGTCAGGGTAAGGGTACTTGTACAGCCTGCCGGCTGTCGCCAAAAAGCCTGCCCAGCGCTCCCAGTTTCCGGTCAGGCGGCGGGCAGTGTCCTCGGCCAGCTGGGCATAGTAGAGTGTTTTTTGAGACATGACGCCTCCTTTCACGAAAAAAGCGGAAAGCCATCCGTTGTGGCTTTCCGCTTACGATTTTTGCTTATTCTTTTTGTGCTACGGCCTTCACCAACAGCATCATGGGGCGGCGCAATTCGTCCCGCATCCCGGGCAAGTCCAGCATCTCCTGGGAGGGCTGGGCTTCCTCCACCGCGTCGATGGCAAAGCCGCTGGCGCGCAGTCCCATCAAGATTTGGGTGAGGGTGTGATGCTGCTTTTTCACCTCGCAGCCCAGAAAGTGGGTCAGACGCTCCCCCGGTATAAAGTAATCATCTACCGGCCAATAGAGGGGCTGGCCGGCCTCATCATAGATCCAGTCCTGGCCGGGCCGGGCAGTGAACACCGGGTGCTCGATATTGAACAGAAACACCCCGCCCGGTCGCAGCGTATGGCGCACCTTCCGGTATATCGCATCAAGGTCTGCGATGTAATGCAAAGCCAGGTTGGAGACCACGCAGTCCCACCTTTCTGCCGGGTATTCGTAGTCCTCAATGCCGCAGACGCGGTAGGTGATCCGGCTGTCGGCGTTGCGCTGCTCTGCCTCAGCGATCATCCGGTGGCTGAGGTCGATCCCCAGCACCTCCGCTGCGCCCTGCTCCGCCGCATACTTACAGTGCCACCCATACCCACACCCCAGGTCCAGCACGGCTTTGCCCTCCAGTGGCGGAAACAGCGGCTGCAGCTGATGCCACTCCCCCGCCGCGGGCAGCCCGTCCTGGCTGCGGCCCATCTTGGCGTATTCCTGAAAGAAATGCGGATCATCGTATTCGTTGTATGCCATCGGCTTTATCCTCCATCCATCGGTTGTCTGCATTATACAGACTTTCGAAAACCAAGTCAATCAGACCTTTCGCTCCAACCTTTTTCTTTGTGCTTACGGGACGGCCTGGCCGCAGCCTCTTTGGGCCGCGTTTCTTTCAGCTCTTTTAACACTGACTTTCGCAAGCTCGGCTTGAGGGGATGTTTCCAGCGGCTGAAAGCAACATCTTTCGGCTCCATCGCGCCCGGTTCATAGGCGCGGACCCGGTCAAAGCCCAGGTCTTTCCGCATCTGCCGCAGGATGTCCATGACCTCGGGGCTTTGGTTGAGGGACGCCATCCGGGTATAATCGTCCACCAGGTAATTTTTGCCCTGGCGCACATGGAGCAGGTCGGCAGCGCTGGGCGGGTCCTCCCGCTGGATGCCAAAGGTCAGCCGGGCGCCCGGCACTTCTTCGCTGTTGTAGGGTTCCGAACGCAGCTCCTGGAAGCGGGCTGCGGCCTGTTCGTAGGTGTCGTAAAACTCAATGGGCGTATAGGACTTGTTTCCTGCCGCGCCGGTCCAGGTGGCTAGGTCGGGGATGATATAGCACTGCCATTTGCTGTCTTTTTCGTCTGCCATAGGCCCTCCTTATGGGAAAAGAAAAGCGGGAAACTCGGAAATCGAGCTTCCCGCTAAAATTGATTTTCAGTCATCTATACGATTTGTTACATCGAAAATCCCAACGATTTTATTGCATTTTTTGCAGAAGAACGCATTGGGAACCCTTGTCTGGCCCAACAGGATGTTTGTCTTGCCAATCGTGCGCAGCCCTGTGTAGAGCAGCCTTGCCGCGCCCTTTTTTTGAACTCCTCCATAGGGACCCAGCCCGGAGCCACCCCATCGATGATCAGGCCACCTTCTTCCATTTGTGCGCCGCAGATAGGACAGTTCATAAGCGTTCTCCTTGATCCGATTGATTTGCAAGATTCTGGAGCGTATCGCCCGCAATGCGGTAGACGGTCCAGTCAGACATGGGTTCCGCGCCAAGAGACAGGTAGAAATCAATGCTGGTTTTGTTCCAGTCCAGGCACCACCACTCCAGCCGTCCACAACCACGTTCCACCGCAATGGCAGCCAGTTTCTTCAGTATCGCCCTGCCGTAGCCCTTACCACGGTACTCCGGCCGCACATACAGATCTTCCAGATAAATCCCGGCACGACCCAAAAAGGTCGAAAAGTTGTGAAAGAACAGAGCAAATCCTACTTCTTCCCCTTTCTCCAGGGCAAAAATCACCTCGGCCTTTTGCTTGTCAAAAATCCACTCTTCCAGTGTCGCATCATCCGCCACCACTTGGTCCAGCATTTTTTCATAGTCCGCCAGCTCTTTGATGAATTGCAAAATCAGCCCGACATCTTTGCGTTCTGCATAACGAAATTCTATTGCTGTTTGGGGCATGGCCCGGCACCTCACATTTCAATTCTAACTGGCTCGATTATACTCCAGTAAATGTCATGCGTCAAATAAAGTCCGGGTACAGTTCCAGTGCGTCAAACTCGGCGTCGGTCATGCCAGCCAGTTTGTCTAAGGTGCTGTCGGTCAGGTCCCGCAGCTCTGCCTCCGACCAGGTGAGATAGGTGCGCATTTCGGTCAGGACTTCGATGAGGCGCTCCCGGTTGCCGGTGTTGTAGAGGGCCATGAGGTTGACCTCTTCGTAGGTGAAATTTTTCATCGTGTGTCCCTCTCCTTGTGCTTTTTAGCCTTGGCCTTGGGTGCGGCCTCTTTGGCCTGCTTCATTTGTGCGGCTACCGACTTTTGAGGCCGGACCACCTCTTTCATCTGCTCCAAAAAGCCCGGCAGCTCCTTGAAGCCGATCCTGTCCACATAGAACGCTCCGGCCTGGCCTTCGCGGTTCAGCACGACCACGTCGCTGACCGAAAGACTGTGTCCTCGAAAATCTTCTGGACGCCTCAAATTGAACGTGAGGTACAATTCTTCCAATGCCTCCGCGTTGCTCATGCCGTAAAAGTACGCCGGGGTGTTGGCAAAGTAAACGGCCTCGTAGTGGTCGGGATTCGGTGTCTTGCCCATCTGCTCCAGACGGGCAAAAGATTCAAACCGCACATCTGTGGTTTCCGGCCCGTCTTTGAGCTGCAAAATCAGGTACACATCGCTCTCGGCGGCGAGAAAATGGTCCAGAACACCCTGCATCATCGTGCACCCCCGTTCTCAAATTCCAAGCTGAACTTGGCCCGACCATCGGCCTCGGTGGTCATCAGGACAGAGGCGTTGTAGGTCTTGCCGGTGCGCTGGCTCTTGCAGTCCTTGAGGCGGGCGCGGCCGTCCCGCAGGAGCTTGTCCACCACCTGCCGGGTAGGGTGCTTGCCGAGGCGGTTGAAAAAGGCGTTGTCCTTCCAGATCACAAAGCGGCACTCGCGGCTCGTGCAGAACCAGCCTTTTTCCCGCTCGGCCACCTCTGAGCCGCAGTGGGGACAAGTGCCCACTACTGGCGCACCGCTGGTGACCTTGGCGGGAGCATTGGGGACGTTGACGTACTGATTCACAAGCGTTTTCATCATAGATTCGATTTCCTCCATAAACTGTTCGGGCACATACTGGCCCTTCTCGATTTGTGTGAGCTTCGTTTCCCATTCAGCGGTCATAGCCGGAGATTTGAGCTGTTCGGGCATGGCCGCAATGAGGCCGCAGCCCTTTTCAGTGGGGATCAGGTGCTTGGTTTTACCGCTGCCCTCCCGGGCAAGAAAACCTTTCTGTACCAGCTTTTCGATGGTGGCCGCCCGGGTGGCAGGCGTCCCGATGCCCCGGCGCTCGGCTTCTTCTGGCATGGTGTCTGCGCCGGCAGATTCCATGGCCGCCAGCAGGGTGTCCTCGGTAAAATGTTTGGGTGGGGTGGTTCGGCCCTCTTTCAGCTGGGCGTCCCGAACGGGAAGCGTTTCCTTGTCCTGCGCTTCTGTCAGAATCTCCAAAGTTTCCTCGACCTTTTCGGCGGAATTGCCAAGGATAACCCGCTCCACAGCTTTCCAGCCCTCATCCAAAACCGTCTTGCCTTTGGCTGTGAAGGTCTGCCCGGCGCACTCGATCTGCACCGTGGTTTCAGCGTAGCGATACGGTTCGCCCACGGCGGCCAGTAACCGAGCGGCAATCAGACGCAGGATACTGGCCTCGCCAGCAGGCAAAGAAGAAAGGTCAGCCCCGGCCACGCTCTGCGTCGGCAGAATGGCGTGGTGGTCGCTGACCTTTTGGTTATTGATGACCTGTTTTCCGTGAACCGGAATAGCGCCCCGAAATCCAAACGCTGCCGCGGTATCCATCGCAAGACCGGGCAGGCCCGCTGCCATGTCCTCGGTGAGGTAGCGGCTGTCGGTGCGGGGGTAAGTCACCAATTTCTTTTCATAGAGCGCCTGGGCGTAATCGAGGGTCTGTTGGGCCGAATAGCCCAGCATCCGGTTGGCATCCCGCTGGAGGGTGGTCAGGTCATAGAGGGCCGGTGGGCGCTCGGATTTCTCTCTGCGCTCGCTCTTTTGCACAAGGGCCTGGCTGCTTTTCCTGCATTCTGCCAGAAGTTTCTCGGCCTGGGCTTTCTCTTTGAAACGTTCACTGGACGCCATGCAGCCTCCTGTCTGTAACTGGATGATATAAAACGGTTCCGGTTTGAAGGCCGCAATCGCCGCTTCTCGCTCCACTGTCATGGCCAGGGTAGGAGTCATGACCCGGCCCACGTTGAGGGTGACGCCGTGCAGGCATGAAAAAAGCCGGGTCGCGTTGATGCCGACCAACCAGTCGGCGCGCTCCCGGCAAAGGGCTGCTTTGTACAGCGAATCGTATTCAGTTGAGGGCTTGAGATTGGCAAAGCCCGCCCGGATGGCGGCGTCCTCCATACTGCTGATCCAGAGACGGGAGACCGGCTTGCGGCAGTTACACTGGTGATAGACCAGGCGAAAGATCAGCTCGCCCTCCCGCCCGGCGTCGGTGGCGCAGACGATGCGGTCCACATCCGCCCGGTGCATGAGCTTGCACAAAACGTCAAACTGCTTTTTGGTGGAACTGCTCACAAGATACTGCCACCTCTCGGGCAGGATGGGCAGGTCGGCGCGATCCCAGCGTTCCAAGCGCGGGTCATACGCCCCGGGCGGGGCCAGCTCCACCAGGTGTCCCACACACCAACTGATAAGGTAGCCGCCGCCTTCCAAATAGCCGTCGCGGTGGGCAGTGACGCCCAAGGCCTTCGAGATGGTGCGGGCGACGGAGGGCTTCTCGGTAACGATCAGGTTATACAAAGTACCAGCTCCTTTCTTCTTTGAGAATAAAAACAGCCCTGCAATCGCAAGGCTGTAAAAATGTTTGTTAAAGCTGTTCCAGCAGGGCTTTGCACCCTTCATAGATGTCACGGTAGGCAATGTCAAAGCGGTCGCTGTACCAGGGGTCCGCCACATCTCCGCCCTGTTCGGTATAATCCAGCAGTTTGTGGACCTTATGCTCGGGGTCCGACCCCAAAATACGCATCATATTGCGGATGTTGTTTCCATCCATCCCGATCAGATAATCATACCGGTCATAGTCGCTTTTTTGCAGTTGTACCGCACGCCTGTCTGGGCAGGGGATGCCATGTTTCAGCAGTTCTTCCTTGGCAGGCGGGTAGACTGGGTTGCCAACGCCGTTCCATATTTCTTCCCGGCTGGTCGCACAGGAGGCAATTTCAAATTCCTTTGCCCGGCCCGCTTTTTGAACCAGGTCTTTCAGGATAAATTCAGCCATCGGGCTTCTGCAAATATTGCCGTGGCAGACAAAGAGCACTCGAATCATATCATTTTCTCCACGTTCACTCCAGCATCCACTTCAGAACATTCCGCTTCTGGATGCCTTCGTAGTTCATCTCGCCGAAGGCTTCGTCCATCGTCAGCAGATACTTGGGGTAGTTGTCCCGGATCTGTCGCAGCGGGGCCAGCTCCCGCGCCAAAACCTGCTCATCCAGAGTGGTCTGCGCCACCTGATAGTAGATGGGTACTCCGTCCCGGATGGCGACGAAGTCCACCTCACCGTCGGTTCCATACTGGCCCACATAGACCTCCGGGTAACGGCGCTTCAGCTCCAGATACACGACGTTCTCGAGGATATGGCCGATGTCGCTGTCCTGGCTGCGCACTAACAGGCTGCGCAGCGCCACGTCGCAGACGTAATATTTGCTCATGGAGGCCAGCAGTCTTTTCCCCTTGATGTTGTAGCGGCGCGCTTCGTAAAACAGCAGGCTGTCCGTCAGCCCGCGCAAGTAGCGGTCCACTGTCTTGGGGTCGATCTTCCGTCCCTGCGAGGTCATGGTATTGGCGATGGTGGTAGGGGAAGTCCGGTTGCCAATGTTGTGCATTGCAAAACGCGTGATGGCTTCCAGCATATTGACATCCGCCACGTTCAGCCGCTTGACAATATCATTGAGCAAAATGGTGTTGTAGATGCCGCGCATATACTCGCGGGCCTCCTGCTCCCCGTAGCCGTACCGCAGCACATAAGGGAAAGAGCCACTGCGGATGTACCGCTCAAATTTTGCGTTCAAAGAAGCGCTGTCATCGGCAAGACCGGCACAGAACTCCTTGAAAGAGAGCGGCATCATGGACAGCTCTACGTAGCGGCCGGTCAACAGGGTTGCCAGCTCGCCGGACAGGAAATAACCATTGGAGCCGGTAAGGTAGAGATCACAGTTTTCCCGCAGAAAGAGGCTGTCCACTGCCTTTTCGTAGCCTTCGACGTGCTGGATCTCATCCAGGAAGATATAGTTCATCCGGTCAGGCAGCAGACGCGCCTTGACATACTGGTAAAGCGTCTTGTAGTTGGTCAGGTCTTCAAAGTCAAGGTCCTCGAAATTGATGGCGATGATCTGCTGCGGCTCGACGCCCTGCGCCCGCAGGTAGTCCTGGTAGATGGCGAACAGGGTAGATTTGCCGCAGCGGCGCACCCCCGTCACCACCTTGATGATCTGCTGGTCCTTCCACTTGACCAGCCAATCCAGATCGTTTTTCCGTTCCAAACGCTGCATGTTCAGCCCTCCCCTCATATTGAGTATACTCCGTTTTTTGCTCACATGCAACACTAGAACGGATTTCATTCCTTTTTGTAAAAATTAAAGGTGGCCCCCGCAGCCCCTCTGCTTTCTGTATTCTCCTTATAGCTTACTGTTCCTCGTACCCATCGCTGCCCTGATACGGCTTCCGGTCGGCATCCTCGTCAGGTTCAGCCTTCGGCTCTTCCACCGGCAGGATCAGGTTATGCAAAGTATCGGCTCCTTTCTGCTTTGAAAATAAAAACAGCCCTGCATACGCAAGGCTGTAAAAAATTATTTGGATCAGATCATCCAGACTGGCACGATGAAGTTCTCCCGGTCCAGAGCACTGAGCTGCGGTTTCATACAGACGATTGCACCAGCACCGCGGGGAACAGAAGCCTTATCCAGAAGCGAAAACACACGGGTCAATTCCGTGCCGGGAGCAGCCGTCTTTTTGATTTCAATGGGATTCAAAACGCCATCGTGTTCCAGAACGATGTCAATTTCCCTCGCATCCTTGTCGCGGTAATAGTAGAGATACGGTTCTTTACCACAGTTGAGATAGGTTTTGGCAATCTCTGAAACCACATAGTTTTCCAGGATCGCGCCGTTCATCGCGCCATACTCCAATGTCTCGGCACTGCTCCATCGAGTCAGATAACAGACCAGTCCACTATCAAAAAAGTAGAGCTTTGGTGTTTTGACCAGACGCTTCAAGAGGTTGTTGGAGTAGGGATGCAAATAAAAGACGATCCCTAATGTCTCAAGGATGCCCAGCCAATCCTTGGCCTGCTTCTGATTGATGTCCGCATCTTGAGCAATTTCTGCAACATTTAGCATCTGGCTGCACCGGGCCGCAACCGCAGTCACAAACCGTATGAACTTTGTGGCATCGATGCTCTCAGACAGCGACCGTACATCCCGTTCAATATAGGTGCTCAGATAGCTGCTGTAAAAGATTTGGCTGTTGCTGGCTGTGCCGCTGACGATAGCGGGCATTGAGCCACGATAGATGCGTTCAAAAATTTCGTGCGTATCTGCCGGCAGACGTCCGGCAGCCCGGCGTTTCAGTTCTTCCAGTTCTACCAAAAATGGTTCCGTCTGCGCTCTGTCAGCCTCGGCCTGAGACAATGTAGTCATCGAGAGAACGGCGACCCTTCCGGCCAGAGATTCCTGCACGCCACGCATTAGCTTGAAGATTTGGGAACCTGTCAGCCAGAACGCCCCCGCTTGGTGATCTCGGTCTACGGCCAACTTAATATAAGGAAACAATTCCGGCGCATACTGTACCTCGTCGATCAGAACGGGCGGCCGGTGGAGCTGCAAAAACAGTTCCGGGTCTCGTTTGGCCAGATCCCGTTCTGTCAGGTCATCCAGAGAGACATAGCCGCGTCCCGTTCCATCCATCAGTTTTTGGAGCATAGTGGTTTTTCCCACCTGGCGCGGACCCGTCACTAGAACTACGGGATATTCCTGCGTAACCTCCATCACGACCTTTTCCAAACTCCGGGTGATGTACTTCATACGCACAGCTCCTTTCGGCTAAAATTCAATTTATTTCTATTTTAGCCGAAAACCTATCGAAAAGCAAGCAAATTTTGTCAGCAGGCGGCCCCCGTGGCCGCTCCCATTTTTTGTCCATCATCTTATTTTACTCCTCCTCGTACCCATCGCTGTCCTGATACGCCTTGCGCTCGGCATCCTCGTCAGGTTCGCTCTCCGGTTCTTCCTCCGGCAGGACGATCTCCTCCTCGTCCTCACGGTAATCGGCGTCGGGGTCGGGCTTGTTTTCCTCGGCCTCGCGCTTTCTCTGCTGCATCTGCAGCCAGAGGTACGCCCCGCCGCCGGCAATGCCCGCCAGCACCAGAAGCACCAGCACAAATTTGCCCGCACCATCCTCTTCTTCGGGTTCCGGCTCCGGCAGAGATTCAGGTTCCGGGGTGGGCGCCGGTTCCGGTTCCGGCTCGGGGATGTCCTCCTCGTCCATCAGGGCCAGCAAATCGGCCTCGTCCACCATGTTGAGGAAGTGGGCCGTCTGGTCGCCGTCGGCGGCCCGGTCGATGATGAGGTAAAAATAGGCCCCCGATTTGCTCACCAGGGTGATGAACTGCTGGGCCGTCCCATCCGAAAAGGTGGTCTGGT
>ERZ1090869.909-NODE-910-length-14527-cov-14.454947_pt1 | contig 14527 bp, 23 predicted proteins | sample MGYA00478474_ERZ1090869 | MGnify/ENA primary metagenome ERZ1090869 (study PRJEB33644, sample SAMEA5815748) | chicken gut metagenome | biome: Chicken; feature: Gastrointestinal Tract; material: Caecum | place: Ireland | collected 2019-01-01 | study: A study of the... | reverse complement strand
CTCTCCCTCCGGCGGGCGCTCACTCAATGGGCAGAGCAGGAAACAGAAATCCTCCTCACAAGCGTCACACCCTTCTTGCAAAATGTCACAAGTACAAAACAAATCGTCTATGCTCATGTCAACGGCGTGAAAGTGTGGGCAATTCTTCCCCCAGCAGTCTTTTGGAAATCTATTCATGCATCTCCCTCCGGCGGGCGGCGGTCAGGCGGTGCGGGAAATCTGCACCAATAGTCGATTCGCTCCCGTTCCTCCCACCGGTTCGCTTTACAAAAACCTGGTTCAAAACCGTGCGCTTTTGCCAGTTCGATGGAGTATAAATCCTGCTCCACCGTATATTTTCCGGTTTTCAGGTCTAAAACTGCGACATGATACCATCCTTGCGTTGTCGGCGGTGTTTCCACGCTCACCCACTCGTTCGGCGGGGTGAGGGTGGGCAAGTGGTCCACCAGGTACTCCGCCAGCCACTCCGAAAACGGGCCTGCTTCCGGGTCGGTTTTCTTCGCTTCTATGATGAGGTCAAGCATGGTCTGCTTGTCAATCGCCCTTGCCATCTTTCAGCGCCTCCCCAAAAGTATTGTTTACCAAACTCTCACAGTCGTAATCTTCGACACCCCATATAATGCCACTCCCTTGACATTGACGACACATTTCTGTTGTGTTGGTGCTTGAGCAATACCCATTAACCGAGAAATAGAAGCCGCCCGGAACAATTCCAGTGCCATGACAAATGGGACATTTATACGGTTTCATGTAGCGCCTCCATCCTCTCCATCACAATCTCCACGGCCTCGTCCGTCATGGGAGCGCCGCAGGATGGGCAAAAGTTGCAGATGTCTGTTATTGTGTGTCCACACCGTGAGCATGATGGAGCATCAAATAATAGTTCCCCGCGTTCGCCTACTGTGACATCTCTAATAATCAAAAACTTTCCACGCATCTGTTCAACCTGCTCCCGGCTGACGGGGCGGAGGGCGGAGAGGGCGACCTTAAGGGCCATTTGACACCTCAACCCTCCGGGTTCATACTCCTCAAAGGTATCTTTCATAGCTTGTAGTTCAATGCGCGCTTCTTCCCGCGTCATGCTCATGGGTGGGCCTCCATCCCAACTTCCCGCGCGGAGTCTGCCATACTGTCCCGGATCAGGGTCAACAGCGCCAGCACTTCCGGGTCCTCGCTCTTGATGGGCCGCCCGCAGCAGGGGCACGGGTCACCTGTCTGCAGCATCGCCCTCACCCCCTCCCTGCATCCGCAGGATGGCGCCCACATCGATCACCGCCTCAGTCGTGATGTGGGCGTCCACGATGGGGGCGGATACCGTGATGAGATCTTCGTCCGATGCCGAGATTTCTACATTCGCCTGATGTTCCCCGTCCGGGAGCGCGGTGATCTCAATGCTCAATTTTGCGTTCATATATCGTCTCTCCTCATGCTGTGCGGTCGGTCAGTTCCGCGGACCGTTCCTTTTTTCGGCGGGGCAGCCTTGGCGTGCCGTCCTCGTTCCGCTTACTCCCCGCCTGCAGCCACCGCAGCCAGGTAGCGAGGAACTCCCTGTGGAGCACTCTTGGGCTCACCCGGTCCGGATTGGCCGCGCAGGCCACGGCCTCGTTACGGAAGCCGTGGATCTGCCGGATCTGGTTCCCGTCCATCTCGATGGTGATATAAGGCTTGTTCGGCCGGTCGCTGCGGCGGAGGAACAGGATGGTGGTCACCCCGGTCAGGTGCCGCTCGGCGTAGCCGCCCACACAGTGCTGCAGGGCTTTCCCCTCCCGCCGGATGGCCGCCGCCGTGACCGGGAAGACGATCTTCAGCTCGTCCAGCTCGAACTCATATTTGAGCCGACGCTCTTTCCGGGACACCGCCTGCCGTGCCCTTTCCTGGCGGCAGCGGCGCTCCTCCAACTCTGCCGTCGCCCGGTCATGGGCAGCGGAGAGGTCCTCCGGCCACAGCACCTGGCTGTGCTCCAAACACCAGCCCAGCCCATAGGCCGCATCCAGATAGTCCCGATAAAGCTCGAACAGGTCGGCATAATAGACATCCTCTATATCTACCCCGGAAAATACCCGATCCATATACCGCAGGAACCGTCCCGGCTCCAGCCGGTAGCGCCGGAGGAACCGCAGCACCACCATGGACGAGAGGTGCGGACCCCACAGGCTGCAGAAATCTACGCAGAAGGCCAGGTCCCAAGTCTTTCCCCAGGTCCTTCCCACATAGTTTCGCACCGCCAGAGACTCCATAGGCGGGTGGACCGCCATGATCCAGCACAGCTCCCGCTTGTCCACGCCGAAGGCCCGCCGGGGGTCGTCCTCCTCCCAGCACATGGCCGCCGCGTTCTTTTTCCGCTCCCATACCAGATCGGCGACGGGCTCCCAGTATCCCGCCTTGGACAGCATCTCGATCTGCCGGGGATAGATGGAGTAGGCAGTCAGATAAGAGATGAGCTCGTGGAACTTCGCCGCATACCCCCGCCCCCCTCCGGGCCTATACTCCCAGCGGTCGAAGAAGCCGCAGTAACGGAAGAAGTGGGATCCCTCCAGCGCCTCCCGGTTGAGGATGGAGTAGCTGTCGTGGGAATACCAGGAGATAGATCCGGATTTGAACGGCTCCTGCACCAGCTTCCGCCGGCCCAGCCGCCCCCGCTCCCAGGTGATGAATGGCCTGTCCTTTGTCCCGGGGAACTGGTGGTCCGCCTGCATGACCTCCCCCCGGGCGAAGTAGTACCCGCTGGAGCACATTGCCTCCGGCCGGGCGGTGAGGGCGGCCTCGTCGGCGTAGTCCTTGCGCAGCACCAGGGCGTCGGCGTAGAGCGCCTCGCCCCGGGCATGGAGCACCACCGTCAGTTCATAGTGCCGCAGACCCTTCCGGCCTTTGGCCTTACTGAGGTCGATGGCCGTCACCTCACGGCCGCACCAGGGGCAGGTGAGCTTGTCCTTGTGCCCCAAATCCAGCAGGGACCAGTGGTCCGACTCCATCTCCCGGGTCAGGTAAGGCCGCGCCTCTTTGTGCCCGCAGCAGGAGGCCCACAGTTTGACCCCACTCAGACCCATCAGGTCCTCCTCCCGCCGGAAGAACAGGTAGTGAGGGAACAGGTCGTTCATTTGCGCGAGGTCCTCCTCGGTGACGGTGGGCCAGCCCTCCAGGAGCGCCCGCTCCCGGTCTGTGTATTCCATACCAGCCGCCCCCCTCAGAAGAAGTCCGCCAGGTCCAGGACGATGCCGCCGCCCTGATCCTGCGCCGTGTCCGCCGGCTCCAGCCGCACCGTCATGGAGAAGTCGATCCGGGCCCCGTCGAAGTAGAAGCTCACCGCCCGGCGGTATGCCTCCAGGTCGGAGATGGAGCTCCCCACCCCTTTGGCCACGGCGGCCATGCAGTCTGGGAAGCTGCCGCCCTGAACCACCGCCTGGGCAAACTCCTCATTCTGCCGGCAGAACTCCAGCAGAGCGTCCCGGACCGCCCCCTTCATGGCGGTCTCCTTCTGGCCCTTGACCTGCCCGTACTCTTGCTCCAGCCGGACCCGGGCCTGCTCATACCATCCGCTCACTCGGCCCACCTCCCCACTGCATCGGCCAGGGCCCGGAGGGCCTTCCGCAGCCGACCGGCCGCGTCGGCGTCCCGGCCCTGCACTTTGAGCAGGATGCCGTGCATCTTGTTCGCCGTCTCCTGGGCCTGGGCAAAGAGGAGTTCGAACTGAGCCAGGTCCTTGTCCGTGCCCAGGGCGGCTCTTTTCTCCTCCTTGGCCATGTTCTCCAGGGATCGCTTGAGGATCTCCACCGACGCCTCGGCCTGCTTTTGTTTGTCCCTCGCTTTGTCCGCTGCCTCCTTGGCCTTGTCCAGCTTGGCCTGCATCTCGTCGACAGCCTCCTGCCGGGCCTTATCAATGGCCGCCTGGTCCACCACGGTCTCCACGGCCACCTCCACCGGGCGGGCCTTCAGCTCGGCCAGCTCCTGCTCCAACCGGGCGACATCCTGTACGGCCTGCTCCCGGTCCTCCCGGCTGCCCTCCAGCCGGGCGTTGAGCAGGCGCATGTCCTCCGCCATCTTGGCCCGGGCCTGCTCGGCGGCGGAGGCGGCTGCCGCAGCCTCCTCGGCGGCCTTCCGGGCCTCGTTGCGCTCCCGGATGGCGTCCTCCAGCTGGCGGGCGGACATGTCGATGACATCATGCCCCGAAGCGAACTCCTCCCGCTCCTCGACCGGGAGGGCCAGCAGCATCAGCGCCTTGGTGGCCCCCAAATCCGCCAGCGCGGTCGGATTTGGCCACTCCTGAGCCAGCCGGCTAAACCGCTGAGCGGTGCGCTCGGAGAACTCCCCCCGCTCCGCCAGCCAGGGCAGCCACTCCCCGTGGGACAGCATGCCCTTGGCTTCAATGAGGCCCCGGCCCACATCCAGGATGGCCTGACCGCCCCGGCGCTTGGCGTCCAGGATCTCGGCGGTGACGGTCTCGATGTCCCGGCCCTCCGCCGACGGAGCCATGGTCTGGGCAATGAGCCGCCCCAGGTCCGGTTTACTCATGGACGATCCCCTCCTTTGCCAGCAGCTCCGTTGCCCACGCCCGGTAATCCCGGGCGGCGGAGCACCAGGGGCTCCACTGCTGGACGGCCATCCGGGCCCAGGAGCTCTCCGGCACCTTATCCGTGCGGCGAATGACGGTATCGTAGACCGGGACGCGGCCCTCCTCCCGCAGGTATGCAACCGCGTCCTCCACGATGGGGGCTCTGTGCCACTGGTTGACCAGCACGCCGGCCACCCGCAGGTCGGGGCTGAGCTGGCGCAGGCTGTCGATCTGCTCCAGCAGATCGGCCACGCCGGTGGCGGAACAGGCGTCGGACAGCACGGGGACGATGATGGCGTTGCTTGCCAGGATACTGGCCACACAGGCCGCCCCCAGGTTGGGCGGGCAGTCGATGATCATCACATCATAGGCGTCGTCCTCCTCCAGGGCCTCCCGCATGTCCGCGACGGCCCGGTAGCACCGGCCCCGGTCCCCGCCGGCGGCCTCCAGGTCCAGCGCCCACAGGTCGTCAGACGCCGGCAGCACATCCAGCCCCGGCACATCGGTGTGCTCCACCAGCTCGTCATAGCAGATGGCCAGCCCCCGGAGCAGGGCCCCCAGCCCGGCATACTGCCCGGACGGCAGCATGATCTGGGTGGCGTTGGCCTGCCCGTCGGCGTCCACCAGCAGCACCCGCATCTGGGCGCTGGCCGCCAGCACATAGGCCAGATTCACCGCGGTGGTGGTCTTCCCCACCCCGCCCTTCCGGTTGACGATGGCAAATGTCCTCATTTTGGTCTCCTCCTGTCAAATTAAAACTTGAATGATTCTGTAAGGCGGTACCCGTCCACCTCATAGGCCACGGCGTAGTGCCGGTGCCTGTTGTTGATGTACACCACCCGTCCGGTCACCTCCCGGACGATCTGCCGCGGCGTGTCCTCCAGCCGGGCGGAGAGCTCGCCCAGAAAAGCCGCCGGGGCGATGCGTACTGTATCCCCGAGCTCGGGGAGCTGTGCCATACCGTCACCCCCTCTCCGGCCAGGGCGGCATAGATGGCGCCGGCCACCGCCTCATGGTCCCGGCTCAGAGCCGGTTCCTCCATCAGCTGGGCCAGCACCTGGTGGCGCAGCGCCTCGCTGATCAGCAGCTGCCGCTGCCTGTCTGTCAGTGCCATCTCGTCCCTCCTTCGCGGTAAAGGGGTTGTCCGGGTCGCTGCCGTGGAGCTCCCGCAGACCCATCTGACCCATCAGGCCGGACTGCCGCCGGTTGCGCGCCTTGACCTCCCGCCCCAGAGCCGCGTATTCCCCCATGGTTTTCGGCTCCGCCACCCGGAACCGCTGCAGGCTACCGTCAAAGGTCAGGCTCCATCGCCCCAGCGGGCCCTCCTTGTTCTTGGCCACGGTCAGGGTACGCTCTCCTTGGCTCTCCTGCTCGGACTTGCGCCAGACGAACATCACCAGGTCGGCGTCCTGCTCGATCTGGCCGCTCTCACGCAGGTCGGCCAGGATGGGCTCCCGTCGGGCACCCTTCTCCGGCCGGCTGAGCTGGGAGATGGCCACCACCGTGATCCCGTGATGCCGCGCCATGTTGGCCAGAGCACGGGAGATGTCGGACACCTCATCCACCCGGCCGCTGCGGCGCCGGTCGCTGGGGCGGATCAGCTGCAGATAGTCGATATAGACCACCTCCAGCCGCCGGGCCATGGCTCTGGCCTCGATTTGCTCCACCGTCCAGCCCGTCGCCTCCACGATGGTCAGTTGTGCCTTGCGCAGCTCCTCTGCCGCCCCGGCCAGCAGCGTGTACTCCATGTCGCTGATCATCCGGCGCTTGAGCGCCCCGCCGGGCACTCCGGACTGCGAGACCATCAGCCGGGAAAAGAGTCTTTTTCGGCCTGTCTCCAAGGAGAAAAATCCCACCCGGCGGTCTGCGGCCTGCCGTACAGCCATGCGCAGCGCCAGGGCGGTCTTCCCGTCCGACGGCCTGCCCGCCAGCACCACGAAGTCGCCGCCCTCCACGGTCAGCCCCTGGTCCAGAGGCTCCAGCCCCCAGGGGAGATAAGACGGTGTCCGCTGCAGGTCTCCGTAAAAATCCAGCAGGCTGCGTTCCATGTCCGCCTCATCATCCCGGCCCTGCTGGGACAGCAGCTCTGTTCCCTGCCGCAGCAGGGGGAGGGCCTCCTCCGGCTCTTCCAGGACAGACAGCTGGGCCCCAAGCTCCCGCAGCCGGAGCAGCTGGGCGCCCCGCCGGGTCATCGCGATGTACTCCTCGATGTGGGCGGCGGTAGGGGTCAGGTCCATCAGCTGCATCGCATAGGACTGCAGCGCTTTGTCCTCCCGGCCCGCCCGGTCCAGCACCGTGATCAGGTCCACCGCCCCGCCGGCGAGGTACAGGGCTCGGAATGCGGCGAACAGGCGCCGGTCCGTCTCCAGGACGAAGTCCCCCTCCCCCAGGGCGTCCACCACCAGTCCCACCACCTGCGGGTCGATGAGCATGGAGCCGATGACGCTCTGCTCCGGTCGGATCAGCTCCATGTGAGAGCTGTCCTGCCTACCTCCAGCCATAGGTCACCGCCTCCTCCCTGGGGGCAGACCTGCCCGCCGCGGGCCGGGGCTTGTCCTCATCCTCCCACCGGCGCTGGTTGATCCAGGTGGAGGCGTAGGGGATCCCGATCCCCTGCTGCCAGTCCTCCGAGGCAACCTGGCGCCGCAGCGCCTGTGCCATCGTATCGATCAGTTCGTCTGAGGGCCGCAGCTTGTCCCACGCCCGGATCGCCGCCTGCTTGTTCTCCCCCCGGGGATAGTAGGCCCAGAACCCGGTAAAGCGCTCCGGCTTCCAGTCCGGCGTCTTCTTGGGCTCCCGGCTGCGCCGCCCCCCTTGGGGGGCTTTGGGGGGTATATTACTTGGATTGTTAATACTTGTATTATTCTCTGTCGGATTTTTCGGGGGAGCCTCCCCCGATTTTTCAGGGGACCCCTCCCCTGATTTTTCGGGGGAGGGGGTGACCGCCGCCCCAGGCGGACCCGTGATCCAGATCTTGCGCGCCTGGACCTCATTGGTCTCTGGATCCCGGACGACCTCCACCCGGATATGCCCCCGGTCCGCAAGCTGGCGGATCAGCTCCGCCACCGTCTTGGCGGACAGGGCAAACAGCTGGGCGAAATAGCCGTTGGTGGCCCAGCAGTATCCCTCCGCCACCGCCAGAGCAGACAGCTCGCCATAGAGCAGCTTGGCGTTCGGCCGGAGCCCCTGGTCATACCGCACAGAGGCGGGGATCACTGCGTAGTAGCTCGGTACCCGGTCACTCATGGCCGCACCCCCCTTGCACTCTCCGCCGTTTTGTGATATACTTCTACTGTCTTCATTTTGGTTTCGGCCAGAGTGAGCGCCCCTGCAGCCATACCCGGGCTGTGGGGGCATTTTTTGTGCGCTCTCATTGGGTCCGCCTCCTATGTACTACCAGATCCCGGCCCGGATCATCAGCTGCGTGGCCACCTCGATCACACGGCGGCGGCCGGCCTCCCGCTCCTCCTCGGTGAAGGGCACCTCCCGGTGGGGCGTGCAGGCCACGCTCACCCCCAGCTTGGGGCCGCAGTCGGTGACCAGGGACTCGTCCACATCCATGACCTCATCCCCGATGATCAGCTGGTGGCGCCCCTTCCACCGCATCAGATGCCGGGTATACTCCTTGCCGTCCAGCATGGCCTGATAGCTCGTCTCGGTGATCTCCACTGGACAGCCTTCCACTTCCTGCCGGAAGCAGGTCTCATTGTTGTGCCGGAACTCGTCTCTTCGCAACATGATGGCGCCACCTCCTCTCACAGGGTATTGAGCCGGGCCTGTCCCCTATTCCGCCCCCGGGGCCGTTCTTGGCGGATCAGCCGTCAGTGCCAGCTGGCGGCTGATTGATTTTTGCCTCGATCTCCATCCTCAAGGTATTGATCTTTCCAACTGTCCTTCTCAAATCAGCGATCTGGCCTTCTGCACAGCGCAAAAGCTCCTCCAGCTCCCTGATCCCTGCCACATCAAGAGAAAGGTTCATTCTCTCCTCACCTCCCCTCACGCCCCCGGCCCGGCCGGGGGTATTTCGCTTCCTCTCTTGCCCATCCCTGTCGCCCGTGGTAGAATGTGGTCAACTGGAGGGAGATCATGTGCTAAGTGTTGATCAGATCACCTTTTTGGAGTGGATCTCCAAGCGCTCCGCTCCGATCACATTACAGCAGATGTCCGACATCAACCCACCCGGGTTTTCCGAACAGCGCGTTTCGGAATTGATGCAGCAAGGATATCTGAATTGGCGGTATGTAAATGGCCAGCATGCCGGTTACTATATTTCTGACAAGGGAAAGGCCGTCTTAGAGGCCCGAGAGGAAAAACGCCGCAAAGAGTCCGAGGCCAAACGCCAGCAGAGATTCCAGAACCAAATTTCGATAGCACAGGTGCTTGTACCGCTTGTAACCTTCGTCCTGGGTCTCGTAGTAGAGCACTATATCGGCTTTGTCTCTGGCCTTTCGGAGCTCCTTAGGCGGTGGGTCGAATAGTCGGTCCATCCACCGATAAAGCAATTTCCCCTCACCTCCCCTCACGCCCCCGGCCCGGCGCACCGCAGCGCCACCGCCGCCTGCACGATGCCCTCCAGCTCCCGGGCGATCTCGTCAAAGTCCGCCCGCTCCTCCTCGTCGATCACCCCGTCCTGGGCGATGCGGATGAGCTCCCGGTCCCGGTGCTTGTCCGCGAAGGCGTAGATCCGGTCGATGAGGGACAGGGCCGCCTCCGGCAGCCGAACCTGGGGGACCTCCGGCAGCAGCTCCCTCGCCATGGATGCGCTGGCCCTCAGGTGCTGGACCGCCAGGGCCTGGCTGTTGTAGCAGATCACCATCAGGTCAGCCACTTCCATGGGCGGGACCCGGAGCCCGGTCTCATAGGCCCGGATGCTCTCCACGCTGATCCCCAGCCGCTCCGCTGCCGCTTCCTGGGTCAAACCGGCCGCCCGGCGGGCAGCCTGGTAGATATTTCGGTCGTTTAAGTACATGGACTTTCTCTCCTTCTTGGGGTATGCTGATCTCAGACGGCCTCCCCCGGCTCCTCCTCCTGCTCCGCAAACAGCGCCCCGATGCTGCAGCCCAGCACCTGGGCCAGCCGGGGCAGGTCGCGGGCCTTGGGCAGGTAGACCTCCCGTTCCCACTCAGATACCGTGGACTGCTTCACGCCCATTCGGTCGGCCAGCTCGGTCTGGTCCAGCCCCCGCGCTTGGCGGAGGTCCTTGATGTTCATCACCACCGTGTTCTCACCTCCTCTCTTGCCCCCCTCTGCCGCCCGTGGTAGACTATAGGCTGCAGAAGGGGGGTGAAACAATGAATTTCCCACCATTTGAGGAATTTATGGATTCTCTGGACAGTGATACAGTTTCCGGGATCCTGAAAGATGCCAGTCGTGCAGAGCGGATCATACCGGTGGATTCATTAGACTTTCCAGGAAATTTAGACAAGTATCAGGATCTCCTCCGCAGTTTTCAGATCTCCTTTGAGCTTCTCGCAGTTTACCACAAATGGCTTGAGCGACAGCTTTGATATCCTGATCTTCCAACTGTACCTGCTCTTGCCCAGCGGGTACGGCCCCCTTCCCTTTTCCATTCATTTCCTCTCACCTCTGTTTTATTTGGTAAACCGATAATACGCCGATATTCTCTATTTGTCAATAGTTTATTTGCATTTTACTTGTGTATCTGATTTTCTATTGTGGATTATCCGGTATTCCGATATTATTATACTGAGGTGATTCCCTTGGTTAATCTCAAAGCAAGGAGAAAAGAGGCCGGGTATACACAAGCAGAAGTTGCCGCCTACATTGGGCTTTCCCAGCCGCAGTATTCTGCCTGGGAAAACGGGAAATCTCGTATAGACCACATATCTCTTGAAAAATTGGCAGCGCTTTTTGGATGTACGGTCGATGCCCTCATTACAAAATCGGAAACAACCTCTGTCCGCATCCCCGTCCTGGGCGAAGTCGCCGCCGGCATTCCCATCGAGGCGGTCACCGACATCGTGGACTATGAGGAGATCGACGCCGCCATGGCCTCCACCGGGGAGTTTTTCGGCCTGCGCATCAAGGGCGCCAGCATGGAGCCCCGGATGCGGGAGGGCGATGTGGTCATCGTCCGCAAGCAGGATGACGCCGACACCGGCGACACCGCGGTGGTGCTGGTCAACGGCGACAGCGCCACCGTGAAGAAAATAAAAAAAGGGCCGGACGGGATCTCGCTCATCCCGACCAACCCGGCCTATGACCCGCTGTACTACACTGCCGCGGAGGTGGAGCGCCTCCCCGTCCGCATCATCGGCCGCGTGGTGGAGCTGCGGGCGAAATATTGACGCCAGGTACAAATCCCAGGCCTAAAATAGAGAGGAGAGAATACCATGGTCACGATTCCCGCAAAGGTAAAAACTCGTCTGTCCGAGCATGTAAAGAAGTTCCAGCCCATCGTTTTGAAGGCCCAGGCAAAGGACATCAATGAGAGCGACACCGTGACGATTATCTCTGACATCCTGTCTGATGTCTTCGGCTATGATAAATACACCGAGATCACCTCAGAATTTGCCATCAAGAAGACCTACTGCGACCTGGCCATCAAGCTGGACGGAACCCCCAAGCTCCTGATCGAGTGCAAGGCGGCCGGACTCGACCTGAAGGACCAGCACATCCGCCAGGCGGTGGATTACGGCGCCAACTCCGGCGTGGAATGGGTCATCCTGACCAACAGCGTCATTTGGAAGGTCTACAGCATCACCTTCGGGAAGCCCGTCTCCGCGGAGCTGGTCTACGAGTTCGACCTTTCTACCGTGAACCCCAAGAAGCAGAGCGACCTGGAGGAGCTGTACTATCTGACCCGGGAGTCCATGACCAAGGGGAATAAGTCCTCTCTTGATGAGTTCCATATCCAGCAGCAGCTGGTCAACCGGTTCACCATCAGCCAGATCCTGGTGGCCGACCCCGTCCTGGATGTCATCCGGCGCACCATCCGCAAGATGTCCTCTGACGCGAAGGTCTCCAATGAGGAGATTGAGAAGATCATTGTGGAGGAGATCATCAAGCGCGACATCCTCGATGATGAGCGTACCGCCGATGCCAAGAAGAAGGTCGCCAAGGCACTGAAGCCCGCGGCAAAGCCTGCCGCACCGGCTCCCGCGCAACCTGCGGCTGAGTAAAGCAAAGAGGTGTTACATATGTTGGAAGAAAAAGACCTGCAGGCCATCGCGCAGCTCATGGACCAGAAACTGGCTCAGCAGAAGCAGGAGATCCTGGACGAGGCCACCCATCGGATGCAAGTCCTGCTGGACACTGAGGTCACCACAAAATTCAACCTTCTGGCGGAGAACCAGGAGGAGATCCTGAACCGGCTCTCCTCCCCGGAGGACGCCGAGCTGCTGGAGAGCCGGGTGGACACGCTGGAGCTTGCCGTGCGCAAACACAGCCGGGAGATCGCCGAGCTGAAGAAGGCACAGTGAGCAAATCCGCCAGCGCTGTCGGATTTGCATCGCTGAAGAAGCCGCCCCTGATACGGGGCGGCTTCTTCAGACAAAGGAGGTGTCATCGTGGATCATAAGCCGCCCGTGGACCTCACATCCCTGGACGCCGCCGTCTACCTCCGCAAGTCCCGGATGGAGGAGGGCCTGGCCACCGATGAGGTGCTGGCCAAGCACCAGAAGACCCTGTATGACTATGCCGCCGCCCACGGGATCCACATCCTGGAGGAGTACCCTGAGGTGGTCAGCGGAGAGTCTCTCTATGCCCGGCCCCAGATGCTGCGTCTGCTCCAGGATGTGGAGGAGGGGCTCTATGACGCCGTGCTGTGCATGGACCTGGACCGTCTCTCCCGCGGCCGGATGAAGGATCAGGGCATCATCCTGGACGCATTCAAGGACTCCAACACTCTGATCATCACGCCTGACAAGGTATATAACCTGTCAGATGAAATCGATGAAGAGTATGCCGAGCTGAAGACCTTCATGAGCCGGCGGGAGTACAAGATCATCACCAAGCGCCTGCGCCGGGGACTGCAGCTGTCCATTCAGGAGGGCTGCTATGTGGCCAACGCCCCCTATGGCTACCACAAGACCATGGTGGACCGCAAGCCCACCCTGGAGATCTATGAGCCCGAGGCCAAGTTCGTCCGCATGATGTTCGAGCTCTACGCCAAGGGGTATGGCTGCGTATCTGTGGCCCGGCATGTCAATGCCCTGGGGGCCCACCCCCACCGCTCGGCGGAGTTCTCCCGCAACAGCGTGGCCAAGATCCTCCGCAACCCCACTTACATCGGTAAGATCGTCTGGAACCAAAAGAAGCACATCAAAAAGGGCGTCAAGGGCAACCCAAAACATATCACCATTTACCAGCCCCGGGATCAGTGGACCATCACCGATGGGCTCCACCCCCCTATCGTGGATCGGGAGCTATATGACCAGGTGCAGGCCATCATGGACGGCCGGTACCGGCCCGCGCGCAACGACGGCACCGTGCGCAGCCCCCTGGCAGGCCTGGTCAAATGCGCCAACTGCGGACAGAATATGCAGCGGATGACCATGAAGGGCACAGACTACCTCCTGTGTACCCGGCCTGGGTGCTGTGCCTCTGCAAAGCTCTCCCTGGTAGAGGGACAGATCCTGGATTACCTCAGGGAGACTCTCACCCGGCTGACGGTGGATCAGCCGCAGCACATCCCGGGCCGGGATACGCAGGTGCTGGAAACCGCTCTGGAGCAGGCCCGGGACGCCCTGGCGGGCACCAACCGCCAGAAGACCCGCCTCTATGAGCTGCTGGAGCTGGGAGAGTATGACCTCCCTCTCTTCCGGGAGCGCATGGCCGCGGTCAAGGCCAAGCAGGCCGCCCTGGAGCGCAAGGCGGCGGATCTGGAGCGCCAGCTCCGGGAGATCCAGTGCTCTGACCCGACCCTCCTGGCCGATAAGATCCGCGCCGTGCTGGACGCTTATGACACCGCCGATGCCGCCGGGAAAAATGCGCTCCTCAAATCGGTCCTGGATCTGGTCTGGTATCGTAAGGCGAAAAAATCGCGCCCCGCAGATCTCCGCCTGACCTTCGTCCTCCGGGCTATGTAAAAGTATTAAAAGCGCTATATCTTCCGATGAAGATATAGCGCTTTTAATACTAACATCTCAGCCCCTCGCCGCGTTCTTTACCATGACCATGACCTCCTGCCGGGTGGCCAGGCGCTGCGGCGCGCTGCCGTCGGTGATGCCCATGGCCACCGCCTCGTCGATGTGGCCCTTCGCCCAATCGTCCGCGGGCTTGTCCCCCTGGGCCGCCAGCCAGCGGCGCATCAGCTCGTCGAACTTCTCGTCTGTCATGTCCTCGTCCTCCTCATTGTACTCCCGGGCGTCCACCCAGAAGTAGTATTTCACCTGACTCCGGAAGGTCCGGATATCCCCCTCCACCCGGCTGTCCCGTGTGGACGCGGGGTCCAGGATGCGCACCTTGTCGTCCTGCCACCACACCACCACGAAGTGCCCGCTGCTGGTCCAGTTCCCCGGCCCCATACAGGCGATGAGGTAGTACCCCTCCCGGAGCAGCTCCAGGGCCCTGTCGTGGTTCTCATGCTCCGGCTTGCCATAGGTCTTCACCCAGCTGAGCTGGTCGGCCCGGATGCCGTAGGCCGCGAACTGGGGCTTGAAGTAGGCATAGTAGGTCCCCTGCCCCTTGGCCTTGTATCCGTGGGCCAGGGACCAGGCGCAGGTGTCCGCCGGGGTGATCTCCTTCCCCGTCAGGGTGGTGAGCAGCATGGCCGCGCAGGTGGGCCCGCACCCCGCCCGGCCGATGGTGGTGCTCTCCCCGGCGGCGGAATAGTCCGTGTTCTTCCACCGGGGGTCGGTCTGCAGATAGAGCACCGGCTTCTTGTTCATGGTATCCCTCCCAACGCAGAGGGGGCGGGGCCCATGGGCCGCCCCCGCAGTGGCGTGCGCCCGTGGCGGTGGGCCCCCAGGGGGGCCCGGGGGGGTGAGCCGGGGGCCGGGGCGGGCGGGGGGGGGG
>ERZ1090869.900-NODE-901-length-14659-cov-9.304095_pt1 | contig 14659 bp, 10 predicted proteins | sample MGYA00478474_ERZ1090869 | MGnify/ENA primary metagenome ERZ1090869 (study PRJEB33644, sample SAMEA5815748) | chicken gut metagenome | biome: Chicken; feature: Gastrointestinal Tract; material: Caecum | place: Ireland | collected 2019-01-01 | study: A study of the... | reverse complement strand
GATAATATATAAACTCCTATTTTTGTTTTTGCTGACGATAGGATATAGTTCCTGCGACTTTCTGGATATTGTTCCGGATGAAATAACGACTGAGGCAGATGCATTTAAAGACCGGAATGCGGCTAAGAATTTTGTTTATTCTTGCTATGGCTATTTGCCGCAAAGTAATGTGGCATCAGGCAGTCTCGATTTGCTGACAGGAGATGAAGTGATAACGGCTTTTGAACATGAAACGTTTGCCAGTTTTCCAAAAGGCAACTATACGGCTTCTTCGCCGGTGATTTCTTATTGGAATACATTTTTTCAAGGATTGCGTCAGTGCTATATATTTCTGGAAAATGTAGACAAGGTACCCGACCTGACTGAAAGTGTAAAAACAGACTATATCGCACAGGTTAAGTTTCTGATTGCTTATTATCATTATCAGTTGGCACGTTGTTACGGACCTATTATCCTGATCAAGGAACTACCGGATGTAAATGCTTCGCAAGCAGAATATTTACCCCGAACTTCATATGACGAATGTGTAGACTGGATATGCAATTTATTGGATGAAGCCGCAAGTTCATTGCCTGCCATACGTACCAATAAAGAAGATTACGGACTGGCAACCAGTGTAGGAGCTAAGGCTGTGAAAGCGAAAATGCTTTTGTATGCAGCTTCTCCGTTATTCAATGGAAACTCAAGTTTCTATAGTAATTTTACAGATAAATCCGGTAGTCAGTTAATGCCTCTGACTTATGATCCTAATAAGTGGGTAAAAGCAAAGACAGCTATTAAAGAGGCGATTGACCTTGCCGAGCAGAACGGACATGCTTTGTATGTAAAGCAAGACTATAAGATAGGTAATGAGGATGCGAATCCCTATCCGGCGGCAGGTCCTGTCCGGTGTCTTCGAACCAGCTTGGTCGATTGGGATTCGCGTAATCCGGAGGTTCTTCTGGCAGAAACGCGTAGTGAAGGCTCGTATGGTATACAAAACAAATCGTTACCATTTGTGACTGACGGCTGGGCGTGGAATGGTGTCGGCCCGACATGGACCATGTTAAATCGTTTTTATACTAAAAACGGTTTACCTTGGGACGAAGATCCGGAGTATAAAGATAAAGACAAATTAAAGATCGTCAATGTGGATGCCAGCCATGCTGACGAGGCTCATGAAGGAAGTAAAACACTTCTGTTTAATTTGGATCGTGAACCTCGCTTTTATGCTTGGGTAGCTTTTCAGGGTGGATATTACGAAGTGATGAACGGGTCAACTAATCCGGCCTATGTTATGAGTAACGGTAAGAAAGATAATTCGGATAGCAGATTGATATGCGATTTTGTATTGGGAGGTAACTGCAGTCGTGGTACGGCCACCGTACAGCGACCGGGTAACTATACTCCAAGTGGTTATCTGAACAAAAAAGGTGTCGATCCTAATACTGTTGTTTCTACAAATGCTACGAAATTGAATCAGTATCCCTGGCCCATTATTCGTCTTGCCGACTTGTATTTGGCATATGCCGAAGCATGTGTGGAGACTAATGATCTGGAGACAGCCAAACAATATCTGAACAAAGTCAGAGAACGTGCCGGTATCCCTACAGTAGAAACAGCATGGAGTGGTGTTGCTGCATTGGATCAGACAAAATTACGTCAGATTGTACGGCAGGAGAGAATGAATGAACTTTATTTGGAAAACCAGAATTTCTGGGATATGCGCCGTTGGCTGCTGGCTGGACAATATTTTAATGTCAAGGCTAAGGGGTTGAATATTGCTGCTACTACCATAGAAGATTATGCGATAGTGAAGACTATTGACTTTGAGCGTAAGTTCGAGGCGCCGACTCAATATCTGTTGCCCATACCTTCTGCCGATATTAACAGAAATGAAAAATTAGTAAACAATCCGGGTTATTAATCTTTTTAAAGAGAAATGAAGATGAAAAAAATATTACTTGGCCTGTGTGTGATACTGGGCCTGATAAATATGATCGGCTGCTCCAGCGATGAGAAGTATCCCATGCCGACCTCTATAGATCAGAATTCACTGTCGGCTGAAGCCAAAGCCGGTGCTATCAAATTGAAATGGACCGTACCAGCCGATTCTAATTATTATTATGTAAAAGTGACCTATACATTACCTGAAGACGGGAAGAAATGTATGAGATTGGCAAGTGTGAATAGTGATACCATGTTGGTGGACAATCTGCTGCATCGGTATGGTGACATTAACTTTACATTGCAACCTTGCAATCGTGCCGGGGAAGCTTCGCAAAGTTGCAGTATCATGGCACAGGCACTTCCTGCTCTGAAACAGATCAAGACTGACCGGAATCCTATAACCTTGTCTGCAAAACAGTTGTATACAGATGATCAGGAGAGTAGTGAAGGACCTATCGCAAACTTGGTGGATGGAAGGAATGACACTTATTTCCACATGTCATGGAGCAGTCCTACGCCTTTCCCTCACTATATTGTGGTCGACTTGGGTGAAGAGAATGCTTTGTCCACTTTCCTGTTCTCCTATGTTTGTCGTGACAATAACAATAAAGACAATCCCAAAGAGATGGATATTCTGGGCAGCAATACTTTTGATGGAAAGAATTATGATGAGAGCCAGACCACTTTGTTGGCGTCTTTGAGTAATTTGCCTAATACAAAAGCTGCGTCTTACGAATCGGATATAATAAAAGCCGGTGCATCTTACCGCTATCTTTGGTTTAAGGTGAAATCTTCTACAAGCGGCTCCAACTGGATTGCGTTGGCAGAACTCGGCCTTTCGAAGGTAATTGTGAAAACCTATGATCCGGAAACCGGAGAGACTACCATTGAATAAGAAACTGTTTTGAATTTCTATACATATCTTTTTTGATTGACTTTTGCCTATGTTTTGAGTGATATTCCGGTCTGTTTCGATTCTTTTAATCGTCAGATAGCTTGTTATCTTCCTCTTATAACAACCGGAATAACCGTGAAAATTCATCTCAAATCATTAGACGATTCATTCAAAAGCAGTTTCTAAAACAGGATTCAATAGGTACCTATATAATGTAGTATGAATTTGGCCACCTATGGTTGTCAGATTGATGCTAAATACGAGAATCAAGTAATTATTTAAAAGGAAATACAAGTGAAGTCTTTTATGAGAACAAAATTTGTATTTCCTTTGTTTTATTTATCTTATGTTTAATTTACCCTAATAACATGAAGAAACATCTAATTCTAATGATTTCTGCAGCTATTATCCCTCTGCTGCTGTATGCTTGTTCTGCTGAAGAAGAAAGAGCGTTAACATCGACTACTCTTGAGGTAGCACAGTCTGCCATTGATTTTAAAAGTGATGCAGGGACCCGTGACATCGCTATTGTTACCAATGCAGACCATTGGACGGCACGGTCTGATAAAGATTGGTGTTCGGTTGCTGTCAACGAAAGTACATTGACGGTGAATGTGTCCGGATACGATGGAAAAGAGACAAGGGAGGCAGTGATTAAAGTTACTGCCGATGGATTGGCAGAAACTGTTAACGTACGCCAATTGGGATCAGAGCCTGCTATTTTGATATCCCAACAGATCTTTACCGTTGAGGCCAGTGGCAGTGATATCGCATTCGATGTAACTACAAATGTTTCGGTGACTATCACATTGCCGGAATGGATCAAAGAGAAACCGGCAGGTACACGTGCATCCGAAATGGTGACTACGACGCATAATTACATTGTTACAGCCAATCCGGAAGATAGTGAACGTACGGGCAATATCACCGTGAAAGAGGTCGGCGGAGAACTTGAAGCCTTGGTATCTGTTACTCAAAAAGGATTGGGAGAATATGAATCCGGAAATCTCGAGGGTATCAAAGACGATATTAAGGTTCCGGTAGAATCAGGTGAAGCAAGCTCTTTTCAGGGTGGCTCGAATATTGATAAATCATTCGATGGTGATATGAGCACTATTTACCATTCTAACTGGAATAACGCGGGAGATCATTATTTCCCCATTACGTTGACTTATAATTTTGCTGCGGGTTCGGATATGGACTATCTTATATATTATCCCCGTACCTCAGGACCGAATGGTAACTTCAAGGAAGTGGAGATCCGTGTAAAGTCAAATGCGAATACCAGAGGGACCGATGAATGGAATACGGTGATGACTAAAAACTTCGGGGGGACGAATGCCGCAGTCCGTGTTAATTTTCCGAAGGCACAAATCGGAGTCACGTCGGTTCAGTTTATTGTCAAATCAGGATCGGGAGACGGGCAGGGATTTGCTGCTTGTGCCGAGATGGAATTTTATAAAAAGAATCCGGATGCATTCGACCCGCTCACTCTTTTCACCGATGGTACATGCTCTGAATTGAAGCCCGGACTTACCGATGAAGAAATAGAGAACTGTCCGTATTCATTCTACAAGAACATAGCTTACTATATGAAGCAGGGTAAGTATCCGGCAGAGTTCCGTATTCAGGAATATAAGGCTTGGCCCCATCCGGATGCCCAGTCAGAAACACATAAGACCAGTCCTTATAGCCTGCGTGATAATCCTACGGGAATTTCGGTTAAAGATGGAGAGCAACTGATGATTTTTGTCGGCGATACACATGGGCAGACTGTCAGTGCAGTGATTCAGAATCTGGATGTTCCCGGTGGTGATGGTTTCGGAGGAACCTCTTATCCGTTGTCTGAAGGGGCCAACAAGATTACGGCCCGGAATAAAGGATTAATGTATATTTTGTATCACACTCCTGACTATGAAACTGCTCAGCCTGTAAAGATACATATCGCTTCCGGACAAGTAAACGGCTATTTCGATGTAGCTAAACATCAGGCTTCCGATTGGAATAAATTGTTGAGTAACGCTGTGGATAAGTATTTCGATGTGGTGGGACATTATGCACATCTCACATTCCCGACCGAGCGTTTCCGTACTCATACTCCGGACGGGAAAGCATTGATCGATGCTTATGATCAGATTGTGAATTCGGAGATGGAACTGATGGGATTGTATAAATACAATAAACTGTTCAAGAATCGCATGTACCTGCATGTGATGTATACCAGCTATATGTATGCCACCAGTTATCATACTGCTTACAATGACGGTACTCTGGCCGAACTTTGTAATGTGGATAAATTGAAGACATCTGCATGTTGGGGACCTGCACATGAAATAGGGCATTGCAACCAGACACGTCCCGGATTGAAATGGTTGGGGACAACGGAGGTAACGAACAATATCATGTCCGAGTACATCCAGACTACAATTTTCGGACAGCCTTCTCGCTTGCAAACAGAAGATATGGGAGATGGCAGTCGTAACCGTTATTCCAAGGCCTGGACCCAGATCATTGCGGCAGGTGCGCCACATGGAAATTTTGGAAGTGACAGCGATGTTTTCTGTAAACTCGTTCCTTTCTGGCAATTGGAACTCTATTTCGGTAAAGTACTCGGACGGACACCTCTTCAGCAATCTGACAAAGGAGGATTCTATCCGGATGTGTACGAGTATATCCGGACGCACGATAATCTGAGAACGGCCGGGGAACAGCAGACTGAGTTCGTTTATATCTGTAGTCTGATAGCTAAAGCCAACTTGCTGGATTTCTTCACGAAATGGGGATTTCTGACTCCGGTCGACATAACAGTGGATGACTACGGAACGGGCAAACTCACCGTTACCCAGGCCCGTATCGACGAAATACGAAGTCGTGTAGAGGCTTTGGGATATCCGAAACCGGATGTTGCTCTGGAATATATAACGGATAATTCTGTAGAACTTTATAAGGACAAACCCGGAATTGTAGCCGGTACAGCCACACGGAGCGGTTCGACATTTACCATGACCAACTGGAAAAATGTGGCAGCTTATGAAGTTGTAGATGAAACCGGCAAGAAAGTCTGTATCTCTGATGGGCTGTTAGCACCTTCCGGTACTGCTACGTTTACCATGAAAACCGCTTGGAAAGACGGCTTTAAGGTATATGCTGTTTCTGCTACGGGAGCCAGGACTGCAGTGACGTTTTAAAAGAGACTGACAGATAGTGCCGAACAGGCGAAGAGGGTACGGAGTGCTATGGAATTGCAGAAGCAAGGATGTAAACTTCGTGCCCTTCGTCTGCTCTGTGGCATACCTGTAGAGAACAAAATCATCATTTTCTTTCATAATTCGGAAAAAAACACGAAATTTGCGACACTTTTAAGTTCGAATTACTAACACCTTTAAATATAAGATAAAGAAAATGACTAAAAGTGCATTGCAAATTGCCAGGGCTGCTTATCAGCCCAAACTTCCGAAAGCGCTGAAAGGCTCAGTAAAAGCAGTTGAAGGCGCAGCTACACAATCAGTAGCCGATCAGGAAGCTATCCAGAAACTGTTCCCGAACACTTACGGAATGCCGTTGATTAAATTCGAAGAAGGTGAAGCTATCCAGCTCCCCGCTATGAATGTAGGTGTTATCCTTTCAGGAGGACAGGCTCCGGGCGGACATAACGTAATCTCTGGTCTGTTCGATGGTATCAAGACACTGAACAAAGACAACAAGCTGTATGGCTTTATCCTGGGTCCCGGCGGATTGGTTGACCATAATTATATGGAACTGACTGCCGATATCATCGATGAATACCGTAATACAGGTGGTTTCGACATTATTGGTTCGGGACGTACCAAACTGGAAACTCCGGAACAATTCGAAAAGGGGTTGGAGATTATCAATAAATTGGGTATCAAAGCACTGGTAATCATTGGTGGTGACGACTCTAATACAAATGCCTGCGTTCTGGCCGAATACTATGCTGCCAAGAATGCCGGTGTACAGGTGATCGGTTGTCCGAAAACTATCGACGGTGACTTGAAGAACGAAATGATTGAAACTTCTTTCGGTTTCGATACTGCATGTAAAGTATACTCAGAAGTGATTGGTAACATCCAGCGCGACTGTAACTCTGCACGTAAATACTGGCACTTCATTAAACTGATGGGCCGTTCGGCTTCTCACATTGCACTGGAATGTGCTTTGCAGGTTCAGCCTAACGTATGTATCATCTCTGAAGAAGTGGAAGCGAAAGATATGTCATTGGACGATGTAGTAACTTACATTGCTAAGATCGTTGCCGATCGTGCTGCTCAGGGCAACAACTTCGGTACTGTGCTGATTCCTGAAGGTCTGGTTGAGTTTATCCCGGCTATGAAACGTCTGATCGCTGAGTTGAATGACTTCCTGGCAGCCAATGCCGTTGAGTTCGCAAATATCAAACGTTCTCGTCAGCGCGAATATATCATCAGCAAACTGTCAAAAGAAAATGCTGAGATCTATGCAAGCCTTCCTGAAGGTGTAGCACGTCAGCTTTCTTTGGATCGCGACCCGCACGGAAACGTACAGGTATCATTGATCGAAACTGAAAAGCTGTTGTCTGAAATGGTAGGAACAAAACTGGCTCAGTGGAAAGAAGAAGGGAAATACGTAGGTAAATTTGCTGCACAGCACCACTTCTTCGGTTACGAAGGACGTTGCGCTGCTCCATCAAATTACGATGCTGACTACTGCTATTCACTGGGTTACACAGCTTCTATGTTGATTGCTAACGGTAAGACCGGTTACATGTCATCTGTACGTAATACAACTGCTCCTGCTGCTGAATGGATCGCAGGCGGTGTGCCCATTACAATGATGATGAACATGGAACGTCGTCATGGCGAAATGAAACCGGTAATCCAGAAAGCATTGGTGAAACTGGACGGAAAACCGTTCCTGACATTCGCTGCTAAACGCGATCAGTGGGCGTTGAATACAGATTACGTATATCCGGGCCCGATTCAATACTTCGGTCCGACGGAGGTTTGCGACCAGCCGACTAAGACACTGCAACTGGAACAAGCTAAGTAAGCTTTTCCCCGCATTACAATAGTAGAAACCCATCGGGGCGGATTGATTCAATTCCCTTCGGTGGGTTTTTAGTTCATCTGAATATCCCTATTTTATATGAAACGACTTTCTACCCTATGCCTGCTGGCAGCAGGCTTTTTCATTCCGGGACAAGCACACCAGGCCCGTCCGACGGTGCTTGATTCGGTTTACGCTCCCCTGAAAGTGGCTACACCTCCTTCCGATGCTTATATCGGCTTATCGCTTCTCGATAACGGTGAGATCAGACACTATAATTATGGAGAACAGGCTGTGGCAGGTACTGTATATCTGTCCAGTACCGATCATGGTTTGACCTGGAAACGGGTGAACCGTCCCAAAGAAATGCCTTTTGCCGATTGTCAGAGCCCTGTCAGTAAGGAGTATATTCGTCTGGTAGATATGGGGGCAATGGGTGTTTATTGCATTCGTACTTCCGGTGGATTGACAGGAGGACGTACTCTTACGAAGGTGGCCGATCGTAACTCCATCATGATTAAACCGCCTGTATTTATCCGAAACGGCAAACGTATTGTCGTGGCTGCTCACGGAGGGGTAACACCGAAAGGGTGCTATACCTATTTTTCCGATGATGACGGTCTGACCTGGAAATGCTCGAATACAGTCACATCCCCCGATCATCAGGGAGGAGGCTTCCATAAAGGTATCCGTTGGAATCATGGTGCTGTGGAGCCTACGGTGGTCGAACTGAAGGACGGAACTCTCTGGATGTTGATGCGTACTTCACAAGACTTCCATTATCAGGCTTTTTCTAAGGACGGCGGACAAACCTGGGGCGAATCGGAACCATCTCCTTTTTATGGTACCATCACGATGCCTACTTTAGGGCGGTTGGCCGATGGACGACTGTTGCTTTTCTGGTGCAATACGACTCCTCTTCCCGAAAAGGAGGGTACGGATGGTGTTTGGGATGATGTGTTCACCAATCGTGATGTGACTCACGTGGCGGTTTCTGATGATGATGGAAAGACTTGGAAGGGTTTTCGCGAACTTTACATGGATCCCATGCGCAATGATATCGACTATGCCGTTCATGGTGGCGGGATTGACCGTGGCGTTCATCAGGCACAGTTTGTAGAAGTAGCTCCGGGTAAGGTGCTGGCATCTATCGGTCAACATCCTCTTCATCGTGCTATGATGATGTTCGATGTGAATTGGTTGTACGAGAAGAGCCGCTTCAACGACTTTACCGACTCTCTTTCACAATGGAGTACATTCAACTACATGAATGGTATCAAAGGACATTGCGCTTATAATCGTATACAGGGTTGTATGCTCGAACCCCATCCCCGGAAGGAAGGTCGGCAAGTGCTTCATCTGACTTACCGGCCGGATGCTTCACTGGTGGCAGATACACGTGGTGCGGTATGGAACTTTCCGGCTATGAAGAAAGGAACGTTCACCGTCAGTTTACGTATTCCCGAAGGGAGTCATTCGGTTTCGTTGTTATTGAATGATCGCTGGATGAATCCTTCGGACACCGTAGCCCGTTACCAGTCTATGTACGAACTTCCACTTACCCGTAAGCAACTCGGAGTGAAGGATGATCGTTGGCACGAGGTTTCTTTGGAATGGGATTTGTTGCAGAAGCGCCCGCAAGCACGTGTCTGGGTAGATGGGCGGCTTCGTCCGTTGCGCCTTCCGCTCAAGAACAAATCTCAGAATGGGATTAGTTATGTTCATTTCATCGCTCCTCCTGCTGAGGCTAATCCGGGTGTTTATCTGGAGTGGGTGAGGGCAGAAGCTGATGGAGCCATCTAGGAATGAATTCATTTCACCACAGATTACACGGACTTTCATAGATTAATGATTTTATTTCATTGAGAATCAAATTAAAGTATCTGTGGTAATCTGTGTAATCTGTGGTGAATCAAACTCTAAATAAGAATAAAAATCAATGAAGTCTTCACGAAACACTTCTACCTCCGGCAAACCCGCTTCCGGTCGTCGTACACCGGCACGGAAGACGAAAGCGAAAAAGAAAACTACCCGTACCATGCCCGTTTGGATGCGCAATACCCTTGCGCTTATTGTGGTCGGGGTATTTTCTCTCACTTTCTATTATTTCGTTATCCGCCCTTATTCTTATCGTTGGAAGGAGTGCTACGGACGGAAGGAGTATGGCGTTTGTATCCCTTGTGGCTATGAGGTGCATGGCATCGATATCTCCCATTATCAGGGGAACATCGACTGGAAGGAGTTGAAACAAAACAGAGAAACGGATTTTCCGCTTCACTTTATTTTTATGAAAGCCACCGAGGGAGGAGATCATGGTGACGATACTTTCAAAGACAACTTCGAACAAGCACGTCGCCATGGCTTTATTCGTGGGGCCTACCATTTCTTCACTCCACGTACGGATGCCTTGAAGCAGGCGGACTTTTTTATCCGTACCGTGAAACTCGATAGTGGAGATTTGCCTCCGGTGCTCGATGTCGAACTGACAGGTAAGAGGCCTAAAAAAGAGTTGCAACAAAATATTAAGAAATGGCTCGACCGAGTGGAGGCACATTATGGTGTAAAACCTATTCTCTACACTTCTTATAAATTCAAGACCCGCTATCTGGACGACTCGCTTTTCAATGCTTATCCCTACTGGATAGCCCACTATTACGTTGATTCGGTGAGGTACGAAGGTAAATGGCACTTCTGGCAGCACACTGATATCGGAAGTGTGCCCGGTATTCATCACGATGTAGATCTGAACGTATTCAACGGTTCGCTCGAAGATCTGAGGAAGATGACCATGAGATGAACTTTACCCTCTTTCCCTGCGTTATATTTCTAAAAAAAGGAAATACAGATGAATATAGCAATAAGCGGGGCCTCCGGTTTTATAGGCAAGCATCTTACAGAGTACCTTACAGAAGCGGGACACCGGGTAGTCCCTCTGGGGAGGCCTATGTTCCGTGAAGGCACATCGGGGCATTTAATTCAGGCTCTGTCACATTGCGATGTTATCATCAATCTGGCAGGAGCACCCATTGGCAAGCGGTGGACACCGGAATACAAAAAAGAACTTTATGACAGCCGGATTAAGGTGACGCACTGCATCATCCGGGCAATGGATGCAGTAAAGACGAAGCCGCGGTTAATGATTTCCGCCTCTGCCGTAGGATATTATCCAGAGGAGGGTACATTCGATGAATATACCAATACCCGGGGAAGTGGCTTTCTGGCGGAACTTTGTTATGCATGGGAGAAAGAAGCCCGCCGTTGTCCGTCGCAGACAAGGCTGGTAATCACCCGCTTCGGCATTGTGCTGTCACCCGATGGCGGGGCGATGGAACAAATGCTTCGTCCCCTCCGGATAACGCGGGTAGCCGGTGTGATCGGTCCGGGTACACAGCCTTTCCCCTGGATTGCTATTCAGGATCTTTGTCGGGCGATGGAGTTTATTATCAGGCACGAAGAGGCAAGCGGAGTTTTCAACCTGGTGGCTCCGCAACAAGTTTCACAGTATGCATTTACTCAGGCAATGGCAGCACGCTATCATGCCTGGATGAAGGTGGTCGTACCGCGTTGGTTCTTCCGGATGCGATATGGTGAGGCAGCTTCCTTCCTGGCATCAGGACAGAATGTGCGTCCCACACGTTTGCTCGAGGCCGGCTTCCGCTTTGCGAAGCCGACGATAGAAGATTTCTTCGAAGGTACGGATCATGCTGTTGTAGATCGATTGGATTTGCACCGCTACATGGGTACGTGGTATGAGATAGCCCGTTTCGACCACCGTTTTGAGAGAGGATTATCGGAGGTGACGGCCACTTATACGCTGATGCCCGACGGGACGGTCCGTGTGGAGAACCGGGGATGTAAGCATAAGAAACCCTATGATGTTTGTAAGACAGCGGAAGGACGTGCTAAGATACCCGATCCGTCTCAACCGGGTAAACTGAAAGTATCGTTTTTCCTGTCTTTTTATTCAGACTATTATGTATTGGAATTAGATCAGGACGAATACAATTATGCTCTGATCGGTAGCAGTTCCGATAAATATTTATGGATACTGAGCCGTGCACCAATTTTGCCGGAAGAGATTAAGAAGAAGTTGCTGGATGCTGCCACCCGCAGGGGATATGATGTGAAGAAACTGATCTGGGTGGAGCAAACAGAAAAAAAAATAATGTAGTCTATATTAACCTAAACAAAAAGGAGATTAGAAAATGGAAGAATATGAAGTAATTCACCGCCCGGAGCGGAATCGTTTTGAATTGGAGAAGAATGGAATGACTGCCTTTGTGGAATATGAAGTCGAAGATGGAGCACTGGATATTATGCACACTATCGTACCTCCTCCCTTGGAAGGAAAGGGAATTGCGGCCGCACTGGTAGAAGCGACTTATAAATATGCCTCTGCGCAGGGGTTGAAGCCCAAAGCAACGTGTTCGTATGCCGTCGCATGGCTGAAACGGCATCCGGCGGAATAAACCGTCCGGATTGAGGCCTGTTCGGAGAATGAACCGTTTTTGGGTTCACCACGGATTACACGGATTAACACAGATTCTTTGTATCTTAGTATCAATGCTCTAAGCTTAACTCACCACAGAGCAACACAGAGTCTCACAGAGAAGATCTTTTTCTTCAACACTTTATTGACCAAGAGATTATAAGAGTTTGTGTTAATCCGTGTAATCCGTGGTGAACTTGTTCTGTTACCATTCCGTCATAAAATCCCTCGGAGGAAGCTGACTGTTGCCCATCCTCTTCACTGTTTCCACCTTTTCAGCATTGGGAAGAATTGCTTCATGTTTGCAATGGCCTCTTCCTTCGTCATTTTCACTTCCGAGCCTTTATTGAATTCGTCTACGAACTGTGCGCATTGGTTAATCATTTCGTCCATCGTGCATTCCACGGTGAAATGTCCGTCGGCATAACAATAGGTGCAATACTCTTCGTTTTTGCTACCATCCTTTTCTGTTCCCAATACTTCCGGGTTAAGCGGCATGCCGCAGCTCTGGCAAAATTTCTGTTCCATTCTTTTTCTGTTTTTAATGGGTTATTCAATAGGGATATATATTCTTGTCACGTAATCTTTTTCTTCCGTATCTGGTTCGCAATTAAGATATTCTTCAAATGAAGTTGCATCACGAAATGCTGTAGGCAGTGGATGCGAGTAAATCCGGTCATACATTTCTTGCAAACCACTGTAGCTTCCGCGGAGTGTGTAGACGGCATAGCGTCCCTGCGGAATCGTCTTCATGCCAAAAGCGCCTTGCGGTGATACATCGTGTTCCACTGTTGCACAAGCGTAAAAGCGGCATTGTTCGGTTTTCGTTACTGTGGGGTCGTCAAAGCTGATGCCTATCCAGCGGGTAGAAGGAGTCAGAAGACCGTTTATTTGGAGAAAATCTCTCAGTTTTCTCCACGCTTCTATGTAAGGTTCCTCTTCACCATAACGCCCGATGATGCGGATATATACCAGCTTCAATTCCGGTTCTGTCAGGATTTCCGGTTTCAGAGACTCCTTTTTCAGAGTGCTGAATTCTTCGTAACGTTCTGCACGCCGTTTGCGGTAGGCGGTGGGGGATATCCCGAAAAACTGCTTGAATGCTTTCGATAACGATTGTGGCGTTTCGTATCCGACCATCTCTGCCACTTGCGCCAGACGGATATTCTTCATTTGCAGGTACATTACCGCACGTTCCACTCGTTGCCGGGCGATGTACGTAGCCAGCGGTTCATGCAGGTAAGCCCGCATAATGCGATGGAAGTGATACTCCGATAGGCATACTTCACGTGCCAGTGTTTCCACCCGCAAAGGTTCGTTGAGGTGTGAGTTGATATAATCTATCACCCGGTTCACCTGTTGCAGATATTTCTCTTCAGTATCGCTCTTCATTGTTTTTGTTCCGTTGGGTTCCGGGACAAATGTAGCGGGTTTTACTGAAAGAGCGGTTATCCGATCTTGCTATTTTTTTCTGTCGGTTTCTGCCCTGTCCGTATGGGTAATTGTTTCCATATCCGGCGCGGAATCATTCGCCAGAAAAAGACGATAATGGCATAGCGCCAGTCTATCACCACTACCCGTTGGCGGTGGTTCAGTGCCCGTACAATCCGTTTGGCTACCTTTTCCGGCCGCATCAGTAGCGGATAGTGTTTTCCGTCGTTCAGTAAGTCGGTAGATACGAATCCCGGGCGGATGTCCGTGAAGCGGATGTTCAGTTTTTGCATTCCGGCCAGCTGTTCCAATGCATCGATGTAGGTGTTCTGAAACCGTTTCGTAGCAGAATAGGCAGGGGCTACTCCCAATCCTTTTGTCCCGGCAATGGAACTGATGACTGCCAACTGACCGCCGCCATGCTCACGGAAGTGGTGGAAAGCGGTATCTACCATCCGCATGAATCCTTCTACATTGGTACGGGCGGTATCCAGTTCGATGTCCGGATTCAGTTCCATGTTCTGGTAACCGATGCCGGAGCTTAGAAGGAACAGATCCATGCCTCCGACCCGTCTGATCAGGTTATTGAGTTTGGGTGTTGCATCCGGTTGGGTGACATCCAGAACTGCGATTTCTATAAGGTCCGGAGCACTGCTTTGCAGTGCTTCAAGTGCCGGAAGCCTACGCCCTGCAATGCCGAGGCGCCAGCCTTGTAAGAGAAGTTGTTTTGCCACTTCGCGGCCGATACCTGAAGTAGCTCCGATGATAATGGCTCGTTTCATATCTGAATTCATGTCCAGGGGTTTGAGGCAAAGATAAGAAATAAAAATAAGACAAGGTACGGAATGTGGAAAGTGAATAAGCTGTATTTT
>ERZ1090869.898-NODE-899-length-14665-cov-7.260849_pt1 | contig 14665 bp, 10 predicted proteins | sample MGYA00478474_ERZ1090869 | MGnify/ENA primary metagenome ERZ1090869 (study PRJEB33644, sample SAMEA5815748) | chicken gut metagenome | biome: Chicken; feature: Gastrointestinal Tract; material: Caecum | place: Ireland | collected 2019-01-01 | study: A study of the... | reverse complement strand
GCCGGAAGACTTTGACGTTCACATCACCGAGATGTCGGAGCCCTTTGTTTATGATGAGACACCCTTGATTCTGGAAGGAGTAATTGACGATTCGTATAGCCGATATGGCTATGAACCAACCAATCAGATGCTGTTTCGAATATATGCGATCTATGAGAAACTGGGTGTGATAGAAAACGGATAGATGTTCCGCAGCCCTCCGGCTTTCGGCAAACCGGCGATGCGATCGGTTTTGGGGCATCCTTCTGATACAGGGATGACTCTGTGTTTTCAGGCAGGGGGTGGTTTGAAGTGCTCTGCAGGATGAAAAAGCTTCTTCTCCTCATTTTCGCTCTTTTGCTCATTCCCGTTCTTTCCTTCCCGGCGGCCACGCATCACGCAGAAACGACGGCGCTGCTCAGGGAAAAAATCCTCAGCATGAACCCATCCGAGCTTCTGTCTTTTCTGCTGGAAGAGGGCCTGGTTTTGCCGGAAGACTTTGACGTTCACATCACCGAGATGTCGGAGCCCTTTGTTTATGATACGACACCCTATATTCTGAAAGGGCAGCTTGACGATTCGTATGGCCGATATGGCTATGAGCCTTCCAATCAGTTGATGTTCCGAATGTATGCGATCTATGAGAAACTGGGTGTGATAGAAAACGGATAGAGAGGCTCCGCAGATCTCCGGCTTTTGGCAAGCCGGCGATGCGATCGGTTTTTTTGGAAAACCCTGTTCCATGTTCGTTTTCATGCTGATACGGTTCCAATGATTCGCTCAACGGCATTTCTGTCCAGTGAGGCGGTTGGAAAAGGCGCCGCCTGAAAGGGGGCCTGGGCCATGAGGAAAAAACGCCGGATTCTTTGTCTGGCACTCTGCGCAGCATTTTTTTTGGCAGCTTGGGGTTTCCTGTTCTATGAATCGGTAAAGCCGGAGTACACTTACGCGGAACTGGAAGCCATGCCCGCTGACGAACTGACGGATCTTTTCGTGGAAAACGGCCTTGTGATCGACGGGGAATTCAGGGAGACCATGACAAAGGAGGATTTTCAGGAGTTATTCAAAAGGAACCTTATGCCGTTCAGCCAGGGAATAACCACGTACGGCCATGTCATCTATTCAACCTTGGCCGACAGCGCAAAGGAGGTTTACGAAAAGCTGACCTCCTGGAAGTTTTGACCGTTAATGTTTCCTACCTTTCCCGGTAAAAAAAGAACATAAAAAAACAAAAAGGAGATGTTGCCATTATGATGAAGGATTATGAGTTCTGGTTTGTCGTCGGCAGCCAGTTCCTGTATGGCCCGCAGGTGCTGGAGACGGTTGCCTCCCGCGCCCAGGAGATGACGGAGAAGCTGAACGCTTCCGGCAAGCTGCCCTGCAAGCTCGTCTACAAGGTGACGGCCAAGACAAACCAGGAGATCGCGGACGTCGTGCGCGAGGCGAATTATGACAAGCGCTGCGCCGGCATCATCACCTGGTGCCACACGTTCAGCCCCTCGAAGATGTGGATCAACGGCTTTGTGGATCTGCAGAAGCCGTATTGCCATTTTGCCACGCAGTACAACCGCGAGATCCCGAACGACGAGATCGACATGGACTTCATGAACCTGAACCAGGCCGCCCACGGCGACCGCGAGCACGGCTTCATCGCCGCCCGCCTGCGCATGCCGCGCAAGGTCATCGCCGGCTATTGGCAGGACGAGGATGTGCAGGAGCGCCTGGGCAGCTGGATGCGCGCCGCCGTCGGCGTCGCCTTCAGCAAGAGCCTGAAGGTCATGCGCTTCGGCGACAACATGCGCGAGGTGGCCGTCACCGAGGGCGATAAGGTCGAGGTGCAGAAGAAGCTCGGCTGGCAGGTGAACACCTGGCCGGTGGGCAAGCTCGTGGAGACGATGGACGAGGTCACCGACGCGGAGATCGACGCTTTGATGGACGAGTACCGCGCGTCGTATGATATTGCCACCGACAACATCGAGGCCATCCGCTACCAGGCCCGCGAGGAGATCGCGATGAAGAAGATGTTCGACGCCGAGGGCTGTAAGGCGTTCTCGAACACGTTCCAGGATCTCTACGGCATGCGGCAGCTGCCCGGCCTGGCGAGCCAGCACCTGATGGCGCAGGGCTACGGCTACGGCGGCGAGGGCGACTGGAAGGTCGCGGCCATGACGTCCATCCTCAAGGCGATGAGCGAGGGCATGACGGGCGGCACCGCCTTCATGGAAGACTACACCTATCACCTCGTGAAGGGCCAGGAATACAGCCTGGGCGCGCACATGCTGGAGGTCTGCCCCTCCGTTGCGGCGGAGCGCCCGCGCATTGAAGTCCATCCGCTCGGCATCGGCGACCGCGAGGACCCGGCCCGCCTGGTGTTCGAGGGTCATCCCGGCAAGGCCATCGTGGTCAGCCTCATCGACATGGGCGGCCGCCTGCGCCTGATCTGCCAGGACATCGAGGCCGTGAAGCCGATCATGCCCATGCCGAACCTGCCCGTTGCCCGCGTGATGTGGAAGGCCATGCCGGATCTCACGACCGGCGTCGAGTGCTGGATCACGGCAGGCGGCGCGCACCACACGGTGCTCAGCTACGATGTGACCGCCGAGCAGATGAAGGATTGGGCCCGCATGATGGATATCGAGTTCGTGCACATCACGAAGGACACGACCGTCGACAGCCTCGAGCACGACCTCTTCCTCTCGGATCTGGCCTGGAAACTGAAATAAGGAAAGGGAGCGTCAATCGTTATGCTGGAACAGCTCAAACAGCAGGTATACGAAGCCAATATGGAACTGCCGAAGCGCGGTCTTGTCACATACACGTGGGGCAACGTCTCCGGCATTGACCGCGCAAGCGGCCTGTTCGTCATCAAGCCCTCCGGCGTAGAGTATGACGAGCTGCGCCCGGAGGATCTCGTGGTGATGGATCTGAACGGCAACAAGGTGGAGGGCGACCTGAATCCCTCCTCCGACACGCGCACGCACCTTGAGCTTTACAAGGCTTTCCCGGACATCGGGGGCGTCGTGCACACGCACAGCCCGCACGCCGTTGCCTGGGCGCAGGCCGGCCGCGATATCCCGGCTTTCGGCACCACGCACGCCGATTACTTCTATGGCCCGATCCCCTGTGCCCGCGCGCTGACGCAGGAGGAGATCGACGAGGACTATGAGAAGAACACCGGCAAGGTGATCATCGAGGAGTTCACGAAGCGCGGCATTCAGCCGATGCACGTGCCCGCGGTGATCTGCACGAGCCACGGCCCCTTCACCTGGGGCAAGGACGCGGCGCAGGCCGTGTACCACGCCGTCGTGCTCGAGGAAGTGGCGAAGATGGCGATCTACACGATTCAGATCGATCCGAACGCCGCGCCCGCGCCGCAGCGCATCCAGGATAAGCATTTCCTGCGCAAGCACGGCCCGAACGCGTACTACGGCCAGCACAAGTAAACAGCACATAAAAGGGCGTCCCAAGCCGGTTCCCGGCCTGGGACGCCTTTTTTATTGGCTTTTCTTGGATTTGGAGCTGCCTCAGCTTTCCTTGGCGGTGATGTGCGCAATCGCGACCGGGAACGGCGCGCCGTTCACATAGAAGCCGCAGCCGTCTCCAATTTCACCGACGGCATGGACCTTGAAAAACCAGTCTCTGCCGCTGTTCCCCGCGTATTCGACGGTGAACGAGGACGAGCCCGCGGTCATCGACGGCATCGTGTCGCTCGTGAGGCGGAACTGGTACGTTTCACCCTGCCGCACCGTGAACGGGGCGGTGGTGTCGCTCAGTACGCCGCCGCAGACGGAACCGACCGTCGCCGTGGCCACACGCACGCCGTTGACATAGACGTCGCTCGTCGAGCCGGGCGCACCGACAGCATAGATCTTCACGTAGAAATCGTTCCCGTCCTGCGAGACGGTCAGCACGCGGAAGGCGCTGCCGCTCACCGTGACAACGGGAGCGGAGCCGTCGGTGCTCGTCAGCTTAAACTGATAGGAGCCGTTCACGGTGATGGGGCCGAGTGTGTCGCTCACGCAGTTTGCGGGCTGCGAATAGCCGCCGTCCCCGTCTGCGGTCTCGCCGGCGGTTTCGCCCTCGCCGTCCGCCTCCGTGCCGGACTCAGCGTCTCCCGCATCCGTGCTCCCGCCTGCGCTGGGCAGCCGGGAGCCGAGATCGCTGTCGGAGGAGGGAGAGGATGGAGAATAGTCAGATATCTCGTCTTCGGCGTCCTCTATGATCGGATATTTGACGGAAAAAGTGTAGGTGGAATAGAAGGAAGAATTACCCGCCGCAGACTTTTTCATGATAAACTCAGAGCCCTCCGGGAACAGCGAACTATTATCCGGGAAATCGATAAAGCTTGAAACGTCATCCTGCGTAAGGTTCAAATTAATAGTGTAAGTAGAAGTTCCATCATTTTCTCCACCCGCGTCCACGCCAGGGGTTTCGGGGGTAACGCCCGGTTCATTGGTACCATTGCCATCGGATGTAGGATTGTCACTATCTTCCTTTTCGCCTCCCTCTTCGCCTTCGTCTTTCTCTTCGTCTTCACCTTCGCCATCCTTGTCTTGGTTTTTGTCTCCATCCTCGGGATCGTTGTTGCCTTTCAAGGTAATAATGATCTGAGGACAGTCTTCCGGATCGAGTCCATCACGTGCAACAGCAGACATTGTGGTGACATTAACTTGGATGGGAGACGAGCTGGCTCCGGTTGTCTTATACTGTGCGCCATCTTGAACGATGAAGGAATTTTCACAGGCGGCAAAAAATTGTGTTTCCAGTAACGTTTCGTATTCGGAAATATTCTCCGGATTCCAATAGCTCTTATCTCCAAAGAGTCCCAATATTATTGGTAATTGATCTATTTCATCTCGGGTCAAGTTCATTTGCGAACTTATCTGGAAATTATCTCCATTTTCCGTAAGTGAAATGCCTTCCGACAGCGTCAGGTCGGCAGTGGAAAGAAGCTCTGCCTTCCAAGCCTGAATGCTGGCTCCGTTGAGTGTCCCGGCGATTTTCACTTTGCCGTATTTATATGTGATATTATCGACATTAATCTCATTACCTTTATCAAAAGTGAGATTGCCTAATACTTTAAGATATTCATGAGAAGTAGTGATGCTATCTGAGGAGGATTCTGAGTAAGAATCATTCATATTGTAGTACGAAAAGCTATATTTTACCTCCACATCGCCAATAATATTACATTGATCATTTGATGAACTCTTTGCGATAATGTGGATCTCGACTTCATTTTGATGACTGGAACGGTAGTTCTCCAACCATTCTCCATTTAGTATATAGTTATGGTCATAGGTATCACCCGTATATGGAATCATTGGTAAAATTTCAGGAAGCACCTGTTCGATGATAATATCTCCGAGCACATTGGGTCGCAGAATTTCCAGCGTCCAAACATCGATGGTTTCGAGTTCGCTGCTCGTGCCGCCGGTTTCGCCTTCGCCGCTGCCTGTGTCGCCGCCGGACTCATCTTCGCCGGTCGTGTCACCGCCGGACTCGCCGTCGATCCCGGCGTTACCGTTCTCTTCTTCGCCGACGAGGCCGACGAGCTCTCCGTCTTCATTGATGTAATAGGTTTCCTTCGTCCAGGTGTAGCCGTCTGTTCCATCCGTGACCGGCGATCCGCCCGTGGAAACTTTTATGTCGCCGTCGATAAAGCCGTCTTTGGCTTTTTTCAGGCTTTTGCTGTTGTCATCAATGATATACATCGTGCCGCCCGACGTGCCGCCGGTTTCACGAATCACCACGGTGCCGCTTCCGGTGATGTGGCCGTTTAACTTGGTCGCATCGCTGCCTTCCGGGAGAATAAGCATACCGTCGACCTCAAACTCCACCTGCGAGAGATCGGTGTCTTCCGCTAACACGCCGGTCAAATCTGTTGAGCCGCTCTCCACGATGATTGTCAGCTCGCCGCCCTCTTGCAGCCGCAGCTTTCCGCCGCTGCCGTCCCCGCTCAGCGTGGACGCGCTCGATGCAAACATTTGACAGTCTCTCGTCATCGTCACGGTAAGGGAAGAGCCGTCCTCAATTGTGACGCTCTGCGCGTCGAACACCGCGCCCCCGGAGCCTTCCTTCAGATTCACGTTGACAGTGCTGCCGTCTTTTATCGTCACATTGTTGGCCTTGAAGGCGGTTCTGCTTTTATATTTTCCGCCTGCCGTCTGAACGGTAACATTAAGGCTGACGCCGTCGATTATCAAATCGCTGTTTTTCAAATAAATCGCGTAGGATTCGGCAATTGGGTTGTTTCCCACGGCGCCGCACGCCATCTTGAGCGAGCCTTCTCCGGTCAAAATCAGATCGCTCGTAATATCAACATTTCTATCAATCGGGTCGAACGTAATTCCCTTTGTGAAAATGCTGGAGTCATGGCTTGCAAGGATGCTGTTATCGCCCTCCAGTTCGATGGTGAGGGGGGCATCCGTCCCGGCGTTGGGCATAATGGTTGAGACGTTATCGTTGAGAAAGAGGCAGTACGTTGCTTCCAGATAGGCGTCGCGCAGGTGCAGAGTAGCAGTGTCCTCATCCAGATAGAGATTGTAATCCGAATTCGGATCTTCGCTTCCGCTGTTGACATCCAGTAAGCCGTCTTTAAGGGTCCAGTAGGTGCCCGTATAGCGGTATTTTTCCACCAGCGCCTCACGGCCCGCGTCGTTCCGGCCGCTGTCCACCCATACATCCGGAACCCTTGAAGGATGTACGACGAGAGGAAATATGTCGCTGTGAGCGGTAACGGCCCAGCCCTCGAGCGTGGTTGTCCAGTTGTTGCTTGGGAGCTCCGGATCATAATACCAATGAGTAAATGATTCCGCAGCCACGCGGAGATCTCCGTTCTCGCTCTCCGTCATTGCCGCCCTCGCCGTGCCGGTGGGGAAGCAGGAAATCAACATGCATAGAACGAGGCAGATGCACAGGAACCGTCTGTGGATGATGCGCTTTGTCATGAATTCTCTCCTTCCTTCACAAGGGAGACTTTCGCTCCCGAATTTATATCTTTTTACGTTACATTACATTATACAAAAATTTATCTTTTCCGCCAATACCAAAAACAGCATGAGAGATGTAAAATTTCGTACTTGACAAAACGCAAACGCCGTGCTCCTTTGCGGGCAAAAGGGGAAGGGTCTGCGAAAGCCGATCCTTCCCCTTTTCTCTCAGCTTCCGGCCGCGGAAGCGTCCCTGCAAAGCTCCGTGTCAATCCAACGGAACTTCATATGTCCCGAACTCGTCATACAAACGGGAGACCGGGTCCACCTCCACGAAGCTGCACCACGGCAGCCAGTGGTAGCGCCCCGTGTACTGCTGCTCCGAAAAACTGCCGCCCTCGTTCACAAGGCCGATGTAGCGGTAGCCGCAGCTTCCGTCGATGTCGTTCGCCTGCTTCACGTTGCGGTTGAGGAATTCCGCGAAATCGCGGTAATGCGCGTCGCCCGTCAGGCGGTAGAGCTTGTAGTAGACATACACGCACGCGGCCATGTACACGTCGCCGCCGCCCATGCCGACCGTCACGTTGCTCTGGCCGCTGATGTGGTTGCGGCAGAAGGGATGGTTCGGATACGGCATGTGCACGGGGAAGTTCCACACAAACGTGAACGTCTCCACATAATCCGCCGCGGCGCGCGTCGCCTCGAGCCAGCGCTCGTCCCCGTCCGCCTCGAAGAGCGCGAGGAAGGCGAACAGGCAATAGATGCCGGATTCCTTGTCGAGCACGTCCGATTGATCACACGTGCCGCCCCGGTATTCAAAGCCCTTGTACATGTGCTCAAACGTCCAGTCCCCGGCGCGCACAGCGCAGCTGCGGTATGCCTGGTTCCCCGTGAGCGAGGCCATCTGCAGCAGGAAGCGCACCACGCACGGCGTGCTTGCCTTCGAATCCATGCACACGCTGCCGTCGTAATTATAGGAGCGGTAGAAGCTGCCGTCCTCATTCTGCGCGCGCACGAGCCAGTCCGCCGTCTTCACGCAGTAATCGAGCCACGCCGGGTGATCGACGCCGCGCTTCTGCTCAAAGACGTAAGCGTCGTGGATGGCCTCCAGCCCGTCGCCGATCTCGCGCACCCACTGCGGCTGCGGCTCCGCCGTGTGCGTGGAGAGATGCATCCACACCTTCGGGCAGCCCGTCTCCGTCATCGTCTCGGTCGTCCAGTAGTCCAGAATGCCGGTGCCCTTTTTCACGGCCTCCGCGTCGTGCTCCAGCACGCCGTAACGCAGCAGCTGGTAGCCGATGCCCGTCTGCTGGCCCACAAAGCCGATCTCCGCGGAGAAGGAGTTTGGGTCGAAATCCGGCAGCTGTGCCACGAACGGCGTGCCCCACGCCGTGCCGAAGCGCCGCGTCACGGTTTTGAGGAATTTCATGATGTTGTGGTAGAGCAGGTCGTTGTCCACGTCAAAGAGCCTGTCCTTCAGCCGCGGGTAAACCTCGCGCCACGTGCGGCGCATCATGGCGTAAAAATCGTCATCCTGCCCAAAGGTGGCAGCCACGGCGTAAGACTGCTGAAAGCCCTCGCGCATCGGGTGCACCCACGTGATGTTCTGCAGCGGCTGCGCCGTGTGGAAGGGGCCGTGCCCGCCGTAGGGCGTCTGCCCGTTCACCGCGGGGTAAATATAGTCGATGGAGACGCCGTCGCACTGCGTGTGCGGCAGCGGCGTGGCAATGCAGTGGCCGTAATAGGTGTAGGTCAGCGCTTCCGGGCGCGCCTTGCTCACGCCGAACGATCCCACCGTCATCTTCGCGTCCACATAGGCGTAGTTTTCGGTGGACGTGCGGTCGAGCGAGGGCAGCGTCGCGTCCGCCGCCCAGCGGGAAAACGCGACGGCCTCGCCCGTCTCCTTCGCGCGCATGGCGAACAGCGGCAGGCCGGAATATGTCTCCTTGCGCCAGTAATACTGCAGATCCATGTTCTTGCCGGGCGCATAGTCCGCGGCAAACTCGTTCTGGCGGTACCACTGGCCGGGCGAGAAGTAGTCGAACGCGCGCAGCTCGTCCGACTGCGCCTGGTAAAGCGAGATCTTCGTCTGGAAGCCGAGATCATCCGCCGCCGCGCGCTCCACCACGGTGCGCCGCGCGATCTTCAGCGCCCCGCCGATCACGCTGTAGCGGTCGCGCACGAGCAGCACGGAGCCGTTGCCCGTCTCAAACCGCGCCTGCGCGCACACCGTGCCGCCCTCCGCGCGCACGTCCTCATAGGGAATATCGCGGAATTCGTTCAGCGCCCCGTACGTCTTCACGGAGACATACACCGGCCGCCGGTTGAAATACAGTTCCCGCCCGTCCTTCTGCACGGACAAGCCGCCGTCCCGAAACAGGACGACATAGCCGTTCACGTTGAGTTCCATGTGCAATTCCTCCCAAAAAAATCCGCTCCCGAGGAGCTTTTTCCCCACTTGTGTGGGGTTACCTGTATTCTAGTATGATGGCGGCGCGCGGTCAACCCTTCCACGCGGAAACTCACCCTCTAATTCACAATTAGTTTACAATTAAACGCTTGACAAAAGGGGAGGGCGATGGTAAATTAATAATCAGAATTAGCACTCGAACATAAAGAGTGCTAAAGGAAAAGAGGCGAACGTGGTTGGAGCTGAGCAGCCGGCAGCAAAAGATTTTGACCGCCGTGGTCGAGCACTACATCGCCACGGGGGAACCTGCCGGTTCCAAGATGCTTTGCGACAGCCTTGATTTTACCGTTTCCTCCGCAACGGTTCGCAACGAAATGAGCGAACTTGCGGATCGCGGGCTGCTTCTGCAGCCGCACACGTCGGCGGGGCGCATCCCTTCGCAGAAGGGGTACCGCGTGTATGTGGACCGGCTCATGAAACGCCGCCCGCTCTCCCCGGAGGAAAGGCGCACCATCGACAGCCTTCTGCTCTCGGCATCGTACGATCCGCAGAAGCTGCTCGAAGGCGTGTCGCGGCTTTTGGCCGGTATGACGCGGTTTGCCGCGGTGTCCACCTCGCCCGGAGGGGCAGGGGCGGATGTCCGCGCAGTGCAGTTCGTGCAGACGAGCCGCCGCACCGCAATGGCGATCCTCATCACCTCGGCGGGCACGATGAAAACCAGAGTGTTCCACTGTGATTTTGATTTGACGCCCGATATCCTGCGCGTGTTCTTCCGCACAGTGAACGAGCGCGTGGCGGGCCGCGGGGTGGAGGAAATCACCCCCGCGTTCATCCAGGGCCTGGCGGCCTCGCAGGGCGAGATGGCCATCCTCATGAGCTCCGCGCTCATGGCGGTGCTGGACGCCGCCCGGGAGGCCATGGACGCCAATGTGTGCCTGCACGGGCAGATGAACCTGCTCTTCTGCCCCGAATTTGAGGGCAGCGGCGCACGGCGCGTGATCGACTTCCTTTCCCGGGAAGAAGAGCTTACGCGGCTCATCCTGGCGCAGGGCGCACAGGCAGGCGGCACACGGGTGTTGATCGGGCGCGAGACAAAGCGCGCGGAACTTGCAAATTCCAGTGTGGTATCCTGCCGCTATGGAATCAACGGCAGGGACGCGGGCGCAATCGCGGTGATTGGGCCCACCAGAATGGACTACAGCAAAATGGTCGCCAGCATTGAATATCTGGCGAATGCAGTTGGCAGAATGTTAACGGAACTGCTGGATCAGCGCAACTGATCCGGCGGCGCACGGAAAGGGGTTGGCAGCGTGGCAGCGGAAGAAGAAAAGAAAACCGCGCAGCCGCAGCCGGAACCGGCCGCGGCAGAGGAAGCGGCAAAAACCGCCGGGGAACCGGCGGCACAGGAAGCAGAGGCGGCCTCTGCCGCTGAAGCGGAGGAGGCGGAAGTCACGAAACGCAAAAAGAAGCAGGACGACGATCTGCAGCAGAAGCTCGAGGAAGCCGTGAAGGAAACGCAGAAGCTAAAGGATCAGCTGCTGCGCACCGCGGCGGAATACGACAACTTCCGCAAGCGCAGCGACCGCGAAAAGAAAGCCATCTACGCGGACGCCACGGCTGACGCGGTGAGCGGCCTGCTCGGCGTTGCGGATAATCTCGAGCGTGCGCTCGCGCAGAAGGACTGCACGGTGGAGGATCTCCGCAAGGGGATTGAAATGGTGCAGAACGAGATGCGCAGCGCCCTCAAGAAACTGAACGTCACCGAGATGGGCGCCGTGGGCGACGCGTTCGACCCGGCCCTGCACAACGCGGTGGCCCACATCGAGGACGAAACGCTCGGCGAAAACGTCGTGGCACAGGTGTTCCAGAAGGGATACCGCATCGGGGACAAGGTTGTCCGCCATGCCATGGTGCAGGTGGCCAACTGAAGCGCCCCGGTTTTTCCGGCAGACAGTTCGGCGGCATCTGCCGCTTGACATAAATCAAAAACATCAGTCAGAAACAACACATGTCAGGGCCCGTGCAGCGGGCGCCTGAGTCATTTGGAGGGAATACACTATGGCAAAGACAATCGGCATTGACCTTGGTACAACAAATTCCTGCGTGGCCGTGATTGAAGGCGGCGAGCCTGTCGTCATCCCCAACGCAGAGGGCGCGCGCACCACGCCTTCCGTGGTTGCGTTCTCCAAAACAGGCGAGAGAATGGTGGGCCAGGTGGCAAAGCGCCAGGCCATCACGAACCCGGACCGCACCATTTCCTCCATCAAGAGAGAGATGGGTTCCAATTACAAGGTGCAGATCGACGGCCACAGCTACACGCCGCAGGAGATCAGCGCCATGATCCTGCAGAAGCTGAAGGCGGACGCCGAAGCGTACCTCGGCGAGCAGGTGCACTCCGCCGTCATCACCGTCCCGGCTTACTTCACCGACGCACAGCGCCAGGCCACGAAGGATGCCGGCAAGATCGCCGGTCTCGACGTGAAGCGCATCATCAACGAGCCGACGGCCGCGGCTCTGTCCTACGGCATCGACAAGGGCGAAGAGCAGAAGATCATGGTCTATGACCTCGGCGGCGGCACGTTCGATGTCTCCATCATCGAGATGGGCGACGGCGTGCAGGAAGTGCTCGCCACGGCCGGCAACAACCGCCTGGGCGGCGATGACTTCGACAAGCGCATCATGGATTGGATGATCTCCTCCTTCAAGAGCGAGACGGGTATCGATCTTTCCTCCGACCGCATGGCCATGCAGCGCCTGAAGGAAGCTGCAGAGAAGGCCAAGATTGAGCTTTCCGGCATGACGACCTCCGCCATCAATCTGCCGTTCATCACGGCTGACGCCACCGGCCCGAAGCACCTGGATCTCACGCTCACCCGCGCGAAGTTCAATGAGCTCACCGGCGACCTTGTGGAGAGCACCATGGGCCCGGTCCGCCAGGCTCTGGGCGACGCCGGCCTCAATCCTTCCGACATCAGCAAGGTCCTGCTCGTGGGCGGTTCCTCCAGAATCCCCGCCGTGCAGGAGGCTGTGAAGAATTTCATGGGCAAGGAGCCCTTCAAGGGCATCAACCCGGATGAGTGCGTCGCCATCGGCGCGGCCATCCAGGCCGGTGTGCTCGGCGGCGAGGTCGAGGGCCTGCTGCTGCTGGACGTCACGCCTCTGTCGCTCGGCGTTGAGACGATGGGCGGCGTCATGACGAAGGTCATCGACCGCAACACCACCATCCCGACGAAGAAGAGCCAGATCTTCTCCACCGCTGCCGACGGCCAGACCCAGGTTGAGGTCAACGTGCTGCAGGGCGAGCGTGAGTTCGCCCGCGACAACAAGCAGCTCGGCCTGTTCCGCCTGGACGGCATTGCCCCGGCGCCGCGCGGGATCCCTCAGATTGAGGTCACGTTCGACATCGACGCCAACGGCATCGTGAACGTTTCCGCAAAGGATCTCGGCACCGGCAAGGAGCAGCACATCACCATCACCTCCAGCTCCAACATGAGCAAGGACGACATCGACAAGGCCGTGAAGGAAGCCGAGAAGTATGCCGCCGAGGATAAGAAGCGCCGCGAGGAAGTCGAGGAGAAGAACAACGCCGAAAACCTCGTCTACGCCGTGGAGAAGCTGATCAACGAGAACGGCTCCAAGATGGAGGAGGCCGACAAGAACGACCTTTCCGCCAAGAGCGCCGCGCTCAAGGACTCCATCAACAAGAACGACATGGCTGCCGTGAAGACGCAGGTGGAAGAGCTGCAGAAGGCCATGTATGCCGTGAGCGAGAAGCTCTATAAGAACGCGGCCCCGCAGCAGGGCGGCGAGCAGCCCCAGGGCGGCGCGCAGGGCGGCCAGGCCGGCCCGAACGTCTACGACGCCGAGTATAAGGATGTAGACGACAACAAGAACAATCAGTAAGCAGTCGAAAGGCTTTTGCCCCCGGTTCCGGCTGAAGGCATAGCTTAAGCAAACTCCCATGGCGGGGCGCCGGCAGGTTAGGCCTGTCCCGCCCGTCATGGGAGTTTGGCGTAAATCCCGCAGGTGGGCAGCTCGAGGGTAGGTTCAGGCCGCAGGCGGTTAGGAGTGGTTTTTTTGGCAGATCAGCACAGAGATTACTATGAAGTGATGGGCGTTCCGAAGAACGCCACGGAAGAAGAAATCAAAAAGGCTTACCGCAAGCTTGCAAAGCAGTATCACCCGGATCTGCACCCCGGAGACAAGGAAGCGGAGGCCAAGTTTAAGGAGCTCAACGAAGCGTATGAGGTCCTTTCCGATAAAGAGAAGAAGGCGCGCTACGATCAGTTCGGCCGCGCCGGCGTGGACCCGAACTTTGGCGGCGGAGCGGCCGGCGGCAGCCCCTTCACCGGCGATTTCGATTTCGGCGATATTTTCAACAGCTTCTTCGGCGGTTTCGGCGGGGGCGGCGCGCGCCGCGCGAACCCGAACGCGCCGCGCCGCGGCAGCGACGCCGAGGCCACGGTGAACATTGATTTCGAGGAAGCCGCCAAGGGCTGCAAGAAGACGATCACCTATGACCGCGTGGAGAGCTGCCAGGATTGCGGCGGCTCCGGCGCGCAGAAGGGCACCAGCGCCACCACCTGCCCGCAGTGCGGCGGCACCGGCCAGGTGCGCGTGAGCCAGCGCACACCGTTCGGCGTGGTGCAGACGACGCGCGGCTGCGACCGCTGCCGCGGCACGGGCCGTGTGATCGAATCGCCGTGCCGCACATGCGGCGGTTCCGGCCATGTGCGCCGCCGCCATTCCATTGAGGTGAACATCCCCGCCGGCGTGGACAACGACCAGGTGCTCAGCGTGCGCGGCCAGGGCAACGCCGGCGCAAACGGCGGCCCTGCCGGGGATCTGGAGGTCTATGTGAACGTGCGGCCGCACCCGATCTTCGAGCGCCGCGGCAACGACGTGTGGTGTGAAATGCCGCTCACCTTCACACAGGCCGCTCTGGGCGCGGAGGTCACCGTGCCCACGATCGACGGCCGTGTGAGCTACCAGGTGCGCGAGGGCACGCAGCCCGGCGACGTGTTCAAGCTGCGCGGCAAGGGCATCCCGTTCATCAACGGCCGCGGCCGCGGCGATCAGTACGTCCAGGTCACGGTGGAGGTGCCGAAGAACCTTTCCCAGCACCAGAAGGACGTGCTGCGTGAGTTCGACAGCACCGCCGAGGAAAAGAATTACGCCAAGCGCAAGAGCTTCTTTGAAAAGCTCAAGAATATGTTCGGCGAATCGTGAACGCCGGACGGTTTCATCCGATCTGAAAAGTCCCCCGTTCCCGGAATCTGTTCCCGGGAACGGGGGATTTTTGCGTCTTCCCTGAATGTGGCGCTTTTTCACAATTTATATGGAC
>ERZ1090869.895-NODE-896-length-14689-cov-4.314200_pt1 | contig 14689 bp, 10 predicted proteins | sample MGYA00478474_ERZ1090869 | MGnify/ENA primary metagenome ERZ1090869 (study PRJEB33644, sample SAMEA5815748) | chicken gut metagenome | biome: Chicken; feature: Gastrointestinal Tract; material: Caecum | place: Ireland | collected 2019-01-01 | study: A study of the... | reverse complement strand
GACAGCCAAGACCGCCCCGCCCCCAATAAGAACAACTCTGTCCCACAATATGTGCCGGACAATCTGCTTTACGGCAGTCAGCTCCTTTTCAGCTTTGCTCCGTATGACCGAAGCTGAATTGCAGAAAAAAATGCCGTCCAAACGGTATCATTATCTTTTTAAGAATGCGGCGTTTTTCTTTCGGCGCTTCGGTCACCCGTTCGGCAAAAGCCTTTTTTAAGACCCTGTGCGTGCGGAAAAACAGCAGTATCTGCACCAAACTGTACGGAGCCAGCGGTGAGCGCTTCCATGCCAAAAATGCACCGACATAGACCGGCAGCAACAACAACAGCATTCCCCAAGCGGAGGGATGCCCTCTGAAGAAAGCGGCCGCAACCAAAAGCGTCAGATAAGTCAACAGCAAAACAACTATCGTTTTAAATAACATTCCGCTTTGTCGATGATTTTCTATTGCTGTCAACAACGGCTTCAGCGGATTTTCGGCAGACAGCCGGTCGGCGATTTTCAAATCGGGAATCTGCTTTTTAAAATCGGCAAAATTTTCTGGCAGCAACTCTTCCGGAGAAATCTCAATCATTTCCTTTTTCTCCTTTGGCAGAAATATCTATGGCAAAAATACGATTATTCACCTTAACATATAAACTACGCGGGTTTACACGACGATCCGCACTCAGAACAAGTTCTTTTTCCGGCTGGCTTTCGTCGGCAACATCGTTTATCAGCCGCGGATAAGGCGGGCAATTCAAAAACAGTTCTTTGTCAGTCTTATATTTTGCAGGAAGCTCCGCCTCTTCAACATAATCGCGACGCAAACTGTACGTGTCGGTGAAATAAACATAATAGGTCCCGCAGTAGTCAAAAAATTTCCCCCGGGGGCAGAAAGAGGCAACCGAAACCACAAACAGGGCCTTTGCGCCTTTCAGCCTGACCGCTTCATACGACGCTGCATAAATTTTATATTTGCCGCCGGTTTTGGTTATCAGCAGATCTTTGGACAAATATATGCGGTCAGCGGGATATTTCCAATTTGGAAAAGCTTTTGAAACCAGAACATTTTCCATAAACATTTTGCACTTGTTATTTTTGTCGGGATAACGCGGCGTCTGGATAACCAATCCGGGAATTGCCAACTGCGGCATAACCAAATTTAATTTTTCAAACCGATCAGCGACAATCTGCCGGGCTTTGCCGTTATAAAACGCGACTTTGTAAGTCTTGGGTTTCAGCGGTGAAAAGTCCTTAACCTCCCTGTATGCCGCCTGAAGCGGAAAAGGACGGCGGGAATAATGGCGGGCGGCAACTCTTTTCCAGCCGTCGCCGCCCCGGGAACTTTGATAATTGCCGTCAACACAGGCAACCAACTGCGGCAAAGGCAAGTCGTCATCACACCAGTTCCGCAGAGAATATTCCCAAATATTATTATCATAATGCCGTATCAAAAGACTGCTGACAACGGCAGCCAGAACGGCCGCCGTTATTATCAATATACGTTGAAAGCCGTTCAGCCGCATGTCTTTTCTCCTGTTATCCGTTTCAGGCGGCTTTGTCCGCGCTCAAATTTTTAAGCTCATAGAGCTTTTCCAAAGCTTCGCGCGGCGTAAGGTCGTCGGGATTCAGATGTTCAAGAAACTCCGCCAGTTCAGATTTGACGGGAACAACTTCCTCTTTGGGCTTGAGCGAGGCAAACAGAGGCAGGTCGTCGGCCAGTTCGGCCACGTTTTTGTGACTGTTGTCACTTTCCAAAGACTGAAGAACCTGCTCGGCGCGTTTAATCACGACTTTGGGCAAGCCGGCCAGTTTGGCGACATGAATACCGTAAGAGCGGTCGGCGGCGCCGCTGATTACCTCATGCAGGAAGACAACTTCCTCGTTAAACTCTTTGATTTTCATACAATGCAGGCTCATCCGGGTCAGTTTGGAAACCAAGCTGGTCAGCTCATGGTAATGAGTGGCAAACAAGGCCCGGCAGCGATTGGCTTCGTGCAGATGCTCGATAACCGCCCAGGCAATGGACAAGCCGTCGAAGGTGGCCGTGCCGCGTCCGATTTCATCCAAAATGACAAAAGAGCGTTCATCCGCCTGGTTCAGAATACTGGCGGTTTCAACCATTTCCACCATAAAAGTGGAACGGCCGCGCGCCAAATCGTCACTGGCGCCGACACGGGAAAAGATTTTATCGACAATGCCGATATGCGCCGACTTGCAGGGCACGAAAGAACCCATCTGCGCCATAATGGCAATAATCGCATTCTGACGAAGGAAGGTTGACTTACCGGCCATATTCGGTCCGGTGAGCAACCAGATAAGGTTGTTTTCGTCGAGAACGCAGTCATTGCCGACAAAAGCGCCGCCATGTTCTTTTTTGATGGCATATTCGACAACCGGGTGACGTCCTTCGACAATTTCAAAGGCCAGCGAATTGTCGAGCTGCGGGCGGCAGTAGCCGTTTTCAACCGCCAAATCGGCCAGCGCCGCACCGACGTCGAGCTCTCCCAGAGCTTTGGCGGTGCGGGAAATGTCATCGGAAACGGCAATAATGTCGCGAACCATATTGTCAAACAGTTCAAGCTCCATTGCCAGCGACTTTTCGGCAGCGCCGCGGATGCCGTTTTCAAGCTCAGTCAGTTCAACCGTGGTAAAGCGGGCGGCATTCAGCACCGACTGACGGTGAATAAAGTCTTTGTTCTCCAGCATTTCGGTGGCAAATTTGCTCTGAACCTCAATAAAATAGCCGATAACATTGTTGTATTTGATTTTCAGATTGGGAATGTTGACCGCCTCGGCATATTTGTTTTGCAGTTCAAGAATCAGTTTATGGCTGTCTTCCTTCAATTCCTTAACGGCATCGAGCGGCGGATAATAGCCGGGGCGGATAAAGCCGCCGTCACGCGCCAGCAGCGGCAATTCTTCATCAAGCGCCTTATCCAGCGTTTCGACCAGATTTTCATGAAAACCCAGACGCCCGATAATGGCGGATACCGCCGCGGGAAGTTCATGCTCGACCGAAGCGCCGGCGCCGGAGTTGAAATCGGACAGAATGTTTTTAATCTTAGGAATAACCGACAGCGTGGTTTTGATATTGGCCAAATCGCGCGGACCGCCGCGGCCGAGACTGAGACGGGAAACGGCGCGTTCCATATCGGGGCAGGATTTCAGCAGTTCGCGGATATCCTCCCGCAAACGGGGATGGTTCATAAAGAACTCAATGACATCCAAACGCTGGTTGATTTCCGGCAAATCGACCAGCGGACTGGCCACGCGCCCGGCAAGCAGGCGGCCGCCGACGGCGGTAACCGTGCGGTCCATCACCGAAAGCAGAGTGGCGCCTTTGTCGCCGGTCAGAGATTCGAGGAGTTCGAGGTTTTTACGGGTTGCGCCGTCAATCTCCATCACCTTGTTTTCATAAACTTTGACCGGTTTTTCAATGCGGGGCATCTGCCCTTTCTGGGTATTTTCGACATAATCCAGCAGAATGCCGGCCGCCGTGGTTTCGGCGCGGCTGAAATTGCCGAAGGCATCCAGCGTTTCGACCTTGAAGATGTCTTGCAGACGTTTGCGGGCATTTTCGCTGTTAAAGCGCGCCTGCGGCAAAACCGACAGTTTCTCGCGATATTCGTTGAGAATGTTAAACAGCGCGGAATTTTGCAAATATGAATCGGAAACCAGAATTTCAACCGGGCTCAACCGGGCCAGAGACGAGCTCAGAATAACCGCCTCGTCTTTGTCGCGCAGGCTGATTTCCTGCGTGTAAAAATCACCGGTGGACAGATCAAGCCAGGACAGCCCCAGCGTCTCGTTCAGCTTGGCCAGGCTCAAAATAAAGTTGTTGCGCTTGGAATCAAGCAGATTGTCTTCCGTCAGAGTGCCGGGGGTCACCAGACGAATAACCTCGCGGCGGACGACTGATTTATAACCGCGCTTTTTGGTCTCTTTGGGGTCTTCGGTCTGTTCGCAGATCGCCACTTTATAGCCCTGGCGGATTAACTTGGCAAGATAGCTTTCATAAGCATGGAAAGGAACCCCGCACATCGGAATATCCTGCCCTTCGTGCTTGCCGCGTTTGGGCAGCGCGATGTCCAGCGCTTTGGAAGCGGTGACCGCATCGTCAAAAAACATCTCATAAAAATCGCCCATGCGGTAAAAAAGAAGATAGTCCTGATGCTGTTGTTTGATTTCAAGATACTGCGCCATCATCGGCGTTATGGAGGCGGTGTTGTTTTCAGTCATTTTTCTCAGATTATTTAATAAATTTAAACTATCTGTATCATAATATATTTTAGGGTGTCGTCCAGACTTTTTTCGTATTTATGGAACAAGAAGATGTTTAAACGCAGCAGCAACTATTATAAATTTGAAAAAAACAATAAATTTGCCGACCGGGTACTGGTTCTTTCGCTGCCTTCGGCAATGGTTTTCATTATGCTGGTGGCATTGCGGCTGCTGGCGCCGTCCATGGCGGTTATTTCCTACGCGACGATTATCCTGTTTAACGTGGTCTTCCTGCTGCCGATTACCTTTGAACTGCAACAGCTCAAAAACTATGTCAAAAACGTTTCCCGCGGCGAAGTGCCCGGCGAAGGCAGTATTGAGCTTTCGGAAAAAGACGCCAAGGAAATCGTGGAAGCGGTAAATGCCATGCACCGTTTCTGGGCCGCCAAAACCGCCACGCTGGAGGCGCAGACAATTTCCGACACCGCAGTTCTGGACACCCTGCCCGACCCGATTATGATGATTGACCGCGCCGGAAACGTTATCGGCGCCAATTTGTCGTCACGTACGCTGTTCGGCAAGGAAATCACCGATAAAAACATTGAAAAGGTGATTGATTCAAACAATTTTATTGAGGCGGTTTCCCGGGTTTTGAAAAAAGAAAGCGAATCGGAAAACCTGATTTTTTACGTTAAGAAACCGATTGACCAGAAACTTTACGCCCATATCAAACAGCTTCCTTACCTTTCCAAAGGGCGGGCCGTGGCGGTTATTTCCCTGTATGACCTGACCAAGGCCATGAAAATCGAAAAGATGCAGTCTGACTTTGTGGCTAATGCCAGCCATGAACTGCGGACGCCGCTGGCGATTATCTCCGGCTTTATCGAAACCCTGCAGACCTCGGCCAAAGACGATGCCGAAGCGCGCGACAAATTTTTGAAAATTATGCAGGAGCAGGCCGAATATATGTCGTCGCTGATTGAAAACCTGCTGTCGCTCTCCAAAATCGAAATGAGTCAGGATATGCCGCCGGAAGACAAAGTCGATGTCGCCAAAATTATCGGCGAGGTCAGCGAAGCATTGTCACTAAAAGCAAAAGCCCGCGAAATTGCCATTCACAGCTTTATTGAGCCCGATCTGCCGGAAATTACCGCCGATGCGCGCCAGGTTAAACAGGTGGTGCAAAATCTGGCCGACAATGCGGTTAAATACGGCGTTGCCAAAAGCGATATGCTGATTAAGGCACGGCTGGTTGACAACATTCCGCCGTCAAAGAGTTTTCAGGTTGCCAAAGGCAAAGCGGTTGCCATTTCGGTTAACAACAAGGGGCCGAAAATTTCTCCCGAAAATCTGGCCCGGCTGACCGAAAGATTTTACCGGATGCAGGAACACAAAGACTTAAACATCAAAGGAACCGGTTTGGGCCTGGCAATTGCCAAACATATTATCCTGCGGCACAAAGGCAACCTGACGGTTACGTCAACCGCATACAACGGCACCACCTTCACCATTTATCTGCCGCTGGAAATCAATTAAGCTTTATTTATCCCCTAAAAAAACGGCCCGTCAAACGGGCCGTTAATTGGTAAATGGTTAAAGTTAAAAAGCTAGAACCGGACGAACGTAAGCGTTATAGCTGGTCTTACCGTAGTTGCTCCTGAGACCGTCACCCATCCACAAAAGCCACGCACCGTTACCCGAATACTCGGTAGAGGACCAGTAATATTCGTTCCCCAACGTGGTTGCATTCACTTTGGTTAACGCAGCATTTACCGCAGCTTTGTTGGCATATAAAGTGTTCAGCTCTTTCACGCTCGGCAAGAACCATGCTCCTGCCGCATACCAAGTTTCATCCTGATAGACGGTACTCGGTTTATAAGCAACGCAATATTCCGCAGCCGGATAACTTACACTGTTCGCTTTGCCATAATTAATAATCGCTTCGGTATTCTGTTTGCCGTTCGTTGAACAGGTCAGGCCGTCCGAACAATTCCCCAAAGCAGGAATATCCTTACCGTATCCGCCCCAAGTCAGTTGTGTTTGGTCAAGCGAAACAGCCAAGTGATTGGCTTCGTCAAAAACAACACCTATCGGCGTTTTGCTTTTAATCAGTTCGGTTGAAAAAGTTTTATCGGAATAGAGAATGTCCCCGACATGACCGACGGCATTGCCGTCTATTTCTTCCTGAGTCAGGCAGAACATTTTGCTTTGGTCAAGCGGGCATTTCAAAAACTTGACCGCATCACCGCATTGGTCCGCCGTCATGGTATATCCCAGAGTGTCACAAGACGGCGGCTGGATACAAGTTTGTGCCCGGGATGTACTGACGGAGAAAGCTGTCATGAACAGCATTGCTCCTATCCATATCTTACACTTCTTGTTCATCGTCTTTCTCCTTAGTCTGTTGTTCTTTAAATTTTGCCGTTTTATTTAAACCAGCACCGTAAGGCACCGTTGCACCAGTAATTGTCCAAGTCTTTATAATCAACGGCGCAGCCGACAGCGCAATATTTGCCGGAACATTCTTCCTGAGTGCAGCTAACTCCCGCCGGACAGCTGTCCAGCGTGCATTTGTTTTCGCAGGTTTTGCAATTGTTGTAGTATTTGATGCCGTTCATCAGACAATAGTCGCTCGGCGTAACCGGACCGATGTCCGTGCAGGTCATACTGTAGCCGGCTTTACACTGGCAGGAGGTATATTTTACCGTTCCGTTGTCGTTGCAGCCTTCGCCGACGCCCTGCTGGTTTTGTCCGTCACAGGTTTGGTTATAGTTGCTCGGGCAGACGCAGCCGGAATAATATCTTTTGCCTTCTTCCGTGCAGCTGTCATTGGTTGTCACTTTCGGCGAAGCGCAGCTTTCTACCGGATATAAGCTGCGGTCACAGTAGCACATAAAACGGCCGCCGCAGCTGTCTCCGCTGATGGTATTGGGATAAGTGCAGGCGCTTTTTTCATATTTATAGCGGCTGTCACAGCATTTGTCGAAATAGGTACGGCTGTAAGGGCAATAAGTTCCCGGATTTTGCCCTGACGGGCAGGAGGTTTGGGTATAGCCTTCTTTTTTGCATAGTTCTATTGTCGGATCTTCAAAATCTATATTGCCGAAATCAAGCTGTTTGCCTCCGGCTATAAAGCTGACCGACGCAACTTTAACACCGCGGGAAACTGAGACAGTCCGCTCCGCAAGCAGAGCGGACTGAGACAACGATTCAAAGGTTTGGCTTTGATTGGTTTCTATGAGGTGCGTGTATTGATGAGAGAGCTCTGCGGCTCCCGGGGTTAAGCTCGAATAACCTGCCCCTGCAAAACTGCAGACGACAAGCCCCGATAATCCTATCGCGACTACCTTTCTCATAATACACCTCGTTATAACTGAACCTTGTCTGTTCTTAACTTAGCATATTACGCGCTATAAGTCAATACCGTATCAGGGGTGTTTTTTCTTTTTTCCACCTAGCATAGACGTTTCGGATAGCCGGACGCCCGGGCAGCGTACCCCTTCCCCTATTTATCCGAATCATAAAGTATTTGCGTCGTTTCGCAGTTCACGGATGTGTCTGCGGCGACAAAATCGGCTTCACCGTCACGGGAACGTTTATAAAAATGGATAAAAGTAACCGGTTTGATGCCGGTGGCGTTGAATATCCGCTTCCTGATCTTTGCGGCAATATATTCCTTCACCGCCTGAGCGCGGTAAGAAACCTTGACCGCTTCCGCCGGAATCGCTTTCAGCATATCGGCCTTGATTTCATCGGCCAAAGCGGCAAAATCGTTTTCTTCAAGGATGTCGATGGAGGTTATCTGCAAATCTTCAACCGACCAGTCTTCAGCGAGCACCGCGGTAATGAACAGGCTGCAATTGTAGGCTATGCGGCGGCGGTTTTTAACCAGCTGAGAACCCAGGCTGATGACCTTTTTGCGGTCAACCCCCAATTCATCGGTGGGAACTTCGCCGACAATTTCGGCATAGGACGATTTAACATTGACGACATCACCGTCACGAACCACCAACACCTGCCTGACGCCGCAGTCCAGCTCTTCGGTAAAGCGTTTCTGCTGGCGGATGGCGCGTTTGTCTCCGTGTACGGGGATGACGATTTTCGGCTTAATCATTTCAAACATACGGCGAATGTCATCTTTGCAGCCATGGCCGGACGTGTGGACCAGATATTCCTCGGAAGAAATAACCTCCACCCCGGCATCGCGCAGTTTTTCCTGCATACGTTCGATTTTTTCCTCGTTGCCGGGAATAATCTGCGACGAAAAGATAATGGCATCGCCTTTGCCGAGTTTAATGTCCTTGTTTTCGCCGTTGACAATCCGGGTCAGCCCGCTGCGGTAGTTTCCCTGCGAACCGGCGCAGATGTACAGCATTTTATCAAGAGGGATATCTATGGCCTGTTTGGCTTCAACATAATGCGGAACATCTTTCAGAATGCCGCATTCTTTGGCTATATTCATATTCTGAATCAGGCTCATGCCGGCTATAACCGGCGTGCGTCCGGCAGCATGCGCGGCAATCAGCAGGCTTTCCATCCGGGCAACATTAGAGGCAAAACAAGTGGCAACCAGCGTATTCTTAAACTTCGGCAACAGCTCAATCAGGCTTTCGCGGATTACCATTTCGGAAGGCTGCTCCACCGGGTGAGCCATATGAATCGAATCGCCGACATAGAGGTCAACCCCCTGCTCGCCCACCTGTTTCAGGCGGTCATAAGAGGTTTTCATAAAATCAATATGGCAATCGTCAAAGCGCCAGTCCGTGGCGTGAAAAACCGTGCCGTATTTGGTTTTGATGCGCAACGCCGAATTCTCGGGCAGCGAATGGACGACCGGAACATACTCGACTTCAAAATCAGGCAGTTTTACAACCGGGTTCTGATTTACGGAAATCAGTTCGACCTCGTTTTCCAGCTTATATTCGCGCAGGCGCGGCAATATATGGCCGATGGTGAAATCAGTCGCATAGACGGGGCAGCGCAGGCGCGGCCAGATGTGGGCGATGGCACCGAAGTGGTCTTCATGCGAATGGGTTATAAACATTGCGTCAATGCAGTCGCGATAGCTTTCCAGCCAGGCCGGATCAGCCAGCCCCAGTTCCATGCCGGGGAAGTCGTCATTCAAAAAATCATAGCCGGCATCGACCACGATTATCCGGCCGTCGGATAAGTAGGCATACATGTTCATGCCGACTTTTTCGGCACCGCCCAATGCGACAAAATAAAAACCTTCCTGTCTTAAAAAAGGTGGCAGGGCTGACGGCTCTTTCTGAGCCGGGTTCGGGGCGGCAAAGTCAAACTCCGCCTGCCCCGTCTTCTCAATTTCATTCATTTACAATCTGTTTCCTTTGCGGGTAAAATACATCACCGGCGTAAATCCTGCGGATGCGGCCGGACGTTTCCAATAACAATGAGCCGTGTTCGTCCACGCCTCTGAAAATTCCTTCAAGTTCCTCGTCTTCAAGACGGACGAGAATTTCTTCGTCAAGGCTTTTGACATGTGCCAGCCATTCGCGGCGAATCGGTTCAAAGCCTTCGGTTTTCCATAAATTAAAATAGTTGTCAAATTCAGCAATAAAAGAGCGCAGAAAATCAAGCCGTTCAACATTAATTCCCGCTTCGGCAAGGCTGACAGCCGGATAAAGCGTATTAACCAGCAGCGGCGCAACCTTAAGATTGACACCGATGCCGATGACCCAATAGTCGCCGGCTCCCTTTTCCAGCAGCATGCCGCTGATTTTTTTATCATTGACCAGTACATCGTTCGGCCATTTCAATTTGACATTCAGCAGCGGGTCCAAGTTTCTGACAGTTTGCCACAGGCTGAGCGAAGCGATAAAAACCAGCGCACCGAGATTTTTCAGCTCATTTTCCACGCCGAGCGAAAAAAACAGGTTGCCGTCCAGGCTCACCCAGCCGCGGCCGCGACGTCCCCGACCGTTGGTCTGGCTGCGGGCGCTGATGACCACTTTCTGGCCGCGGATATTTGCGCTCAATTTTTTCACTTCATCGTTGGTACTGCCGGTTTCCGCCATGTCATGCAGCATCCAATCGCCGATATATTCCATTTGTTATCCTTATAAAATCGTGCTTAAGATGTTTTCGGCGTCATGCATCAGATAGCGGGGATTTAAGATTGAAATCAATACCAGAATCAGGTTTACCATCAGGCAGATGTAAACCCCTTTATCCGCCCGGTCAAACGTATTGCCGCCGCGCGCGTCAAAATAAATTGTCTTAATCACATTCAAAAATGCATAGGCCAAAAGCAACAAAGCTGCTAAAATTAACCCTATAAAAGCATAACTCCCCTCAATAATCAAGTAATTTATTGCCGAAAGTTTGCCTAAAAAGCCCAACGTCGGCGGCGTTCCCAGCAGCGAGACCATAAATATCAGCATGGCCGCGGCAATATAAGGCCGCACTTCCGCAAGGCCGGCAAGGTCTGCCGTTTCCGTCAGATAGTCGCCTTTACGCTTGAATGCGTAAAAAACCGTATAGACGCCGAACTGTGCCAGCAGCCAGACCAGAAGGCAGACAAAACCGCTGAGAAGGCCGTTGTCGTTCAGCTCGGAGACACACATCAGGACAATGCCCAGATTAAACAGCGCAACATAGGCAAAAAGCTTGCGGAGATTGGTTTCACTGTTGGCCCCCACCGCCCCCAGAATCACCGACAGAGCCGCACAGCCCGTCAAAAACAGGCGGAGCTGCCCGTAAAGCGGAAAAAATACGTTGCTGAGCAGATTAACCAGCACGGCCAGATAAGCCAGCGGCGGGATAAAGGTCAGATAAGTGCCTGCCGGTAAAACAGAACCGCCGAGCACATCGGCATACCAGAAATGAAACGGCGCTATTCCCAGCATATACAACAGCGAAACAATCAGCAGCACCGCAGCCAGATAATGCAATCCGCCGGGGCGGTGCAGATGTTCCAGATATGTGCAGGCACCGGCATAATCATAAGGAATGCCCAAGCGGCGAAACAACAGCAGGCTTGCGGCCAAGAGCAGGACAACCGCCAGGCAGCCCCAAAGATAGCGGCGCAGGACCGGGCGGGAAACCTCGTCAAAAGGATGCAGGCGGATAAAACAGGCGTTCAGGACAAAAGCGGCAGTCAGGCAGGCAGACAAAACGAGAAGATTCTGCGCCGAAACCGCCAGCGTCAGCAAAAGCAGCGAGAACAGCGCTGTGAGATAGAAACTCAGGCTGGAACGGTTTTTGTTCAGAAACCATTTGCATCCCAAATAAAAAGATGCCAGCGCGGCAATATAAATCAGCGTTTTAAAAAGCGTAGTGTAAGAATCGTTGATAAGCCAGCCGGGCATAAAACTTTGGTTATAAAAGACAACCGTTCCCAACAGTGCCGCGGCTACGGCTATTTTGCTGACGGTAAAATAGGTTTTCGGCGTGGTGTTCTGCCGGAATCTGGCCGCAAGCAGCAGAACAAACATGCCGCAAAGAAGCAAAAATTCGGGAAGCATACTGATATGGTCGGCAAACATCATTTAAACTCCCATAAACCAAAGCGGATTGACAAAGGTGACGACCAGCAGGCCGGAAACCAGAGCCAGTCCGACAAACATACGTTTGGACAGGTCCATAATGCAGGCGGTATCCGGCGTTATGCCGCTGTTGTCCTTAAAGACATAGAGCTCCTGAAGCAGCGTTCCGGCCACCAGAACAATTGACAGCATTATCAATATGCCGGAGCGGATATTATAACTGAACAAATGCGACAGGATGACAAAGTTGTTGAGAAACATTGAGGACAAGGGCATACCCACGGCGGCCAGCACCAGAAAAGAATAAAGCAGCGAAAGCCTCGGTACCCGGCAGAGGATGCCGTGCGCGGAGACGGACTTGTCATCCTGCTCCCCGTCAATATAAGTCGTCAGAACTTCAAGGGCGGCAATAATGATAATAAAGGCAAAGAGAGAAAAACCGATATTGAGCAATATCTTGTCAATCGGCAGCAGCGCCCCGAGCAAAAACAAAATATAATAAACCGTCGCATAAGAAAAAATCTTATATTGGATGTCTTTGTTAATCAGGCCGATCAGCGCAATAAAGAGCATGCTGATGATGGCGATGATTTCCAGCAGGCTCAGATAATAGCCCACTGATTCCGGAACGCTTTGCGGACAGAAACGGATAAAGCCGTAAACGCCGGTCAGCGGAATAAGGTTGGCAATGACGAAGACCAGCGGATTGCGGGCGGCAGAATTAATCGCCGAAATCCAGTAATGAAACGGCCAAATCGGAATACGGGAGAGAAAAGAAACAAAAATTGCTCCCCAAATGCAGAGTTCAAGGTGCCGGTTAAGCTGCAGCCGGCTGACCGCGTCCAGAGCAAGGTTATGCCCTTCATGGTGATAGAGCACAGCCGTCGCAATGAACAAAAACAAAGCACCGAGAAAGTTATAAATGAAGAAGCGCAGAATAACCGGCTGGCGGCGGATTTCTCCGAACATGCCGATTAACAGCCACAAAGGCAGCAACAGCGCCTCAAAGAAAATATAAAAGGAATAAATGTCGGCCGCAACGAACAAGCCGTTAAACATTCCCAGAAAAAGCAGTGTCATCAAATGCATTGACTTTCGGACATATCCCTGGTGCCGGGCTCCGACCAATCCGATGATGACGGCAAAATGAACGGCGGCAATGACCAGTACGGAAAAGATGTCGATGCCGAAGACGATGTCGATGTGGGGATTTTGCAGCCAATGGAACGTTTCTTTAAGCTGCAGCCCCTCCTGCCCGCCTTTAAGGTTGACGGCAATGCGCCACAGCAAAAAGAGGCTGGATACCAGCGTCAAAATCGTTACGCTGAAGACATTGCGCCCGTTTGTCGTTTCATCGTCTTTGGCCGTGAGGGCAAAGAAAAAGCCGATAAAGGGAACCGCAATCAGCGTTGAAAGGATTGTCAGCGTATTTTCCATCAGTTATTCCCCTGCGAGAGATAATACGAGCCGTAAGCCAGGCCGGCTCCGAGCAGAACGAAAAGCGGCCAGGCGATACGGCTGTCAGCATGAATACGGCGGAAGACGTTAATCAGCACCGCCACCAGACGGTACAGCGAGTTAATAATCGTCCGTTCAATCAGCAGAAAATCAATTGTCAGCCACAAAACACGTCCCAGAATTTTAACCGGACCGATGATAAAAACACGGTAAAAATCAGAAAACAGGTCAGCCGTCTGGATAAACTCGCGCTCATAAGCCCCGACCAAGAAACGCAGCGGCCCGGCCGCCAGCAATACCAGAAAAATTCCCCAGGCGGCCGCTGCCTCCGGCGGCAAAATGCGGTTTTGCATCGCAACTGCCGCCGTAAGGGCAAAAATCGTTCCGTTATAGACAATGTTCGGATTCTTCAGCAGTGCCATGACCCGTTCATCGGCATGTGACTGTCCGAAATAAATCTGTCGCAGGACACAGGAACCGCTCAAAGCCAAAGCCGCAGCGTAAGCCAGCGTCCAATACGGGCTTCCGCCGGCAAGCGCCAGCGTTTGGAACAGTCCGAGAAATGCCAGCAGCGTTACGGCCAACGTCAGTTTCAGACTCCGGGCAAAGCCGCCCATGGCCGAAACATAAACTTCATTTGAACTGCCGACGGAAACAAGCATCCAACAGGCATTAAGCAGAAAGCCGCCCACCCAGAGCCGGGCAAATGCCGGGCCGGCGATATGGAAACCGCCGGAGAATATGCCGTATAAAAAACCGAAGAGCATCATATTAAAGTATATGCTTTTCTGCCGCAGGTCGTCTTTCAGCAAAGCCCCCTGCAATCCCCAAGCGATGGACAAAGCGGCAAAAAGGTGCAGCATCGGATAGGAGTATTCAGACAGAGGCAGCAACATCGACGTCTTGCACAAAATGATAAAACCGACGACAGGAGTGGAAAGATAGGCCAGTGCGGCTATCCGGTTCATGTCAAGGACAGCCCAGTCCATCAGCGGCGCCTGAAACATAAACAGGCCGGACTTGATGAAAAGGCACAGCAACAGCAGAATGCAAAGCAAATCCTTATGAGCGCCCATGCGGTCATATTCAACGAAATCGGCCAGACGGATTGAACCGATATAGCCCCAGATGAGGGCAAAAAGCATAAACAGCCCCATATCCGCCAGCAAATTGTAAAAGATATAACGCCGGCGCGCCGAGCTGTCGTTAATCATATAGAAACCGAAGATATCAATCAGGCAGGCGCTGACCAAAAGCTGAATGGCGTTTTCGCTGCAAATCAGCAAAATCAGGGCGGCAAGATTCAGGCATATCTGTCCGTTAAAGCGGAAACGATCTTCCTCCTGCGGGTAGCTTACATTAAACAGCATAACCGCCACCGCAATCACGAAAAAAGGAAAAATCTGCATATAATGCAACGGAGAGGAAAACAGACTGATTTTAACCGGATAGTAAGCCGAAGACACCCAGTCATAAGTGAAACCGTCGGTATAGCCGAGCTGCCAGTTCTGATAAAA
>ERZ1090869.888-NODE-889-length-14742-cov-5.500238_pt1 | contig 14742 bp, 12 predicted proteins | sample MGYA00478474_ERZ1090869 | MGnify/ENA primary metagenome ERZ1090869 (study PRJEB33644, sample SAMEA5815748) | chicken gut metagenome | biome: Chicken; feature: Gastrointestinal Tract; material: Caecum | place: Ireland | collected 2019-01-01 | study: A study of the... | reverse complement strand
GCTTGTCAGAAGATATAAAGTAAAAAATGATAGATAAGGCCCTTCTCCCTCATGGAGAGGGGTTATTTTTTGCCCTTCTTAGATTCATTCCCGGTTCACATACACATAGAAACCTGCGTTTGGCAGGATGTCGACCGCCATGGACACAGGGGCGGCAAAGCCAATGCTCGTCAGGCTCACATTCGGCCGAATGCTCATGAGATACGCCACATGACAAGCACAAACACTAACAGGGTGCAAAAGGGCCGCCCTTGTTGGGCGGCCCCGGGGCAAATCACTGGGAAACGGTGTAAAGGGAGTAAAAATATCCTTTTTTCGCGATCAGCTCCTCAAAGGTTCCCGTCTCTGCGATCGATCCGTTTTTCATGGCGAGGATACCGTCATATTGGCGGAGCAATCTTTCCTCAAGCGAATGGGTAACGACGACGGCCGTAACGCCACGAAGCCCGAGAATAGCGTCCGACACCTGATAGGCAGTCTCGGCGTCCAGGGATGCGGTCGCCTCATCCACAAGCAGCACCTGTGATTTTTTAAGCAGGCTCCGCGCAATGGAAATGCGCTGCTTTTCCCCGCCGGAAAGGCCGCTGCCGTTTTCGCCGCAGAGAAAATCCGCACCCTTTTCCGCAATCAGAGCGGAAAGGCCCGAAAGCCGGATTGCCGTCTTGATCTCTGTTTCGGGAAATTCCCGGAACATGGTGATGTTGTCCCTGATTGTGGCATTGAACACAAACACGTTCTGCTGGATGATGCTTTCCGTCTCATAGAGCGCTTTGCTTCCGATCTGCCGAAGCTCCGTTTCATCGAAGCAGATCTCCCCGCCGTACGCAGGATCGGAAGCCATCAGCAAATGCAGCAGAGTGGATTTTCCGCAGCCCGACGCGCCTACGATGGCATATTTCCCGCCGCGGGCAAAGAAACAGCTTACATTTTTGAGAACCGGTTTTTCGGGCTCATAGCCGAAGGTGAGCCCCTTAACAGCGATGCCCTGCCGGATCTCCAAATGAGCGGATTCCGTTTCCTCCCGCACATGACTGCGAAGGGCTTCCGCCATCTTTTCCACCAACGCCCGCGCCGCTTTCCTCTCCGCAAGACATGTGGGAATGGTGCCAATGGGGCTGAGGACATAATTCATGAGCTGCACAAAGATCAGGGTTGTGCCGGCCGTGACGCCTGTTCCCGACAGAGCCAGCCAGGCCCCGAACAGGAACACACCGAGCTGCGCCGTGGCACCCGCAACGGAGCCGAACATCTGGACGAGAATCCGCATTCTGTGTTTTCCGCATTGTGCCGCAGCAAGCGACTTGATGTGCTCCGAAAAAATGGCAAGCATCCGTGCTTCCGCCTGAAACGATTTGATGACGGAAAAGCCGACCAGGCAATCGCGCAGTTCGGCAGTGTAAGCTTCGTTTTGATCTGAAACCTTCTTCTCCCGTTTCGCCACTTTGCTGCCTGTCAGCAGCGAAGCCAGCAGCGGCAACAGAGACAGCAGCATGGCAGCAGCTGTGAGAAGCGGGCTGTACCAGAGCATGAGTACCATAGCGCCGAAAAAAGTCAGGAGACTGTCAAGCACGGTAAAGGTGTTCCAAAGATAGCCGTTTTCAATTGTCTGGATGTCGTTTGTCAGCCCGGAAATGTAGGCCGCCGTATTTTCACGCAGGAAAGCAGAGATGTTTTTCTTCATGAGTTCTTCAAAAACGTACGCTTTATACTGTGAAATCCCCCGCGTGACGAATTTCGGCCGGAACACACAGGAGATCAGGAAAGCCGCCGCAATGCCGGCGATCAGCAGCAGAGTGAGGCCGGCAAGCTCCGCCAGGGTGAAGCCCGTATCGTAGCCGCCGATCCGGTCGATCAGCTGCTGCATCAGCCACGAGACGAGCAAAGCGCCAATCGCGCCGAGCAGCGTTTCACACAGCGCAAACAGGAAGCACACGCCGTTGCCCCTGTAAAATTGCCGGGTAAAGGGGCGAATGTCCGGCTTCTTCCTCTTCATTCTGCAGCCGCCTCCTCCGCCCGTATCTTGTCCCAGAGCGCCCGCAGCGCTTCATTCTCGTCTTCTACCAGGATCTGCTTTTCGACGGACGCCATGGCGGATTCCCCGAGATCGTCGTAGATGGTCGCCTTCTTCGTATCGCCGACACAGAATTTGATGTTTTGAACCTTGTAGGTTGGCGCCTCGTCAAAGGCCTTCGCCGTAGCAAAGGCGCGGCGAAGCCAGGTTTCACCTGTTTCCCGTTCCCCAAGGAGGAGCGAAAGATTTGCGCACTCGCAATAGCAGACGGCGAGCACCTTATCTACGTAGGCAACCGTACGCAGATCCATTTTGACGCTCTCCAACAGATGGACAAGCCACACAACCGACTCCAAGCTGCTCACCGTGTCGTTCGTCTTGAAATAATAATTGGCATACGCCAACATGGTTTGGACTGCAGAGGCAAGGATCTCACCGAACGCCCCCATTAGATACGGTTCTGCTTCTCTGGGATCGAACACATCGTTTTGCGTATAGGCGGCCGCAATCAGCGAATGATAATGGCCGCCCACATTGTGCTTCTTCAGGATTTCAATCGCCTGTTTCGGCTGACCAAGCGAAAGATAACACTGGGCAATCTCCTTCTGGATCACAGCCTCGTCGATTTCGGGATCCGTGTTTTGCGGCAGCAGCAAAACGGAGCGCTCCAGCAGCTCGATGCTGCGGCGCAGGTAAGTTTCGTTTTTCTGCTCAATGCCCGCCGCTGTGTACAGCCCGCCGGCGCTGAACACGATGAGGAACATATTCGGGTAGCGCAGCAGCGCTTTCTCGGCCTCGGCAATGCCTTCCTCATATTTTTTCCCGCGCTGCAGCAGCTTGATTCTCTCTTTGAGCGCGGCTGCGCTGCCGTCCCGCACTTCAAACCCAACGATCGCGTCCAACGACACGCCGAACAAATCCGCCATCTCCGTGAGAAAGCGCAGGTCCGGCGTCGCCGCGCCGCGCTCCCATTTCGAGACGGAGGCAAAGGTGACCCCCAGAGCTTCTGCCAGCTGTTCCTGTGTCATGCCGTGTGCCCTGCGCAGTTTACCAATGTTGGCGGAAAGCAACAGTTCCATCTTTTTGTTCTCCTTTCTCTTTTTGCCTCTTCATTCTACCATCGCTGTTACGCAGAAAAAAGGCATTGCGGATACAAAAAGTTTTATATTTTCTAAACCTGTGGTTTAGTCCAAATGGCAGCGCTGGCCGTTCCTGCGGGAAAGCCGCACATTGGAAAAGCCCGCTCCGGTTTTTGAGCCGGAGCGGGCTTTTTGAGATCGTTTCATTTTATTATGGGAACGGCAGTACAGCGTGCGCCCTCACTCAGAGAGGGAAACGGCGCCCTGCGGCAGGTGCAGGATCGTCGCCTGCAGGCCGGCCAGCACATCCAGCGCTTCGCGGTTGAGCAGCGGATCGGCCGAGGCGACGCACGCGGCGTCCACCACGATCTCCGCCTCCGGCAGGGCGGTGCGCGCCAGCACGGCGTTCGAGAGCACACAGATGTTGCTCACCACACCGCAAAGCTCAATGCCGGCATATTCCCTGCCCCTGAGCCAATCAAACAGGGCGGCGCTGCCGAACACCGGCTTTTCGAAGGCGGGGCAGCCGCGCAGCAGTTCGGCGGCCCTGCCGTAAAGCTCCCAGCCCGTTGTGCCGCGCAGGCAGTGCGCCACCGGCAGTTTCCTGCCCTCCTGTGTGCCGGCGTAGGACGGGCCGTGCGTGTCCAGCGTGTACACCACGTCGTCCCCCGCAGCCTGGTACGCGCGGATCTTTTCACAGACAGCGTCCTCGATGCGTTTGGCCGCCTCAAAGCCGAGCGAACCGCTCACAAAATCGTTCTGGTAATCCACCACAATCAGCAGCTTTTTCATCGGAAGCTTCCCCCTTTTGCCGGTTCTTTTCCTCTATTATATGGCAAAGCGGCCCGCCGCGCAAGGCAGGGCCGCCTGGAATACTGGAATCTTCACCTTGTCAGGCGCACGGCGGAGCCGGACGCCAGGCGGCGCGGACGCGGGGACAACTCCCGCTCCAGGAACTCCGCACCCACACTGAGCGACGAGAAAACCATGAGGAGCAACAGCGATGTCTGCGACCAGAAAACGGTCACATCCGTGACGCCGTGCACAAGCACGGCGGCCATGGCCGCCGTCATGAGCACGTTGGAGGGGCGGCCGATGCGGTTGCGGAAGCGCAGCCACAGCAGACGCGCCTGCTGCAGGCCGAACATCAGGAACACGCTCAGGCCCACAAAACCGAAATTCAGCAGCGTGTCAAGCAGCAGGTTGTGGCAATGGTAGGTCAGATAGCCGCCGAGCTGCGGCGCAATCATTTCATAGGCAGACGCGCCCTGGCCAAGCAGCGGATGCTCCAAAATGCCGTGCAGCGCCGTTATCCAGATGGAAAAGCGCTGATCCCAGGCTGTGTCCACGTTCTCCACACGCGGGAACAGCGCCGGAAAATACATGATCAGCGCGGCGGCGGCAGCCGCCAGGACGCAAAACAAGATCAACAAACTGCGGCGGCGTTGGAGCAGCAGATATACAAAAATGCCGGCACAAGCCGCAATGGCGGAGGACATGCTGCCCGTTAAGTAAAGCCCGCACAGATTCGCGGCGGCGGCAACGAGATACCATCCGCGCGACTGGCGGTTTGTCTGAAAGCGGTAAAAGCAGACGAGCAGCATGATCTCCACCACCGCGCCGTAATAATTGGCGTTTGTGAACGTGGAGACAGACCGGTATTCCGGCATGGACGGCCAATACACAATCTTCTGGCCAACGGCCAGGAGCGCACAGCCCACGCTGCAGCAGCAGGCCCAGTCCAGCATGCGGCCGAACAGGGCGCGCGTCATCACACTGCGCAGCAGCAGCCCGCAGATGATGATCGCATAGAGCACGAAGGAGACGAGAATCCCCCGCAGGTTGTTGTACATGGCGGCCACAAAGAACGGCACAATCAGAAAGCCGAGCAGAAGCCGCGCATACGGAATGGCGAGAAGACGCCGGCGGCGCCCGTCGTCGAGCATAACGGCGACGGCAATCACCAGGCTGGCCGCAATGGCCGTATAAAAACTGAGAAAGACCGAAACAGTCAGGAGCAGCACCGCAAACGCGTCCGCGCGCTCCTTCGTCCCCAGGCATGTTTGCCAGAGAACTTCCGCCTGTTTCTTCATTGTGTGTCACCCTTTCCTGAGACTTCCCTTTTCCTTGCCGGGCATCCCTCCCTTTTTCCTGCCGCACGGGCCTATTCTGTCTGATACCCCATTATAATAACTTCCCTCCGGCGGGGCAAGATGGATTCTATTGGAATTCTAAAAGGTTTTTTGCAGTTCTTTTGGACAAATCGCCGATTTTTATGAAGCAAATTTGAATATTATTACAATGGTTTGTCGAAATCAAAAAAATCTTCACATAATTGACGAAAATTCGTCACAAAGGCATCACGTGAGATAAGCGGAAGCGGCATAGCCCAGATAGTCCTGATAGCCCACCACAGACCATTCCTTCCACGTGCTGTACACGGTGACACAGGCCCCCCTGGGAATCCGCGCGAGGACGGTCGCTTCCAGGCTGGGACACTCCCGCAGATTGAGAGGGCTTTCCTGCGTGGTCACGACGGCGCAGCGCGGCTTTCCCACCGTTTCGATGAACGGCAGGCCAAAATAGATCGTGAGGCCCTTCGTGAGGTTGGCGGCAATCTCCTCAATGTGGGAGCGAATCCAGTCCGCGCCGGTGCTGTTGTCGTGGTATTCCGTTTCCACCAGCACGGCGGGGGCATTCGTCTTCGTCACCTCGGCAAGGCGGACGGTGGCAAGCACCTGCACGCGGCACGGCGCAATCTCCCGATACGTTTCGGCCAGCGTTTCTGCGGCCCGTTTGCCCCACTCGCTGTAGCGGTAGTAATAGAAATCGGAGCCGTTGAGCTGGCCGCTCATGCTGGCCCCGGCCGCATTGGAGTGAAGCGCCAGGTGCAGATCATACTCCCCTTCGTTCGACTGGCGAATCACACCGGCCAGCGTATCGCGCGGGCTGCTGCGCGTGTAACGGATGGCGTTTCCGAGCAGCAGCGGCTCCATGGCGTCCGCCACCTCGTTCATATACTGCTGCTCATTCCCGCCGCCCTCGTATTCGTTGAACGGCTGCAAAGACGGGCTCAGAAAAATAATGGGCATTTTCGGTTTCCTCCCTCTCTCATTAGCTGCCGAGCAGGTCGGCAAAAAATGCTTCGCTGGAACAATCCGGTGGGCGGAGCCTGCGGCCCAGGCTCAGGAATCCGCCCTTCCGCGTGATCCAGTTTATGCGGTCCTCACACGTGAGCGTGCAGCGAAAGCCCAGGCTCTGCACAATCTCCGCCTCCCCGCTGCCCACGGCGCCGAAAGGATAGACGAAACAGGAGGCCGGTTCGCCGAGTTCCTCTCTGAGCTTTTCCTGCATGGCCGTGAGATCGGAGGAGAGAAGAGCGCAGTAGGCGTCGTCCCCCTCCCCTTCACACCGGGCGCTGCCGGTGCGGCCGTCCGTGAGCGCATGCAGGTTGTAGCTGTGGTTCTGGAACTCCACCAGCCCGCTGGCGCGCATTTCACGCATTCTGTCCCATGTCAGGTGCGTGTAGGGGGCGCGTTCCTCCCCCGTTTCGCTGTAGAGATCGCTGTAATAGCCGATGGGCGCAATGACGATCTTCATGTTGTATTGCCGTGCAAGCGGATAGGCGTAGAGATAATTGTTGTAGTAGCCGTCGTCAAAGGTGAGAAGAATCGGCTTTTCGGGGAGCGTACCCTCGCCGTCCGCATAGGCGAGCAGATCCGCGATGTGAACGGGTGTGTATCCGTTCGCGCGCAGCCAGCACAGATCGCTCTCAAACAGGGCCGGGTCGATCACGTACTCATTCTGCAGAGATTTGTCGCGCAGCAAACCGTGATACATGACCGCCGGAAGGGAAACGCCCTCCTCCTGCACGGCGGCGGAGGCGGGAGCCGCGCGGCGGAAGCCCTGCTGCAAAAGCAGGCCGGCGGCGCAGCCGAGCAGAAACACAAGGGCCGCCGCCGGGGCGCCGCGGCGAAAGCGAAATGATGCAAAGATACAAAAACCCTCCCCCCTGCTACACGATATGCAGGGAGGAGGGCAGGCAGAACGGTTTTTCTTACGGGAGCGGCGGCTCAGATCCTGGCCACGCCGGAGGCACGGGCCGCTTCGGAAACAGCTTTCGCCACGGCAGCGGTCACATTCTTGTCAAGGGCGCTCGGCAGGAGGTTCTGCGCAGAAAGCTCCCCTTCCGGGATGTAGGACGCAATGGCGCGGGCGGCGGCCACGAGCATGTCGTTGTTGATGTCGGAGGCGCGCACATCCAGCGCGCCGCGGAAAATGCCGGGGAAGGCCAGCACATTGTTGATCTGGTTCGGGTAATCGCTGCGGCCCGTGCCGATCACGGCCGCACCGGCTGCGGCTGCCTCATCCGGCAGAATCTCCGGCACCGGGTTGGCCATGGCGAACACCATCGCGTCCTTTGCCATGGAGCGCACCATCTCCTGCGAGACGATGCCGGGCGCAGACACGCCCACGAAGAGATCGGCGCCCCTGAGGGCATCGGCCAGCGTGCCGGTCACACGGCGCGGATTCGTGCGGGCGGCCATCTTCGCGTGCGCCTCGCTCAGCGAAGGATCGCCCTCCACGAGAATGCCGTTTTTATCGCAGAGGATCAGCTCGCCCACACCGAGCGCCAGCAGGAACTCCTCGATGGCGGTGCCGGCCGCGCCCACGCCGTTCACAACGCCGCGCACTTCGGAGGGCTCGCGGCCTGTGATGCGGCAGGCGTTGAGGAAGGCGGCCGCCACAACGACGGCCGTGCCGTGCTGATCGTCGTGGAACACGGGGATGTCGCACACTTCCTTCAGACGGCGCTCGATCTCGAAGCAGCGGGGCGCGGCGATGTCCTCCAGGTTGATGCCGCCGAAGCTGCCGGCAATCAGGCTCACGGTGCGCACGATCTCGTCCACATTCTTCGAGCGCACGCAGATCGGGATGGCGTCCACATCCGCAAACGCCTTGAAGAGGGCGCACTTCCCTTCCATCACAGGCATGCCGGCCTCAGGGCCGATATCCCCCAGGCCGAGCACGGCGGTGCCGTCCGTGACGACGGCCACGGTGTTGCCGCGGCGCGTGAGCGTGAAGCTTTTCTCCGGGTGGCGCTGGATTTCCAGGCATGGTTCGGCCACGCCGGGCGTATAGGCGAGCGAGAGATCGTCGCGCGTCTGCAGCGGCACTCGGCACACCATTTCCACCTTGCCGTGCCATTCTTCATGCAGGCGGAGCGATTCCTTGCGGTAATCCATGTTACAATTCCCTCTTCCATTTGAGTATTGCGGGGGGATTCCCCTTCCGTTTCGCTTCTCCTATTATAATGCGTCATCGTTTGCGCCGCAAGCCAAATTGCGGCGCAAAAAAGCGCCCCCGGCCGGAAAAGCCGGGAGCGCACGAGCGGCGCCGTCAGCGGATGGCCTTGCCGCGCCACCTGTTGCTGAAAAAACGCCAGGTAAAGAGCGCCGCCCGCACAAACCAATCGATGAACATGGCGCTCCACACACCCATAAGGCCCATCTGCAGCCCCTGGGCCAGGAGATAACTGAACGCAATGCGGAAGATCCACATGGAGAGGACGCTACTGATCATGGTGAACCGCACGTCCCCCGCCGCGCGCAGGCCGTTCGGCAGTGTGAAGCTGATGGGCCAGATCAGGATGGAGAAGATGCCGTTCGCGATGATGACCTCCACCGCCATGGTCGTGGCCTCGCCGGAGAGATTGTAAAGCCTTGTGAGCGGGAGAGCGCAGGCCATCTCAATGAGCGAGAGAACGAGCATGCACAGGCAGGAGAGAAGGGTGAGCTTTTTCGTGTATTTCTTTGCCTGCTCGTAATCCCCCGCGCCCACGCACTGGCCGATGACCGTGACCATGGCCAGGCCAATGGCTGTGGAGGGGATCTGCGGCAGGGAGCACACGGAGCCAGCCGCCGCGTTCGCCGCGATGGCCGCCGTGCCGAAGGTGGAGACGAGGCCCTGCACGAGCACCTTGCCAACCTGGAACATGCCGTTTTCCAGCCCGTTCGGAACGCCGATGTTGAGGATCTTGCGGATCATCGACCAGTTCCACTGGAAAATGTTGAGAGACTGCAGGTGGATTTTATCCTCCACGTGCGGCTTAGAGTGCAGCAGGTACACCATAATCACTGCGCCAAGGATACGGGAAACCAGGGTGGCGATCGCCGCGCCGGCAACACCCAGGTTTGCCCCGTAGATCAAAATCGCGTTGCCGGAAATATTGACCACATTCATGAGGATGGAGGTGCGCATGGAAACCTTTGAGTTGCCCATGGCGCGGAAGAGCGCAGCCCCGCCGTTGTAAATGCCAAGGAAGGGATAGGAAAGCGCAGACCAGAAAAAATAGGTGTAGCTGTTCTGCATGACGTCCTCATCTGCGGTGCCGAACATGAGGTTCAGGATGCCGTGATTGCCCGCAAGGGCCAGCGCGCCCAGCACAGTGGAAAGGATACCAACGGCAAGCAGAAGCTGCCGGGCCGCGAGGTTTGCATTTTTCAGATCGTTCCGGCCCAGGTACTGGGAAGCAACGATTGCGCCTCCCGTTGCCAACGCGGAAAAGATATTGATCAGCAGCACGTTGATAGAGTCCACCAGCGAAACGCCGGAAACGGCAGCCTCCCCGCATCCGGCAACCATCATCGTGTCCATCATGCCAATGGTGACGGCCAGAAGCTGCTCGACGACAAGCGGCCAGATCAGCCGCTTCAGGTCACGGGTTGAAAACATCATAACAATACAGCGCCCCCAATTGCCCTGCCTGTTCCGCACCCCCGGGCAAATTCATGTATTTATAACCTTACGCTTTTCCGGTTGAAATGTCAAGCTTCGCCGGCAACTCCGGCAGTTTTTGCATTTTCCCTTCCTTTTTTGCGCAAAACGTGATACGATCAGAAAAACGGAAAGAGGGGACCTTTTGTGAAAAAGAAACGCATTCTCTCCGATTTTGCGCTGCTCTCCATTTTTTTCGTGGTGCTGGGCGCCATCCTGCTGGGATGGCCGGAGCTTTCCGGGCGCATGATCTGTTATGCATTCGGCGCCGTGCTGATTGTGGCCGGCCTGCTGCGCGGCGTGCGCTATTTCCTGCGCGACGAACAGCAGGGCATGGCGCGCCGCGATCTCGCAGCCGCTGTGACGCTGTGCGCCGGCGGGATCTTCCTGCTCGCCCGGCCGGACACCGTTCTCTCCCTGCTGCCGTTCGCGTTCGGGCTGCTGCTCATCGCGGGCTGCGGCGGCAAGCTGCAGGCGGCCGCAGACTTAAAGCGGATCGGCTCCGGCCTGTGGATTCCGGCCCTCGTGCTTGGCCTACTCTCGCTGGCGCTCGGCGTGGTGCTGCTCGTGCAGCCCTTTACCGCCGCCATGGTGCTCGCCCGCTTCATCGGCGCTTCCGTGATTCTGGAAGGGCTGGAGAACCTGGCCGCCCAGCCGATTTTCCAGCGCAGGCTGGACGAGCATTACGGCGATTGACCACATCAGACAGGAACAAAGGGGGAACCTGACATGGATTTGCTTTTCCGCGAACTGGACCTGCTTCTGGAACACGCCCGCCGCGACGGGGGCCTGCGCCGCCGCCTGCTGGCCACGCGCAGCGCCGCGGACCCGACGGACGCTTTCTGCACACTGGCGCAGTCCCTCGGCTATGAGATCTACATCGGCGATCTGTTCGCTGCCGGGCAGGAATACAGCGACAACCAGTGCAAGAGCACGAACGGGGGCAACCCGAGGCCCTATGATTCGTTCGAAGATACGCTCGGCCTTTTCCTTTCCGAGGTGGAACAGTTGCACACCCCCGCCGAATAGAATGGTGCGGAGGTGATCCCACCGTGGACATGAAGGTTTACCACTGCGAGAATCCCGCCGAAAATCCTGTTCCCCGCTGGCTTCGGCACAGCGGCGAGGAACCGCCCGGGGAGCGGACGCTCGTGGAGCAATTCAAGGCGAATCCGGACGCCTTTTTCCCGGAATTGACGCGACAGAAACACGCGGCCAAAACGGGCCGCCGCCATCCATAAGCAAAACCGGAAGCTTTTCTCCGTTTGTCTTGACAGACGGCGGAGTCTGCCCTATAATAGCACTCGAAAAAATCTGGGTGGACTTTCCGGACTCGATCATCTTTTCTCCACACAGCCCCTGGAAGGCCGGTCCGTGCATTCCGTTCCTGCGGAACGCGCGGCGGCTCCGCGGAGGCTGTGTGGCTTTTTTTGACTTCGGAAAGCCGCCCCGCAGGAGGACATATGAACGAAACATTTATGAAGGAAAAGCCCGTGCTGCCGCTGCTGCTCTCCATGGCGCTGCCCATGGTGCTTTCCATGCTGATCAACTCGCTTTACAACATTGTGGACAGCTACTTTGTGGCCAAGATCAGCGAAGATGCCATGACGGCGCTCTCGCTCGTGTTCCCCATCCAGAACTTCATCAGCGCCATGGCCATCGGCTTCGGCGTGGGCATCAACGCCGTCATTGCCTTCCACCTGGGCGCAGGGAACCAGGTGATGGCAAACCGGGCCGCCACACAGGGCCTGGCGCTCTCCGTGGTGCACGCCGTTGTGCTGGGCGGCGCAGGCGTGGCCGTGATGCCCGCCTTTCTGCGGATGTTCACGTCATCCGAATCGGTGGTGTCGCTCGGGCTGCGGTATTCCGTCATCGTCTTCTCGTTCTCCCTCTCCATCATGGCAGGCATTGCGTTCGAGAAGATCTTCCAGGCAGTGGGCCGCATGAAGGTGACGATGGTGGGCCTCGCCTCCGGCTGCGTGGCCAACATCATTCTGGACCCGCTGTTCATCTTCGGCTTTGGGCCCTTCCCCGCGATGGGCATAGAGGGCGCCGCGCTGGCCACGGGGATCGGGCAGACGATCTCGCTGCTCATCTATCTCGCCGTCTATTTCATGCGCCCGCTCTCCGTGCGCATCGGCCGGCAGTTCCTGCGGCCGGACGGCGCCACGGTGCGCCGCCTGTATGCCGTGGGCATTCCGGCCACGCTGAACCTGGCGCTCTCCTCCCTGCTGATCACCGCCCTCAATGCCATTCTCGCCGCGTACTCCGGCGTTTACATTCTCGTGCTGGGCGTCTATTATAAGCTGCAGACGTTCCTTTACCTGCCCGCCAACGGCTTCGTGCAGGGCATGCGGCCGCTTGTGGGCTACAACTACGGCGCGGGGGAGTACGGCCGCGTGCGGAAGCTCTACAATCTTGTGCTGATCATGAGCGGCGCCATCATGGCGGCGGGCACGGTGATCTGCCTGCTCTTCCCCGCCCAGCTCATGGGCCTGTTCACCGAAACGCCGGAAACGATCGAGGCAGGCGAGACGGCGCTGCGCATCATCAGCGCCGGGTTCCTCGTCTCGGCCGTCTCCGTCACCTCTTCCGGCGCGCTGGAGGGGCTGGGAAAAGGCGCGGCTTCGCTCGTCATCTCGCTGGCGCGCTACGTGGTCGTGATCCTTCCGGCGGCTTTCCTGCTGAGCCGGCTGTTCGGCGCCGCCGGCGTGTGGAACGCCTTCTGGGTAACGGAGGTGATCAGCGCCGCCGTGTCGCTGGCCGTGTACCGCCGCGCGACGGCGCACCGCGCTTAACGCTTTCTCCGCACCGGGATCGGACTGCGGAAACGGCCAAACATTCGGAAAGAGAAGGCACGTCCCGCCGTGCAGGAGCAGCGGGAACAGGCCCCTGCCCTCCGGCTCCCGGACGCTCACGGGCAAACGTCCCACGAACACGGCAGCTCGCATGCAGAAGCACCCGGCTCCCGGATGCTCACAGGCAAACGCCCCACGGACACGGCAGCTCGCACGCAAAGCACCCGGCTCCCGGACGCACACGGGCAAACGGCAGGCAACGGAAACGAAAAAACAGCATACAAAAAGGCCGCGGGCAAAACCCGCGGCCTTTTTGCGCCGAAGCTATCTCAACAAAACAGAAATCGCAATTCCTTGCGAGGGGTACGCTTTTACTTGTGCAGGTGACGCACGCGGTTCCAGCCGCCCTTCACGGCCTTGGCCGCATTGCCTGCCGCCTCACGGGCGGTTTTCGCGGCTCTGCCGGAGAGGACCGTGGCGGCAGCCGCCAGTTCCTTCACCGTGAGCTGCTTCTTGCGCACGACAAAGATGCAGGCGGTAAGCACGGTGCCGAACACCACGATGGCGAACGCGATGACGCCGTTGCCGGCATCGTCCGCCTGGCTGCCGCTGCCATCCTTTGCGGCGGCGTCAACGGTCGTGATGAACATGTCCTTCGTAACCTCGGCGGCAGAAGAAACGCTCTCCACCACGGAAGCGGCGGCCGCGGCAGCCGGGTCCTCGGCGGAGCGGCTCAGCTGAGACTGCGCACCTGCCACAGCGGAATCGCTGTCCTCCGCATCGGCGGAAGCGGCGGCAGGCTCAGCGCCGTCGGTCTCCGCATCCTCCGCGGGTTCTTCCGCGGGCTCCTCCGGCTCCTCCACGGGAGCGGGGATGGCGTCGTCGGAATAGAGGACATTCTGCTCATCCATGGTGAGAATGCCGTCCACCTCGAGGCCGGCGGCCTCCTCATAGGCCATCACGGCGGCCTTGGTGGCGTCGCCGTAGAAGAAGGAGGTCTCGCCCTCCATGTAGCCGAGTGCAATCAGCCGCTCCTGCAGCTGACGCACGATGCTGCTGTGATAGCCGGGGAACACCGTGCCGGGATCCTCGTTCAGCGGCGCGTCGGAGGAGAAGAGGCTTTCCTGTGTGGCGACGTCGGCGGAACCGGTCACTTCCAGGCCCGCAGCCTCCTGATAGAGGGCGACCGCATCGTTCACAAGGGAATCGTAATAATCGTTGATGCCTTCATAGTAGTAATCAAGCTCGCTCAGGCGGGTCTGCAGCCGTGTCACGGCAGCGCCCTTGCTGCCCAGCGCGAGGTCCTGATAGGAAACCGGGGCGGCGGCAGCCGTGCTCCCGCTGCCGGAATTCCCCTGGGAAGCGGAGCCGGAGGAGGACTGCGAATAGGACACGCTGGGCGTGCTCTGCTGCACAGGGGCAGCCTCCACCTGCGGGGCTTCCGCCACATTGGAGGGCGCGGAAGCGCACAGGCCATTCGCGTCAAAGGAATAGGCGGCGCCGTCGATTGTCTTTGTGCAGCTCACCACATACTGGCCGTCCTCATAGTAATATGTACCGCCGTTGAAGGTGACCCAACCGGTCGTGGGGTAGGAGACACCGGGAACTTTGTACCACTTCTGCCAATTGTGGCTGTAGACGGAGGAGTACACCGTGTTGCTGGACGTATCGCGGCAATCCACCGCCATGCCGCCGCCGACGTACACGCCGACGTGGCCGGGCTGCCACAGGCCCAGGCCGTGAATGCGCGGCAGGGAGGACAGCGACCCGGACTGAGGCGCGGAGCTGATTTGCATACCGCTGCTGCGGGCCGTGCCTGCATAGGAATAGATCAGGCCGGAGCAGTCGCTGTAAACACGGCCTCCGGACGTCTGGCCGCTGGCGCCGTAGCGATACAGCCAGCCGTTATAATACGCCGAGAGCGCATGCTGGGCAAGGCCAACGCCGGTGCCCGCCGCCGAAGCCTGCGGGCTGGGCAGCACGCCCGCCACAAGCATCACCATCATGATAAACGTCATCAAAAAGGCCGTGATCCGTTTCCTGTTCATTTCCGTATTTGCCTCCTTGTTTCTTTGGC
>ERZ1090869.887-NODE-888-length-14795-cov-5.999389_pt1 | contig 14795 bp, 17 predicted proteins | sample MGYA00478474_ERZ1090869 | MGnify/ENA primary metagenome ERZ1090869 (study PRJEB33644, sample SAMEA5815748) | chicken gut metagenome | biome: Chicken; feature: Gastrointestinal Tract; material: Caecum | place: Ireland | collected 2019-01-01 | study: A study of the... | reverse complement strand
GTTGCCGCCGCGGGGCGGTCCGGCGCGTCGTTTGGGGGGGCGGGGGGGTGGCGGCCCTCTGGGTTTTCGTCGATACAATAAAAAAAAACAAAACGGGGCCCGCCTGCTGCGCGTCGCCGGCCCCCCGCCTCTCGTTTCAACCAGAAACATTCAGCCGATGTTGGTCCCTTCTTCGGGGAAGGAGATCTTGCCCTCGGCCTCCAGTTCTTTCAGGCAGGCCCAGGTGTTCGGGAAGGTCTGCGCGTCCAGCGCATAGCTGTCCGCGTTGAGAAAAAGCGGCTCACCCTCCGGCACATCATATTCCGGCAGCGAGAAGAGGATGGAGTCCTCCGGCAGGGTGGCCCGGAGCTGGTAGCTCGAATACTGGAGGTTTGAGACGTTGAGCAGATCGAGAATCACCGAGCTGTCATCCCAGACGGTGTCGGAATCGGCGCCGGCCAGGTAGTCAGTCTGCAGCGCCTGGAGGAGATCGGCGCGGTCCGCTTCATCGAGCGGCACGGCATCCATCGTGTCGTCGTAGTAGGTGTGCAGGAAGATGGAATTGAAGCTGTCTGCCGAAATGTAGAAGCAGTCGATGGTGTTGCGCACGTTTTCCTCCAGTGTATTGAGCGCCTCTGTCTCATCATAGAACGATTCGGGCACAAGGGAATAGGAGAAACTGCGCGTCATCACGGAACCGTCTTTTAAAATATAGCGGAAGGAAACGTCTGCATCGTTTGTCACGGGCAGCAGGGGACCGCGGGCGCGCAGACTGTCCAGGACGCTTTGATGAAGTGCAATCGCATCCTCCACATTTTCCGGTTCGCCGAGCAGAATGTCGTAGCTGGAAAGATACATGTTGGGACCAAGGTCGGACTGCGTGAAGAGGGAGACCTTGTGGTTGTGGCCCACCACGTCCGTGACTTCCACCGCCTGCACATCGTTCACGGCGGGAATCCGGTAGGTATAGCCGAATGCGCCGGTCGCGCAGATCAGGGCAAACACGAGGAAGAGTGCCGCGCACACGCCGTAGGCGGGCGTTGCTTTCCACAGGCCGCGAACCCCGCGGTTGTACACCATCTCCACCGCCAGATGGGCGAGGAACGCACCGATCAGCACGCTGATCGGCATGGGGAAGCCGGGTGCCAGGGATTTCACCAGGAAGCCAAGCAGCAGGCCGCTGCAGGCAGAGACGAGAAAACGGATGATGATGCGCGGCAGGGGAAAGGCGAATGCATTTTCCGCCGCTTCACTCCGCCTTTTGCGATAGAGGAACAGGGAGAGCGCGAGGCAGATCGCGGCATAAATCAGCATCCACACAGTGAGCGCAGGGGATGTGCCTTCCATGGTGCCGGTTTGGAACATCACCGGGATGGCCACCAGCGGATTTGTCAATTCATAGACGATCAGCGGGATGTTGTGGGAGCCGAACCCGGCCAGCGCGATGTGCACATATTCCGAGCACAGCAGCAGGAGCAGGGGAAGGCCTCCGCAGAAGGCGATGGCGCTCACCGCTGCGTCGAATACCGTGCCGCAGCACACCAGGAAGAAGACCACCAGGCAGAGGAAGGCAAGCGTGTTGAGCACGGAGAACAGCAGCTTGGAGAGCAGCGGGCCCACGGCACACCCGGCTTCGGGAACATAAGCCCACTGCATCTGTACGCCGAATAGGGCCGCAATCACGAGGCTCAGCAGAAAGAGAACAACGAACGGCACCGCCAGCGAGGCAAACGCGGCACAAACGCGGCCGAACAGCATCGTTTCCCGGCGGATTGGGAGCGCGTGATACAGATCCACGCTGCGCTTGTTCTGCAGATAGTGGAACAGGGACACAGCGAACACGATGGTGAAGGTCCACAGGAAGGCGGGCAGGGCAAAATACAGCGCTCCGTTCAGATAGTCCATGGCCCGCCTGCTCCGCTCCTCCATCAGGCTGTAGGGGGCGGCGGAAACCTGTGCCAGGGAAAGGGTAAGCAGCAGCGGGAACGTCACGGTGAGCAGGGCTGTGTAGAGCAGCGCCACACCGCGGATCTGCCGGAACGAGGAGCGGAACACCTGGCAGAAGCCGCCCGCCTTAGGAGAGAATGTTGTCGATGTCATAACCGGCCGCCTCCATTTCACTGATAAAGACTTCCTCCAGCGTGAGCGGGAGGATTTCGGAAAAGATGGGGTGCAGGGTTTCCAGCTTCGCCAGGATTTCCTCCTGTGTGCCGTGCGCCACGAAATCAACGAGCGATCCCTGCGTGCGCAGCGTCACCAGATCAAAGCAATCGAACGCGCTCCGCTCCGGCAGCGGCCGGAACACAGCCTGCACGCGGCGGATGCCGAGCTTCAGGTCGTCGAGATCGCGGTCGAACACCACGCCGCCGCGGTGGAACAGGCCCACGTGATCGCAGATGTCCTCCAGCTCGCGCAGATTGTGGGAGGCGATGACAATCGTCATGCCGCGCTCCGAAACCTCACCGGAGAGAATGCGCTTGAGCAGCTGGCGCATCACGGGATCGAGGCCGTCGAAGATCTCGTCGAGCAGCAGGTGCGTGGGCCGCGCGCCCAGCGCGCATAGGATGGCCGCCTGCCGCTGCATGCCCTTCGACATGTTGTTCACGCGCTGCTTCCGGTCCAGCGGGAAGCAGGCGCACAGCTTTTCGAACAGATCTTTGTCCCAGCCCGGATAGGTGTGGGAAAACAGGTCCGCCATGTCGTCGATGGTGGCCGTGCGGGGGAAATACGGATAGTCTGAGATGAAGCAGACCTTGCCCTTGACGGCCGTATTCTCAAACGGCTTGAAGCCGTCGATCGCCACCCAGCCCATATCCGGCTTGTAAACGCCGGAGGCTGTGCGCAGGAAGGTGGATTTTCCCGCTCCGTTGCTGCCAACCAGGCCGAAGATGGAACCGCTCTCCACCTGGAAGCTGATGTCGTCCAGCGCCGTCACCGACCCGAACCGTTTTGTCAGATGATTGACTTCAATCATGTGGGCCACCTCCCGAAAGGATTGTTTCAACCGAGGAGCGGATTTCTTCGCCGCTCATGCCGCTGGCCAGTGCGTCCGTCACAGCCTGCTTCAGCGTCTCCTTCGCCTTGAGCCGCTTTTCGTTCAGCTTGCCGCCCTGGTCCGCCAGGAAAGAGCCCTTCCCCGGCGCGGAAACGATCAACCCATCCCGTTCCAGCAGCTGATACGCTTTCTGCACCGTGTTGGGGTTTACGCCCAGCTCCTGCGCCAGCGATCGCACGGAGGGAAGCTGTTCCCCCGGCAGCATGGCGCCCAGCGCAGAAAGCCGCACAATCCCGTTGTAGAGCTGTTCATAGATGGGCTGCCTGCTTTTGACGTCGATCAAAATCATGGCGCGCCTCCCTTTCCGCCCTTCGCGCAGCTGCCGGTGTGCAGGGGGCGAAGGACTGTATTCTGTGTACTCCAGTGTTCTAGTTTGATTAGTACAGTTTGAGTATAACACCCCTTTTTCTCTCTGTCAAGCACTTTTCCGGCCCGCCCGCAAAATTGATGCGGGCGGGCAAGCAGGGGGGACCGTTTTGTGCGGGCCATCCGCTGTGCGCTCGGCGGCGCAAAAAAACCGCGCCGGACTTTCTCCAAAGCCCGGCGCGGCAAAACGGCAGCCGACGCAGCTGCTGATTTTTTGGAATGCTTTACGCAAGCGCGAGGCGCGGCGTTTTGTGCCCGCCCAGCTGAGCGGCGCTGTGTGCCGCCTGCCGCAGCGATTCAAAAATGACGTCGTGCCCCTTCTCGTTTGGGTGAATGCCGTCCTCGCAGAGCAGATCCTGATAGCCGCTGCGCTCCAGGAAGCTGCTGCTGATGTCAAGCAGCAGCGCGTGTTCGCGCATGGCGACGCGGCACACAGCCAGGTTATACATCTCATGCCAGCGGTAGATGCGGTCCACATCCCCGAGCCATTTCAGAATAGCCCCGGTATCCTCGCCGCGAGAGATCCACTTGAAATACCGCCGGGCGTCGATGGGCGGCAGTGTGAGCAGCACGGGGTTGCCGCCATTGGCGCGGGCAAAGCGCACTGCTTCGCGATAGCTGCGCTCAAATGTTTCCAGCGGCGTCTTGGCCTCGTGCGGCTGGTCCGGGTGCTCGGCCACATCGTGCCAGTCAAAATCACAGTCGTTTCCACCAAATTCAAACACAACAAAATCATAGGAGGGGAGTTCCTCCGCGTGGCGTTCCAGAATTTCGCGTCCTTTGTCGATCGTGCAGCCGAACTTCGAATAGTTCGTCACGGCAAGGTGCTCCTTCGCTTGGATCGAGGCCGCAAAGCAGTCTTTGAGGACACGGTATTTTTGCCGGATGCTGTCAAAGATCACGCCCTTCGCCACAGAATCCCCGAACAGACAAACAGAACAGCTCATAAAGCAGCCCCCTTACATTTTCCCTGCGGGCGCCTGCTTGTGAAAACAGGCGCCCGAAAGTTCTTTATCTAGTATTAAATACCATATATTAAAATATTCAGATTGTCAATCATTGTAACAAATATTTTACGAAATCTTCACACTCCACCCGAAGTTTACCCGCAGACAGGCAAAAAAAGACCGCGGCAGCCCCGTTTTGAGGATGCAGCGGTCCGTTAAAAGCGCAGAACAGTGTGTTATGCCTTGTTCTTGTTGTAAAGAATGCGAAGGCCCTTGAGGATCAGCGTGTTATCGCAGATGATTTCGCTTTCACAGTATTTTGTGATATGGGGGGCCAGCCCGCCCGTGGCGACAACGGTCGGTTTTTCACCGAGCTCGCGCGTGACGCGGGCGATCATGCCGTCGAGCATGGCGGCGCTGCCGTACACGATGCCGCTCTTCATGCAGTCCACCGTATTTGTGCCGATGAGGCGCTTCGGCCCCTCCAGGCTGATGTGCGGCAGCTGGGAGGTCCGGCTTGAGAGTGCTTCCAGGGAAAGCGAGATACCGGGCATGATCATGCCGCCGATGTAACTGCCTTTCCCATCTACCACGGAAAGGGTGGTGGCGGTGCCCAAGTCGAAGATCAGGATCGGCTTGGGGTATTCCGCCACGGCCGCCACGGCGTCCGTCACAAGGTCACTGCCGAGCTGGGCGGGGTTGTCCATCACAATGTTGAGGCCCGTTTTCAGCCCGGCGCCCACCACGAGGGATTCCCGGCCGCAGAGCTGGCGCACCGCGTCCTTCATCGTCACCGTCAGCGGCGGCACGACGGAGGAGATGATGCCGCCCTCAATGCTGTGGCGCTCTACCTGGTTCAGAATGAACATGTTGCGCATCACAGCAGCGTATTCATCGCTTGTTTTCAGCCGATCGGAGGCAAGGCGCGCCGTGAAATGCAGCTTGCCTGTGTCCGCGTCCATGCAGCCGAGAACAATGTTCGTGTTTCCCACATCAATTGCTAAAATCATAGGCGTATGACAGTCCTTTTTTCTTGTATGTTGCCTGTGCTGCCGCACGGATGCCGCTTGGCGGAAAAAACACTCAGGCGCCGCGGCGCTTGAGCTGCACGAGGATTTTGCCGATGGCCGGCACCAGAAGGATGGCAAGGATCATTTCCGCTACGCCGTTTGACCCAACGACGCCGAGCACGACACCGGCCACGGCGTCCACAGCAATGCCGTTGGCGGCGGCGTATGCATCGCGGAACAAAATGTAAATGAGCGACATGACCAGCCCGGTATTCAGCAGAGCGCCGCATCCGCCGGCCAAAGCCATTGAAAGGATTTCACCCTTCCTGCTCTCTTTCATCAGGCGCTGCATCCCACGGTATACGAACCACGGCACAATGCCCACTAGAATGCGGGGGATGAAGCAGATGACGAGGCTCAACGGGCTGCCGTTCGGCGTGCCGGGCACGGGAACCAGCGGGCTGAACGCGAAGGAAAGCACGGCGGGCTGCAGTGTGTTGCTCAGGAAACTGACCAGGCCGAACATAAAGCCCAGCACGGCGCCGTACTTTGGCCCGAGCAGCAGGCAACCCACGATAACGGGGACATACAATGTTGTCGCCTTAATCAGCCCCAGCGGAACCATGCCCAGGGGGGTGAAGCCAAGGACAAAGATAATGGCTGTAAACAGCGCCAACAGGACGAAATCACGGTACTTTGCGGTCGCTTTGCTCATATTAAAAACCTCCTGCTGCTGTTCCCGAAGGATACAGCGCAAATTTCCCATTTATTATAGGCGGTTGCGCCCGGAAAAGCAAGGCGGAATACAAATTTTCCCGCACCCCCTCAAAAAAGGAGGAAAATTCATAATTTATTCATTGTAATTTTTGAGGGAAGAGGCTACAATGAATCTTAGCAATTAGCGCATGAGAGTGCTAAAATTCGAAACAGGTAAGAGGGTTTTCACCATGGCAATGAAGCAATTCCAGGCAGAGTCCAAGCGGCTTTTGGACCTGATGATCCATTCTATCTACACACACCAGGAGATTTTCCTGCGCGAGCTCATCAGCAACGCGAGCGACGCCATCGACAAGCTGTATTACCGCACGCTTTCCGACGGCGACACCGGCCTTTCGCGCGATGATTTCGCCATCTCGCTGATTCCCAACAAGGAAGCCCGCACGCTCACGATTGAAGACAACGGCTGCGGCATGACGGAGGAGGAGCTCGAAAACAACCTCGGCACGATCGCGAAGAGCGGCTCGCTGAATTTCAAGAAGGAAAACGAGCCGAAGGAAGACATCGAGATCATCGGCCAGTTCGGCGTGGGCTTCTATTCTGCTTTCATGGTGGCGGACAAGGTCACCGTTGTGAGCCGTGCCTATGGCTCCGATAAAGCGTGGAAGTGGGAGAGCAGCGGCGTGGAGGGCTACACGATGGAGCCTGCCGAGCGCAGCGGCAACGGCACCACCATCACGCTGCAGCTCAAGGCCAACAGCGAGGAAAACAATTACGACGAATACCTCGACACCTACCGCATCCGTGAGCTGGTGCGCAAATATTCCGATTATATCCGTTACCCTATCCGCATGGATGTGGAAAAGAGCCGCATGATCGAGGGCACCGACAAGGACGCCGACGGCAAGTACAAGACGCCGGAATATGAGACATACACCGAAAACGAGGTTCTCAACTCGATGGTGCCGCTGTGGCGCAAAAACAAGAACGAGATCAAAGAGGAAGAGTACAATCAGTTTTATAAAGACAAGTTCCATGATTTCTCCGATCCTCTGCTCGTCATCCACAGCAGCACGGAGGGCACGGCCACATACAACGCTTTGCTGTTTATTCCTTCGCAGGCGCCGTATAATTACTACAGCCGCGATTACGAAAAGGGCCTGCAGCTTTACAGCAACGGCGTCATGATCATGGAAAAGTGCGCGGATCTGCTGCCGGATTACTTCAGCTTCGTCCGCGGCCTGGTGGACAGCCAGGATCTCTCGCTGAACATTTCGCGTGAAATGCTGCAGCACGATCGCCAGCTCAAACTGATCGAGGGCCGCCTCGAAAAGAAGATCAAGTCCGAGCTGGAATCCCTGCTCAATCACGACAGGGAGAAATATGAGCAGTTCTACCGCAATTTCGGCCTGCAGCTCAAGTACGGCGTTTACGCCGACTACGGCATGCACAAGGACCTGCTGCAGGATCTGCTGCTGTTCTATTCCTCTTCGGAAAAGAAGCTCGTCACCTTCAAGGAGTATATCTCCCGCATGAAGGAAGACCAGAAATACATTTACTATGCCTGCGGCGAAAGTGTGGATCGCATCGATCTGCTGCCGCAGACGGAGGCGCTCAAGGAAAAGGGATACGAGATCCTGTATCTCACCGACGATGTGGACGAGTTTGCCCTGCGCATGATGATGAAGGTGGACGACAAGGAGTTCCGCTCCGTTTCCGCGGACGATCTCGGCCTCGAGACGGAGGAGGAGAAGCAGGAAGCCGCCAAGCAGGTGGAGGAGAATAAGGATCTGCTTGCCTTCCTGAAAGATTCCCTCAGCGGCAAGGTGAAGGCCGTCATCCTCTCGCAGAAGCTCAAGAGCCACCCGGTCTGCCTCTCCACGGAGGGCGCTATTTCCATGGAAATGGAAAAGGTGCTCAACGCCATGCCGCAGCCCGAGGGCGGGGAAAAGGTGCAGGCGCAGCGCGTGCTCGAGATCAACGCCAAGCACCCCGTGTTTGAAAAGCTGGCGAAGCTCTATGCAGACGGCGACAAGGACCGTGTCGCAAAGTACGCCAAGCTTCTCTATGACCAGGCGCTGCTCATCGAGGGCATGTCCATCGAAGATCCGCTCGCTTTCTCAAATGACATTTGCGAGCTGATGGTGCAGTAACAGCAAAAAGAAAACAGCAAAGGCCAGCGGGAAAACCGCTGGCCTTTGCTGTTTTCAGATCAAGATGCCGTCACAGTGGTCGATCTCATGCTGGATGATCTGCGCCGTCCAGCCAGTGAAGGTTTTCAGCCGCACCTGGAAGGATTCATTCTGCCAGCGCACCTTGATGGACTTCCACCGCCGTGCCGTGCGTGTGCCGGTGAGGGAGAGGCAGCCCTCCTCGGCCTGATACGGCCCGGATTTGCGCACAATTTCCGGGTTGAACATGGCCATGTATGTCCCATCATTGTCAAAGGCAATGATGCGCTTGTTCACGCCGATCATGTTGGCGGCCATGCCCACGCAGCTCTCTTTATGGTGTGCGAGCGTGTCCAGCAGATCGGTGGCCACCGGGAGATCCTTCGGCGAGGCAATCTCCGCCGTTTGCGCCAGGAACTGTTCGTCTCTGCAAATGGTGCGGATCATGCGTGTCCCTCCCTGTGCTGCAGGATCACGGCAGCGATGGTTTCCGCTGCAACGCGTGTGCCCTGCTCGTTGGGGTGAACGCCGTCGGCGGCGTAAAGCTGCTGTGTGGTGCACAGCGCACAAAACCGTTCTCCCACATCGGCGAGGAGGGCGTTGTTTTTCTCCGCCGCCCGGTGGTATGCTTCCTGCAGCCCGCGCGCCATTTCATCGTAGTCCCAGCCTTTCTTCGTCAGCGCCGCGCCGCCCTTCTCATAAGGCCATGTCGCATAGAGCACCGGCACGGCACCGTTCGCCCGGATTTGGGCGCAGAGCCGCGCTACACTGGAGAAGAAGCTTTTGGGGGCGGTGATGGGGCCGTGGCTCATCTCCTGCAGCACCACGTAGTCCCAGCGTTCCGTGGCCAGTGCGGCTTGCGTGCGCGCGCCGAGCGCCGTGGCAGGGTTCAGCTGCTCGGAGAGGCGGGCTCCGCCCCGCGTGTGCTGCACCACTTCCGCGCCGGTGAGATCAGCCAGAATTTTCGGCAGATCGTTTGTGAAAATGAAGCTGTTGCCCAGCATGAGGATGCGCATGGCGGGCCTCCTTTCATCTGCGCTTTTCTTTGTGTCAGTATTCCACGGCAATGTCGTCCCCGCCAATGCCATAGCGGTTCCGAAACGTCTCCAGATCTTCCGGCGTGCGGATCGGCATCACCTCGGTGAATTTTCCCGTCCGCAAATCGCGGAAGCCGGCCGTCTTTTCCCCGGTGCAGATGCTTGAGCGGATCACCGGCTTCTCCTTTTCCCGATCATATGGGTACGTTTCCTGCTTTTTTCTGAAAAACATGTTGTCTCGTCCTCCTGCCTTTTCTTTTTCCCGGGCTGCGCAAAAGCGTCTTTTCCCGCCCGCACGGCGTCTTCCTGTCATCTCTGTGTTCGTGCCGGGCATTGTCCGCCCGCTGCCGTTTCCTCGTGGGGAATGGTGATTTTCCTGATGCGGATTGCCCCGTTTTCGACTTCGGCCTCCATCAGTGTGATTTCCTGGTGAAACCGGCGCGGCCCGCAGGAGCCGGGGTTGAGAAAGAGCAGGCCGTCCTTTTCCTCCTGCCCGTATTTGTGGGAGTGGCCGAACACCACAACGTTCACGCCGGGGAGATCCGCCGGGATTTCCCTCCTGTTGTGCACGAGATAAAATGTCACGCCGCCCAGTGTGACCGTGAGATCATGGGGGATGGCTTCCGCCCATTCCTTGTCGTTATTCCCGCGCACCACATAGAGCGGGGCATAGCGGTGCAGCTCGTCCACAATGGCCTGCCGGTTGATGTCTCCGGCGTGGAGAATGGCGTCAGCCGTTTTCAAATGCTCCGCCACCTCCGGCCGCAGCAGGCCGTGCGTGTCAGAGAGAAGGATCAGTTTCATTCTTCCTCCATCCTTTCCCAGGCTTTTTGCAGGTCGCGGTAAAAGCGGCGGGCCTGTTCCAGATCGTGCGCATTGGGGTGTCCCTTGGAGAGGCCGCCTATCAGCTTGAAGGGACCGAAGGTATCATATCCCTTGCAGGAGAATTCTCCCAGCACCGGGCAGTTCTTTTCCCGGGCAATCACTGCAGGCTCTTTTGCGCCTGTGCCTTTGGCTCCGCCGTATGTGTAAACGAAAAACACCGGTTTGCCCTGCGGCAGATAGTGCCGCGCAAACGCCGTCACAGCTTTTTGAAAGGCAAAGCCGTAAATCCCGGAGGCAAAGCCGACGCAGTCATAGCCGTCAAGCTGCACCGTCTGGCGGACGGTCACGTCGATGAGATCCATCTCACCCTCCTGTGCCATGGCCTGCAGGACCTTCAGTGTGTTCCCGTGGTGGTGGGAATAGTAGCAGACAGCGGTTTTCATAGATATTCCTCCTTGCAGGCTGACTCAAATCGTTTGTTACCCCGCCGTGTGAGGGAAGGCACGTGTGCGGCAAGAAATGAAAACCCCGCAAACCATATTGGTTTGCGGGGTTTTGTGGAGCTGGAAATGTGACTCGAACACACGACCTGCTGATTACGAATCAGCTGCTCTACCGACTGAGCTATTCCAGCGTTTTTTCCGTTATCTCGCGACGACTTGATTATTATAGCGGATGAAAAGCGGCTTGTCAAGAGGAAACAAGCGGAATATTTTCTCTTTTTTTTTGAAAAAATACGGTTGTGGTGTGAATAGAATTGACAAAACACAGCCGTGCTCTTCCTCCTTCTTTACAATACAATAAGAACAAAACACTGGAACATCTGCCGTGGGCAAAGAAAAGGGGGAGAGTCCAATTTTACCAAAACTCCGTTTCCGTGAAAAGCTCCGTGAATTGCGTGTGAAAAGCGGGTATACGCAGCAGCAGATTGCTGATATTCTGAATTGCTCCCGTTCCACATACACGTATTATGAAACGGGAAAATCTTCTCCGGATCTTCCAACCCTCGTCAAATTGGCAAAAATTCTCAATGTTTCCGTCTCCGATTTATTGGAAGAGGAGAGCGGAGGTTCGTCACTCGTGGCGGATGTGAAGAATGCCACGCGCAGCAAGAAAAATGCGAGCCACATCTATGATCTCAGTGCGGATGAGATGAAACTGGTCGGTTATTTCCGTGCTTTTGCTCCCGAAGAGAAGGAGGAACTGCTGCGCCGGCTGCAGGAAAAGGATCGGCCGCAGACATAAAACGCGGTGCTTGAATCCGATCTGCCCCTGTGATAAAATAGAGAAGGATTTTCACATTCTGCAGTGGGAGGCTGACCAACATGGCGTATGACGCGTTTACAGGCGGTGTGGAGCCCGGTGGGCTCCGCAGCAAAGATGAGATCCGCATTCTTCTTTGCTATCTGCTTGCCAGTGTGCCCGCTCCCCTTTCCCGGGATGATATTCTCACCATCATGCAGGAAAACGGATTCGCCAATTACTTTGAGGTGACGGATTCCCTTTCCGAGTTGGAGGAAAACGGGAATGTCCTGCGCACACCCGGCCAGCCGCCGCTTTACACGGTTGCAGAGCAGGGGCGCATGATAGCCCGCCAGTTGCACATGGATCTGCCGCTTTCCGTGCGGGAAAAAGCGGTTGCGGCGGCGCTCAGCCTTCTGGCCCTTGCCAGAAGCAAGCGGGAAAACAAGGTGGAAGTGGAGGAGATTGAGGAAGGCTTCATTGTGACCTGCCATATTTCAGGCGGCGAGGTGGAACTGATGCGGTTCAGTCTGTATGCGCCCGATCGCTATCAGGCCAATTTGATTGAACAAAGCTTTCACCGCTCTCCGCAGACGGTATATCAGGTGATGCTGGCTCTGATGACCAGCCATGAAAACCAGATTAGCGGTCTGCTTGCAAAGAGAAACGGGGAAGCGTAACACATTCTCTGTATGGAGCATCCAATCACGGCGGCAGGTTTTCCTGCCGCTTTTTTCCGCTTGTTTTCGGTTTTGTTCCAGGCTATTTGGTCGGCAAACCGCTTTTGTTTACAGGCGGTTTTTGTCGCCCCATTCACACATTCCGTCAAGAATCGGGATCAGGGATTTGCTTCGCTCGGTCAGGCCGTATTTCGCCTTCGGAGGAATCTGTGGATATCCCTCCCTGTGCACCAACCGGTCTGATCCAAACTCCTTGAGCGTCGAACGCAATGTTTTGCAGGAGATTTCTCCACTGTATTTTTCATTTCATTGAACCGCACCACACCGAACGCTCTTTGGCAGTTCATAGTTTCTTTTTCATGCAAATGGAATCGGGCATATCTTTATATTGCCCATAGTTTGGAATAACTTTATATCCAATTTTTCTATACAATGCCATGGCCGCAACAAGCGGTTCACCGGATTCCAAAATCAGATAACGGTATCCCTGTTCCCTTGCGGCGTTCTCCAACAATCCCATTAGTTTATTTGCAATACCTTTACATCTATACTCTTCCTTCACAAAAACGCGCTTTACTTCGGCACACTCATCGTTATACCTTTTAAAACCGGCACTTCCTACTGGAATATCATCATCATACGCAACGATTACGTTGTGGATATCATCAAGCTGATTATATGGAATATATTCTGCCCGGTTCGCCTCTCCACCAACAAGCTCATTGAGAAAACCATCCAATTCGTGGCACAATTCAATAAAATCAAGATTGCTGCCATCAGTATATACAAATTTCATTTTTATAAGCTCCTCCGCTAAAACCAATATCCGCTAAATCAAATTCTAACACCACAGCACCACGTTTCACAAGATGTTTCATCTTGTGATAAAAAAATAGAGCGCCAAAGTAAACTTCGACGCTCTATTTTCTGTGTTGACATCTCAGCCACACCCTTACGGCAAAGCCGTCCTTGAAAAAATGGGTGTTCGTGCAATGTTCATCTGTCATGTGTTGATAAAAAAGATGCACACTCCAAAGCCTTGCAGCGCAACGGTTTGCGGGATTGTCACTTTTCTGTTTCGTCCTTTTTGCGAAAAATACACCAAGCAATCCGAACCCCCGCATTATCAGCGTCTGGCGTTGTCCTGATATTTTCGCTCCAAAAAATCAAGAGACCGCTGAGAGGGGGCGCAGCCATATTCATACAATTCTGTGTAGATGCGAGGAACTTTCTTAAGCCGCTGATTCATATCATCCAGATCAAAAGAGTCCAGATCCAGGTCATCCCGGCCCAGCCACTTTTTATAATGCACATAATCGTCTCCGTTTTTCTGGCGAAATGCCTCCGCCAGTCGTTCCAGTCCGCCAGTTCCACCGCAGTCCTCTATGATCCCATAGCCCTCGCCGGCGAGCACACGCGGCAGTTCACGGCCCGGCAGTTCCTTATCCTCCAAGATCGTCTCCAGAGTTACTTCTATTTCCCAGCCATCGCCATAATCATATTCCAAGGTCAGTTTTTCGCCTGTACATCCCTGGAGGACAGAGCGCATCTTGTAGGCAGAAGCATCAAAGGACTTTTCCCCTTCTCCCGGAAACAGCTCCTCATTGTTGAGCTCAAATCGCCAGATCCCGTCTCGCAATACAGTACCAGCGCCGGGCAGCGATGGATCTAATTTTGCGTTTTCACGAACCGGGACTGTGATGCAGAACAGGTGGCTGGCCTGCATCTCATACAGGGTCATCAGGATGTATCCCAGCCGGGCCATGGTAATATTGCCTGGGACTTGAAACCGGCGCCATATCTTCGGCTGGTAGTTATTCAGTTCAGCATAAAACTGATAAATCGGCTGCGATGCCATCCAGTGTCTGCCTCCTCGCTTTTCTCTCGTCCGAAACGGAATCCCATTGTCCTCGCACCACTTCCTGCATTATACCATTCTCTTCCGATTTTGTATAGCAGGAATCGTCTGCCGGCGTGGTTTTAAGGGAAAGCGCGGGGCCCTCGGGTCACCGGCCCCGCGCGTTGCCATTAAAAGAGGCACTTTCTGTGTTATTTAAGCCGCAGGATCTGCTCGTACAGCAGGACATATTTTTGCCGGATCACCAGATCGCCGTGGTAGTGTCCGAAGAAGTGATATCGGAACCAGCACCGCTGCTGCACCTCCTCCAGGAAATCTGTGAGTTCGTCCGGCCTGGATAACGCCTGGAGCAGCTCATTCTGGATGCTGGTGGGCGCGCAGTGCGTGATGATGTAGTCCACCTCCCAGCCTGTACGTTCCAGATTCCTTCGTGCTTCCTGGTACTCCTCCGGGCTGGGCAGCTCCTCTTTCCACCAGGATCGGTGGTCGATCCGGAAGGCCGCCCCTCTTGCGTTGAGCCGTTGGAGCTTTTGAATAAACTGGGGATCGTCCGGCTCCAGGATGCCGTCCTGGACATCGTGGCTGCTGGCTCCGCCCATGGCGAAGATCCGTTTTCCGCCCACGTTAAACACTTGCCCGCGCTCCAGCAGGAGCACCGAGGGCCGAATGCGGCGGATCTTCCCGCCGTGCCAGTCCTCCAGTGGGTATGTCCGCAGGGCATCATAGCGGCTTGAGTGCAACTACTCGAATAGCCAGCAGGGGTCTGACAAGACTTCAGCTTTGCTATACCCTTTCTGAGACATCTTTTCTCTTCACCACCATTCATTTTGTGGGTTGACACTTAATAGTTAATCTTTCTGGTGGTAGAGCAAGTATAGCCGGAAAGCAGAAGGAAAGCTATTACCAAG
>ERZ1090869.876-NODE-877-length-14874-cov-6.155813_pt1 | contig 14874 bp, 8 predicted proteins | sample MGYA00478474_ERZ1090869 | MGnify/ENA primary metagenome ERZ1090869 (study PRJEB33644, sample SAMEA5815748) | chicken gut metagenome | biome: Chicken; feature: Gastrointestinal Tract; material: Caecum | place: Ireland | collected 2019-01-01 | study: A study of the... | reverse complement strand
AGCGTAGTGACGCTTGTCGGTCTGGTACTCAACGTGAGCGGAGTTGATCGTGATGCCGCGCTCGCGCTCCTCGGGAGCCTTATCGATGTTGGCGTAGTCCATGTACTCGGCTTCGCCTTCGAGGGCCAGAACCTTCGTGATAGCAGCGGTCAACGTGGTCTTGCCATGGTCAACGTGACCGATGGTGCCAATGTTTACGTGCGGCAGGGATCTGTCAAACTTTTCCTTAGCCATTGGGGTTTCCTCCTTTTTATCATGCAAACTGGAATATCAGCAACCCGAACTATGCTTTTCATTTTAACAAAAAGATGTGTAAAAATCAAGCTGTTTCTAAGGCAATACCGCATAATTCTGCACGGCGTTTTTTGCCGAAACTGCCTGCATCCGGCGCTGCGGAACACAGCGCATTTGCAGGAGAATTCTTAACGCACCCGACGCACAGAATCTTCTCTGCGGAACGGCTTATTCGGCCTTCTTGCCGCGCTCGGAAATAATGTTATCGGAAACGAATTTCGGAACCTCGGCATAATGGTCGGGCTCCATGGTATACTGGCCGCGGCCCTGCGTCTTGGAACGCATGTCCGTCGCGTAACCGAACATTTCAGACAGCGGAACCATAGCGGTGATCTGCTGGGCGCCGGAAACGGCTTCCATGCCGTTGATGAGACCGCGGCGGGAGTTCAGGTCGCCGATGACGTCGCCCATATACTCCTCAGGCACGGTAACGACAACCTTCATAATGGGTTCGAGAATGACCGGATCGGCTTTGCGCATAGCCTCCTTGAAGGCCATGGAGCCGGCGATCTTAAACGCCATTTCGGAGGAGTCAACTTCGTGATAGGAGCCGTCATACAGGGTAACCTTTACGTCAACCACGTTGTAGCCGGCCAGGACACCGGAGAGCATAGCCCCCTGGATACCTTGATCAACCGCGGGAATATATTCCTTCGGGATCGCGCCGCCGACAACGGCGTTGACAAACTCGTAACCCTTCTCCGGATTGGGCTCGATCTTAATCTTAACATGACCGTACTGGCCTTTACCGCCGGACTGACGGGCATACTTCGTATCGACGTCAGCCATCTTGCGGATTGTTTCTTTGTAAGCAACCTGAGGCTTACCAACGTTCGCTTCCACCTTGAATTCACGCAGCAGACGATCAACGATGATTTCGAGGTGCAGCTCGCCCATGCCGGCGATAATGGTCTGACCCGTTTCCTGATCGGTGTAAGCCTTAAAGGTCGGGTCTTCCTCCGCCAGCTTTGCAAGGGCAACGCCCATCTTCTCCTGGCCGGCCTTCGTTTTAGGCTCGATGGCGACGCGGATAACAGGCTCCGGGAACTCCATAGACTCCAGAATGATCGGATGCTTCTCATCGCAGAACGTGTCGCCGGTGGTAGTGTTCTTCACACCGATAGCGGCAGCAATGTCGCCCGCGTACACCTTTTCCAGATCCTGGCGATGGTTCGCGTGCATCTGCAGGATACGGCCGATACGCTCGTTCGTGTCCTTCGTGGAGTTGTAAACGGTATCGCCGGCAGAAAGCGTGCCGGAATACACGCGGAAGTAGCACAGCTTGCCCACAAACGGGTCGGTAGCAATTTTAAAAGCCAGGGCGGAGAACGGCTCGGAGTCGGACGCATGGCGATCCTCTTCCTCTCCGGTCTCGGGATTGGTACCCTTGATAGCGGGGATATCAGTCGGAGCCGGCATGAACGCTACAATAGCGTCGAGCAGCTTTTGCACGCCCTTGTTGCGGTAGGAAGTGCCGCAGGTGACCGGGACCATCTTGTTGGCAATCGTTGCCTTGCGGATGGTCGCGATGATCTCATCGTGCGTGATCTCCTCGCCGCCGAGGTATTTTTCCATGAGCTCGTCATCCTGTTCGGCGACGGCTTCGAGGAGCGCGGTATGATATTCCTCCGCCTTCTCCTTCATATCCTCCGGAATTTCCTCGACGCGCATATCCTTGCCCATCTCATCGTAGTAAACGTCCGCGTTCATATTGACCAGGTCAATGATGCCCCGGAACGTATCTTCGCTGCCGATGGGGAGCTGGATCGGCACGGCGTTGCAGTGCAGGCGGTCTTTCATCATCTGAACAACATGGTAGAAATCAGCACCCATGATGTCCATCTTGTTGATGTAGGCCATACGCGGTACGCCGTATTCTTCCGCCTGACGCCACACGGTTTCAGACTGCGGTTCCACGCCACCCTTTGCGCAGAAGACGGTCACAGAACCGTCGAGTACGCGCAGGGAACGTTCCACTTCAACGGTGAAGTCCACGTGGCCGGGGGTATCGATGATGTTGATGCGGTGGCCCTTCCAGAAGCAGGTGGTAGCGGCAGAGGTAATCGTGATGCCTCTCTCCTGCTCCTGCGCCATCCAGTCCATCGTCGCAGCGCCGTCATGCGTCTCGCCGATCTTATGATTGACGCCCGTGTAATAAAGAATACGCTCTGTCGTCGTAGTCTTTCCGGCATCGATGTGGGCCATGATGCCGATGTTGCGGGTCATTTCAAGTGATACCTGCCTAGGCATAGTTTCCTCCTTCTGTCTGTAACGGTAAACGAAGCATTACCAGCGGTAATGCGCGAAAGCCTTGTTGGCCTCTGCCATCTTGTGTGTATCGTCACGCTTCTTGGCAGCGCCACCGGCACCGTTTACAGCATCCAGGATCTCACCGGCAAGTCTCTCCTTCATGGTCTTTTCAGAACGGGTTCTGGAATACGTCGTGATCCAACGCAGGCCCAAGGTCTCCCGGCGCTCCGGGCGAACCTCCATAGGCACCTGATAGGTAGCACCGCCAACACGGCGGGCCTTAACCTCCAGGGAAGGCATCACGTTTTCCATCGCCTGCTCGAACACCTCAAGAGGGTTCTTCCCTGTCTTTTCACTGATAATATCAAAAGCACCGTAAACGATCTTCTGGGCAACACCCTTCTTACCGTCATACATGATGTTGTTGATGAGACGGGTCACACGCTTGGAATTATAAAGCGGATCGGGCAAAACATCGCGTTTTGCAACATTACCTCTTCTTGGCACTTTACTTCCCTCCTTCACAAAAATGATATCATAGGTACTCGAAAGCGACAAACTCCCGTTGGCCTCAGAGGCGTTATCTATAGTCAAACGCCACTGACACACCCGAAATGGTGTTTCAGCCGTAGGTTTCTGTCAAATTCTTTTGCGCACGGCAGATCTTACTTCTTGCCGGCCTTCGGACGCTTCACGCCATACTTCGAACGGGCCTGCATACGCTTCGCAACACCCTGCGCATCAAGCGCGCCACGGATGATGTGGTAACGAACGCCAGGAACGTCCCTTACACGGCCGCCGCGGATCATGACAACGCTGTGTTCCTGCAGGTTGTGACCAACGCCGGGGATATAGGCGGTAACCTCCTGCCCGTTGGAGAGACGGACTCTTGCGATCTTTCTGAGCGCAGAGTTCGGCTTCTTCGGGGTAGCGGTCTTAACAGCGGTGCACACGCCGCGCTTCTGGGGGGATTCCTGATCGATCGCAACGCGCTTCTTGGAATTCCAGCCTTTGAGCAGAGCGGGAGCCTTCGCCTTCTTTTCAACCACCTCACGGCCAGTATGGACTAACTGGTTAAATGTTGGCATACGACACCTCCTCACATAGAGTGAATAATATTGTGATGCGCTGTTTTGCGCGGATCACCTTTTGACATGACGCAACACACTGCCCCTCTATGGGACAGTGTGTGCACCACGATTTCTAATTATACTGTCAGACTGCTTCGTTTGTCAAGTCTTTTGCGACAGGTTCTATTTCTACGTCACTATAGCACTTCATTCCGGTTCCGGCTGGTACAAGTTTACCAATAATGACGTTCTCCTTCAGGCCAAGGAGCGGGTCAACCTTGCCCTTGATGGCGGCGTCGGTGAGCACCTTCGTCGTCTCCTGGAAGGATGCAGCAGAGAGGAAGGAATCGGTGGCAAGGGACGCCTTGGTGATACCGAGCAGCACAGGCGTGCAGGTCGCCTCGCGCAGATCCGATTCGCCGTTTGCAATGCGCTCGCGGATCTTCTCGTTCTCCGCCTCAAACTCGGTCTTCTCCACCACGCTGCTGGGCAGCAGCGGCGTGTCGCCGCCCTCTTCCACGCGGACCTTCTTCATCATCTGGCGCACGATAACCTCAATGTGTTTGTCATTGATATCAACGCCCTGCATCCGGTAAACCTTCTGCACTTCCTGGATGAGATAATCCTGCACAGCCTGCGTGCCGCTGATGGCCAGTACGTCATGCGGGTTCACGGAGCCTTCCGTAATGCGGCTGCCTGCCGTAATGCGATCGCCTTCGGAGACAATCACGCGGGAACCGAACGGGATAAGGTAAGAGCGGGTCTCCCCCGTCTCCTGGTTTGTCACCACCACGTGGCGGTTCTTCTTAATCTCCTCAAAGGAAACCACACCGGGGATCTCGGAAATGATGGCAAGATGCTTCGGCCTGCGGCCCTCGAACAGTTCCTCAACGCGGGGAAGACCCTGCGTAATATCCTCGGCGCTCGCAACGCCGCCGGTGTGGAACGTTCTCATGGTCAGCTGCGTACCGGGCTCGCCGATGGACTGGGCCGCGATAATGCCGACGGCCTCGCCGACAGTGACAGGATGGCCATTCGCCAGATTCGCGCCGTAACACTTCTTGCAGACACCATGGCGTGCACGGCAGTTGAGGATGGAGCGGATCTTGATGCGCTTCACGCCGCGGCCGACAATCAAATCGGCGTCCTTTTCATCCATCATCTTATCCTTCGAGACAAGCACTTCGCCGGTGGCCTCGTCAATGAAGTCATCCACAAGATAGCGGCCAATCAAACGCTCATGCAGCGTCTCAATGGCTTCCTTGCCCTCGCAGATATCAAATACTTCGAGACCGTCATGCGCACCGCAGTCGTCCTCACGAATGATCACTTCCTGCGAGACATCCACCAGGCGGCGGGTCAGGTAACCGGAGTCAGCCGTACGCAGAGCCGTATCAGCCAGGCCCTTACGCGCGCCACGGGAGGAAATAAAGTATTCCAGAATGTTCAGACCTTCGCGGTAGTTGGCGCGAATCGGGATTTCGATAACAGTACCGGAGGTGTTTGCAATCAGGCCGCGCATGCCTGCGAGCTGACGAATCTGGCTCATGGAACCACGAGCACCGGAATCCGCCATCATGAAGATCGGGTTATAGCGGTCAAGGCCTCTCTGCAGCGCGTCGGTGACGTCATTCGTCGTCTTTTCCCACGTCTTGAGCACGGCATCTTTGCGCTCGCCCTCGGAGAGCAGACCGTTCTTGAAGAGGTCCGTAATCTGATCGATTCGCTTCTCAGCTTTCGCGATCAGTTCCTTCTTCTCTTTCGGGATGGTCGCATCACAAACAGCAACGGTGATGGCGCTCTTCGTGGAATACTTATAGCCCTGCGCCTTGATGGCGTCGAGCACATCCGCCGTCTCCGGCGTGCCGTGAATCTTGATGCACTTGTCAATGATCTTGCCGAGCTGCTTCTTGCCCACGAGGAAATCAATCTCAAGCTTGAAGCGGTTTGCCGGATCGGAGCGATCGACAAAGCCGAGATCCTGCGGGATCGGGCGGTTAAAGATCATACGGCCCACGGTGGTGTCAATCAGGCCATAGACCTTCTTGCCGTCCACCACGGCCTCGCGGCGCACTTTGATCTTGGCGTGCAGGCCGATCACCTTGGCGTCATACGCCATGATAGCCTCATCAAAATCGCGGAACACCTTGCCCTCGCCGGGTTCGCCGTCCTTATCGAGTGTCAGATAATAGGAACCAAGCACCATGTCCTGCGTCGGCACTGTTACAGGGCGTCCGTCGGAAGGTTTGAGAAGGTTGCCGGCAGCCAGCATCAGGAAACGGGCCTCAGCCTGGGCTTCGGCGGAAAGCGGCACGTGCACAGCCATCTGGTCGCCGTCGAAGTCGGCGTTGTAAGCGGTGCAGGCCAGTGGATGCAGCTTAAGGGCGCGGCCCTCTACAAGCACCGGCTCAAACGCCTGGATGCCCAGACGGTGCAGCGTAGGCGCGCGGTTGAGCAGCACAGGATGGTTTTTGATCACGATTTCGAGCGCATCCCACACCTCGGGCTTCGTGCGCTCTACAGCCTTTCTGGCCGCCTTAATGTTGCCGGCCACACCCGTCTCAACGAGACGCTTCATGACAAACGGCTTAAAAAGCTCAAGCGCCATTTCCTTCGGCAAGCCGCACTGATACATCTGCAGTTCAGGACCTACCACGATAACGGAACGGCCGGAATAGTCCACGCGCTTGCCCAGCAGGTTCTGACGGAAACGGCCCTGCTTGCCCTTGAGCATGTCGGAAAGGGATTTGAGCGGGCGGTTGTTGGGTCCGGTGACCGGACGGCCGCGGCGGCCATTGTCGATCAGGGCGTCGACAGCCTCCTGAAGCATGCGCTTCTCATTGCGCACGATGATGTCGGGCGCGCCGAGTTCCAGCAGCCTTTTCAGACGGTTGTTGCGGTTGATCACGCGGCGGTAGAGATCGTTCAGATCGGAGGTGGCGAAACGGCCGCCGTCAAGCTGGACCATCGGGCGGATATCCGGCGGGATCACCGGCACCACGTCGAGGATCATCCACTCCGGACGGTTGCCGGACTGATAGAAGGCATCCACCACTTCCAGGCGCTTGAGAATGCGCACACGCTTCTGGCCGGAAGCGTTCTGCAGCTCAGCCTTCAGCTCGTTGGAAAGCTGCTCGAGGTCAATTTCCTCGAGGAGTTTCTTGATGGCTTCTGCGCCCATGGCAGCGTCAAAATCATCCTCGTATTTTTCGCGCAGATCGCGGTATTCCTTCTCCGTGAGGATCTGCTTCTTCTGCAGCTCACGCACATTGCCGGGGTCCGTCACAATATACATGGCGAAATAGAGTACCTTTTCCAGGATGCGCGGCGAGATGTCGAGCATGAGGCCGATGCGGGACGGAATACCCTTGAAATACCAGATGTGAGAAACAGGCGCGGCCAGTTCAATGTGGCCCATGCGCTCACGGCGCACCTTTGCGCGCGTGACTTCCACGCCGCAGCGGTCGCAGATCTTGCCCTTGTAGCGGATGCGCTTGTATTTGCCGCAATGGCACTCCCAGTCCTTCTGAGGCCCGAAAATGCGCTCGCAGAACAGGCCGTCGCGCTCCGGCTTCAGGGTGCGGTAATTGATCGTTTCCGGCTTCTTGACTTCGCCGTGTGACCATTCACGAATTTTATCAGGGGACGCAAGCCCAATCTTGATCGATTCAAACACATTAAATTCCATCAAAGTTCCTCCCTCTTAAAATTCGTCGTTTCCGTCGCCCAAATCAAAGGGATCTTCTTCGTTCAGGGAGTTCTCGCTGAACATGCTGTCATCATCGTCGTCGGTGGTGTAATCGTCATCGACACCTTCATCGACGGTGTATCCGTCCATGTTGTCAGCCACGTTCTGCTCCTGGAACAGATCGTCGGAAGGAGTGAAGCCGATATCGTCGTCATCGTCGAAATCCTGCTTCAGATCGATCTCCTCATTGTTCTTGTCAAGGACCTTCACGTCAAGGCCAAGGGACTGGAGTTCCTTGATGAGCACCTTGAAGGATTCCGGCACGCCCGGCTTCGGGATGTTCTGGCCCTTCACGATGGCCTCATACGTCTTGACACGGCCCACCACGTCGTCGGACTTGATGGTCAGGATCTCCTGCAGCGTGTAAGCGGCGCCGTAAGCTTCCAGCGCCCAGACTTCCATCTCGCCGAAGCGCTGGCCGCCGAACTGCGCTTTGCCGCCGAGCGGCTGCTGCGTGACGAGACTGTACGGGCCGGTGGAACGGGCATGGATCTTATCGTCAACCAGATGGTGGAGCTTGAGGTAGTACATATAGCCCACCGTGACGGGGTTATCAAAGTATTCGCCGGTGCGGCCGTCCTTGAGCATGATCTTGCCGTCTTCAGACATGCCGGCCATGCGGAAGCATTCGCGGATGTCGTCTTCATGCGCACCGTCAAATACAGGCGTCATCACTTTCCAGCCGAGAGCCTTTGCGGCCATGCCGAGGTGAACCTCCAGCACCTGGCCGATATTCATACGGGACGGAACGCCCAGAGGATTCAGCACAATGTCGAGCGGCGTACCGTCGGGCAGGAAGGGCATATCCTCCACAGGCAGAATGCGGGACACAACGCCCTTGTTGCCGTGGCGGCCGGCCATCTTGTCGCCCACGGAGATCTTTCTCTTCTGGGCGATGTAACAGCGCACAACCTTGTTGACGCCAGGGCTCAGCTCGTTGTTGCTGTTTTCACGGGTGAAGACCTTCACGTCCACAACAATGCCGTACTCGCCGTGCGGCACGCGCAGGGAGGTGTCGCGCACCTCGCGCGCCTTTTCACCGAAGATGGCGCGCAGCAGCCGCTCCTCCGCGGTGAGCTCGGTCTCGCCCTTCGGCGTCACCTTGCCGACGAGAATATCGCCCGCGCGCACCTCAGCGCCCACGCGGATGATGCCTTCTTCGTCGAGATCGCGGAGCAGGTCCTCGTTCACGTTCGGAATATCGCGCGTGATTTCCTCCGGCCCGAGCTTCGTGTCACGGGCTTCGAGCTCGTACTCCTCAATGTGGATGGAGGTGTACACGTCGTCGCGCACAATCTTTTCGCTGATCAGAACGGCGTCCTCGTAGTTGTAGCCTTCCCAGGTCATGAAGCCGATGAGGGCGTTCTTGCCGAGGCTGATCTCGCCGTCCTTCGTGGCGGGGCCGTCGGCGATCACATCGCCGGCCTGAATGCGCTGGTTCACTTCCACAACAGGGATCTGGTTGATGCAGGTCGCCTGGTTGGAACGCATAAACTTGATGATGTGATAGACATCCGTTTCCCCGTCGTCGCGGGTGACGCGGACTTCGTCTGCGCTCACGCTGCGGACAACGCCGGCGTGCTTTGCAATGACACACACACCGGAGTCAACGCCGGCCTTGTATTCCATGCCGGTACCGACAATAGGAGCCTCCGTGCGCAGCAGCGGCACAGCCTGCCGCTGCATGTTGGAACCCATGAGGGCGCGGTTGGCGTCATCGTTTTCGAGGAACGGAATCATGGCCGTTGCCACAGACACAACCATGCGCGGCGAAACGTCCATGAAGTCGGCGCGCTCGCGCTCCACTTCCACGAAGTTGTCACGGTGACGGGCGTTGACCTTCGCATGCAGGAAATGGCCTTCCTCATCGAGCGGCTCATTTGCCTGCGCCACGATGTATTCGTCCTCCATGTCGGCCGTCATATAGACAACCTCACGGGTGACGATGCCGGTCTCATGATCGACGCGGCGGAACGGGGCTTCGATGAAGCCGTACTCATTGATGCGCGCAAAGGTTGCCAGGTAGGAAATCAGGCCGATGTTCGGGCCTTCAGGCGTTTCAATTGGGCACATGCGGCCGTAGTGGCTGTAGTGCACGTCGCGGACCTCGAATCCGGCACGGTCACGGGACAGGCCGCCCGGGCCGAGTGCGGAGAGACGGCGCTTGTGCGTCAGCTCGGCAAGCGGGTTCGTCTGATCCATGAACTGAGACAGCGGCGAGGAGCCGAAGAACTCCTTGATGGCCGCCACGACAGGCCGGATGTTGATGAGGGAATGCGGCGTGAGGGCATCCGGATCCTGGGCCTGCAGCGTCATGCGCTCGCGGATGACGCGCTCCAGGCGGGAGAAGCCGATGCGGAACTGGTTCTGGAGCAGCTCGCCGACGGAGCGGATGCGGCGGTTGCCCAGATGATCGATATCGTCGAGACTGCCGAGGCCAACAGCCAGGCAGTTCATGTAGTTGATGGAGGCAAAAATATCATCGATGATGATGTGCTTCGGCACAAGCTCGTCCATTCGGGCAGTAATCATTTCCTTGAGCTCATCGTCGCTCTTGCAGGCGTCCAGAATTTCGGAGAGGACGGAGAAGCGGACGCGCTCATTGACGCCGCACTCCTTGTGCGCGTCGAAGGAAAGGAAATTGTTGATCTCCACCATGCCATTGGAGATGACCTTCACCTCACGCTCGTTTACGGTGAGATACACAACGCTGACGCCGGCGTTATCCATTTGCACGGCCTTGTCGTGGCTCACCATCTCTCCCGCTTCGGCCATGAGTTCGCCGGTAAGCGGATTGACTACGGGCTGTGCAAGGCACTGGCCGATGATGCGCCCTGCCAGGTTCAGCTTCTTGTTGTATTTGTAGCGGCCAACGCGGGAAAGATCATAGCGGCGGGCATCAAAGAACAGGCCGTTGATGTGCGACTGCGCACTTTCGAGCGTGGGCGGCTCACTGGGACGCAGGCGGCGGTAAACCTCAAACAGCGCCTCTTCCGTGGACTTGCAGGGATCTTTTTCGATGGTGGCGCGAATGCGATCGTCGTCGCCAAAGTAATCATAGATTTCAGAATCGGTACCGAGGCCAAGCGCACGAATGAAAACCGTAACGGGAATTTTACGGTTTTTGTCGATGCGGACATAAAAAACATCGTTCGCATCGTTCTCGTATTCCAACCAGGCGCCGCGATTCGGGATAACGGTGGAGCTAAACAGTTCCTTGCCTGTCTTGTCATAATCCATCTTATAGTATACGCCGGGGGAACGGACCAGCTGAGAGACAATGACGCGCTCTGCGCCGTTGATCACGAAAGTGCCGCTTTCTGTCATCAGTGGGAAATCACCCATGAACACTTCGGATTCCTTGATTTCTCCGCTCTCCTTATTGAGCAGCCGGGCGGTAACGTGCAGAGCAGCGGCGTATGTGGCGTCACGCTCCTTGCACTCCTCAACGCTATAGTTCGGCTTGTCGGTGTCAAGCCTGTAGTCGACAAAGTCGAGCACAAGGTTGCCTGTGTAGTCTGTTATACCGGAGACATCTTTGAAGACTTCCTTCAACCCCTCATTCAGGAACCAGGCGTAGGAATTCTTCTGCACCTCAATCAGGTTAGGCATCCCCAGAACTTCGTCGATCCTGGCAAAGCTCATGCGGGTGTTCTTGCCAACCTTCACCGGTTTGACATTCACCATTGGCTCAATCACTCCATTCCTATATTTACCGCGGTGGCATAAAAAGCCCAAAACTTCCCTGCACCCTACGTTTTTCCGTGCACTTTGCAGAACCTCTTGCCTTTTTCAATAAACTGTGTTATGATAAAGGAAAGAATCCAGAGCACAGATTTCCATGATGATGCAGTATACTATTTTATAACAGGTTTTGCCGTTTGTCAAGGGGAAGCCCTAGAATTTCGTCCCATTTTTTGGGGCGTTTTTTTATTTTCTCCCCTTTCAGAAGCGAAACAACGCAGAAAAAGCTCCCGCCCTCATGAGACGGGAGCTTTTTCTGCGTTTGTGCCCAAAAAGGTTTTTTGGGGCAGCCAACCGGCGGAAAATCCGCAAATCCTATTTATCGCCGGCCGGTCCGGCGCAAAGGCCGGCAAACGTGTAACTTTCCAATTTTTCCCGAACAGCATCGGCAATCTCAGCATACACGGCAGAAAACCGGCAGTCCGGCATGCGCGGACAGAAGGAATCCCCCCGGACGCAGCGGCTGAGGCAGTAAGGCCCTTCCACCAGCTCTATCACCTGGCGGAGCGTAATCTCCTCCGCCGGCCGCGCCAGACAATACCCGCCGCGCGCGCCTTTGAATGAGACGGCAAGCCTCCCCTGGACGAGTTTGCGGAGGATCTTCAGCGCAAAGCGCAGCGGCACCTGTGTCTTTTCGGCAATATATGCCGCATCGCGCCGCTGATCCTCTGTCACCAGGCAGGCAACAATCCGCACCGCATAATCTGCCTCCAATGTCATGTGCATGACACTATCCACACCCTTTCCGGGACCCTTAATCGAGAAAATCCTTCAACTTCTTGCTTCTGCTGGGATGGCGGAGTTTGCGCAGAGCCTTGGCTTCGATTTGGCGAATGCGCTCTCTGGTGACGTTGAACTCCTGGCCGACCTCCTCGAGTGTGCGGGAACGGCCGTCCTCGAGGCCGAAACGCAAGCGCAGCACCTTTTCCTCGCGTGGCGTAAGCGTATCGAGCACATCGGAAAGCTGCTCCTTGAGAAGCGTGTGGGAAGCGGCATCCTGCGGGGCGGGCGCATCGTCATCCGGGATAAAATCGCCCAGATGGCTGTCTTCCTCCTCGCCGATCGGCGTTTCCAGAGAAACAGGCTCCTGTGCTACGCGCATGATTTCACGAACCTTGTCCACCGGCATATCGAGCTCTTCCGAAATCTCGTCCGCCGTCGGTTCATGGCCGTTCGTGTGCAGCAGCTGGCTGGAAACCTTCTTCACTTTGTTGATGGTCTCCACCATATGGACAGGAATGCGGATCGTTCTCGCCTGATCCGCGATGGCACGTGTGATGGCCTGGCGAATCCACCACGTGGCATATGTGGAAAATTTGAAGCCTTTCGTGTAGTCGAACTTTTCCACGGCCTTGATGAGACCGAGGTTGCCCTCCTGAATGAGATCGAGGAACTGCATGCCGCGGCCCAGATACCGCTTGGCGATGCTCACGACAAGGCGCAGGTTTGCCTCCGAAAGGCGCTTTTTGGCAGCTTCGTCTCCGTTGGAAATGCGAATGGCGAGATCAATCTCCTCTTCCGGCGTGAGAAGCGGCACACGGCCAATCTCTTTCAGATAGACTTTCACAGGGTCGTCAATCGCGATGCCGTCCGTATTGAGAGCGTTGTCGAGATCCTCCCCGTCTTCATTCTGCGCCAGAAACTCGATTTCATCGAGGGGCGCATCGTCAATGCTGTTCTCCACAAGTTCTATGCCCTGTGATTCCAGCGTATCATAAAACTTTTCGAGCTGTTCGGGCTCAAAGTCCAGCTCGCCAATGGCGTCTAGAATTTCCGTCGTCGTGAGTTGGCCTTTCGCCTTTCCCTGTTCAATCAATTCACGGATCACAGTTTTTTTATCCGGTGCTCCCATTGCGATTCCCCCTGGTCTCATTTTTTCTGCTTCCGCAGCGCGTCAAGATACCCCATCAGCTCTTCCGGCCGTTCGCCTTCGGCTGCCATGCGGGCTTTCCGCGCTGCCTGTTCTGTCGTTAAAACCTGAATGTATTCCATGACATCCCGCTCGGAAGCAGGGACGTCGTGATACCTTGCCATCATCCTCGCAACGGAGGAAAGCTCCTCTTCTGAAAAGAAGCTGGCGAGCGAGGAGAGCGAAAGCTCAGCCCCCGCTTCCAGTTTGCCCAAAAGCGCCTCATAAACACGCCTGTTAAAGGCTGTCACAAAACGTTCCGGCTTAAGCCGGCCGCGCACAAACCCGGCAAGCTCCGGAAAGCGGAGCATTGCGGAAAGAATCGCTTCTTCTGCGGCAGCGGCGCGCAGATTGCCGGCTTTTTCCGGATTCACGCGGTCCCGCAGGCCCACGGCGTCCTGCTGAATGGTACGGAACTCCTTTTTCTGCGCTTCGCTCCTCCGCTTGCGGGAAACCTTGTCGATCTGGCGAAGAATGGCGGAGCGATCCACGCCCATCTCAGCCGCAAGTTTTCCGGCGTAGACCTCCTGCTCAATGCGGCTGCCAAGCGTGGCAAGGACCTCTGAGGCAGCTGTGAGAAACGCCACGCGGCCGACGGCGCTGTCCGGCGGATGCTCCATGCGCAGCTTCTGCAGGCGATATTCCACATCGTTGCCTGTGTTCTCCAGCAGGTTCTTGAAGCGGGCATATCCCTGTTCCCCGTAGGATCGGATATATTCATCCGGGTCTTTCCCGTTCGGCACCGTGAGCACCTTCACAAGAAGGCCCGCCTCCCGCAGCATGGGAATGGCGCGGGACGTGGCGCGCTGGCCGGCTTCGTCGGAATCATAACACAGCACAACCTCGCGCGCATAGCGCGCCATCAGCCGTGCCTGTTCCCCCGTGAGCGCCGTACCGAGCGTGGCCACGGCCGTGGGGAACCCAGCCTGATGCAGAGAAATCACGTCCATATATCCCTCTGCCAGAATCAGCTGTCCGCCGGAAGCGGCGTCCTTTGCAAAATTCAGCGCAAAGAGCGTGCTTCCTTTCCGAAAGGATAGCGTATCGGAGGTGTTGAGATACTTTGGTTTCGCGTCACCCATGACGCGGCCGCCGAAGGCCACCACATTGCCGCGCAGGTCAATGATGGGAAACATGACGCGATTGGAAAAGCGGTCCACCGCGCCGCCGCTGCGGCCCCGGAACGCAACATTTGCCTGGATCAGCTCCTCTTCCGAAAACCCCTTTTTTCGCAGGTAATTCACGAGAGAAAATCGATCCGGGGACGCGAAGCCGAGGCCAAAATGGCGAATGGTTTTCTGTGTGAGGGAGCGGGACCGGAGATATTCCAAACCGGGCCGCCCCGCCTCACTGTTCAGCGTGCTGAAAAAGAAACGGGCCGTTTCGCGGTTGATTTCCAGAATCCGCATGCGCTGCCGCGCCATGCCGTCGTCCACATTGTTTTCCGGCACCTGCAGCCCGGCCCGATCGGCCAGGAAACGGACAGCTTCCATGTAATCAAGATTTTCAATTTTGCGGATGAAGGTGATCACATCTCCGCCTGTATGACAGCCGAAGCAATAAAAGGAACCGTTATCGGGATAGACGTTGAAGGAAGGCGTTTTTTCCCCGTGAAAAGGACAAAGCCCCACAAGATTGCGCCCCGAACGGCGGAGCGTGACATAAGAGGAGACAATATCAGTGATATCACTGCGGAGTTTCAGCTCTTGGATAAAAGCGTCCGGCAGCGGCATTGTTCTCTCTCCCCCTTTCTCTTCCGGCAATCATATCAATCCTGCGGCAGCGGGACTTCAGTGTTCCAGGGCTTCGGCACAAACAGCGACTGAAACAGGTGAACAGCGTAATGATCCGTCATGCCT
>ERZ1090869.870-NODE-871-length-14912-cov-4.761796_pt1 | contig 14912 bp, 7 predicted proteins | sample MGYA00478474_ERZ1090869 | MGnify/ENA primary metagenome ERZ1090869 (study PRJEB33644, sample SAMEA5815748) | chicken gut metagenome | biome: Chicken; feature: Gastrointestinal Tract; material: Caecum | place: Ireland | collected 2019-01-01 | study: A study of the... | reverse complement strand
GTATGAACCAGCACTCCGTCGAGATCGAAAATTATTCCTTTATATTTCATAAACAGTTAAATTATTCCTTTTCCTTGACAACAGTCAAAGACAATCTGTCCGTAAGAGTCCTTTTTTCCGATTTGTCGAATACAAAAATTACAAACGATATAAGCATCACGATTATCGGGATGAGACAAAGCATATAAAATTTTAAGCCGCCGGCAATGTTGCATGTCAGGAAAAAAGAAGCGTATCTGCCATATGTGAGCAATAAAACAAACATTATGTTGCTGAAATAAAACAGGCTGTGGCATATCCATCTGAGAACATAGTTATACCAACGCATTTTAAGACCTGAACGCCCTATACATCTTCCGCGAAGCAAAAGCAGCGCTGCGGAATTGCCGCCGGAAATAGCCGAGACTATCATAAAACAGATAAACGCGCCCGCAAAATAAGCGATACACAGTTCACCCGTCTTGATTTTAATGAGCTGTTCCCTCGATGAAGAAAAAGTTTCGTTAAATTCGACAAACGGACGATATGACTGAGTAAATTCTGCCCGCGCGCCTTCAAGGACTGAGTTGAACGCATTGTACAGCTCTATAAATATATCGCGTCCGTAATAGGTCACTCCGTCAATTTCGCAACTGTTTTCACGATTGACTATCAGACGATCGAGCGCGACGGCTACGTTCCTTTCAAGCAGAGGGAAAGACTGCCCGAAATAACCGTTTTCCGAATTATTGCACGCCGACAAAAACAAGCTTTCTGCATACGCCCTGCCTGTTTTGCTTTCATCATAGCCGACGAATCCGTCGCTGTGGGCAGGCTTGAACTGCGCGTAATAATAGATGAAAGAGCGATCTGTTTGTCCCATATCCGAAAAGATATATTCGCCTTTATATGCCGCCTCGTCAGAAACATCATCTCCGAGCGTAGAAAGCACCAGCGAATAAATAAAATTTTGCCCCTGTAATTCATCTTCAACGGCAGCGCCTGCCTGTTCATCATATTGCATCAGCCCGGAATCTGCAAGGCATCCGATAATATCGTTTTGCTCCGACGTCATTTGCGAATTTATCTCTTTCAGCCTTATATTGAAATTAACATACATCATATCTACAAGCTGAAAACAGAGTATTACCGCAAGTATAAGCAACAGACTGTCAATGAGATATGCGACTATTCTTTTTGACAGCGAAAAAGGAGAATTAAATTGATATTCGCTGTCCTGAACATTTGCCATTGCTTAATTCTCCTTTAACACTGTGTTATTAAACTTAATTACTCCTTTCCGCCGCCCACAGATATGCCCTCTATGAAGAAGCGCTGAAAGATAATATAAACTATTATCAACGGAATAAGCGCTATAAGGCAGCTTGCACACACTTGTCCCGGTTGATTATAAAAAGTTCTGAGTTCCGTGACCACCAACTGCAAAGTATAATTCTGCGGATTATCGCTTAAATACAACAGCGGCCCCATATAATTGTTGTATCCGCCTACAAATGCAAATATAAATTGAGCTATAAATGCGGGAATTGTTTGCGGAAGAACTATTTTTAAAAATATGCGGAAGGAACCGAGTCCGTCGATTTTAGCGGCTTCCAGAGTTTCGTTTGGAACGGACGCCATATAACTGCGCAAAAAGAATACTGTAGTTGCGCCGCCGAAAAGCCCCGGAATGATGATTGGAAACCAACTATGCGTCCATCCAAGCGTCTCATACCAAATGAGAGACGGCACGGTCATCGTTGCCATGGGAATCATCATTGTAGCGAGTTGGAACATGAATAGAGCTTCTTTTCCCCTGAACCTGATCTTTGAATAGCTGTACGCCGCCAGACCGCTCACAAACAACGAAACGATCGTCGTAAGCAATGTCGACCATAACGTATTGAAAAATCCGTGCAATATGGGAATGCCGATGTCGTCCGCGAGAATATTATCGGTAGAGATAAACGGAATGAATGCATCCCAAGCAACTTCTTCCGGCCACCATATAAAGCTCATCGAACCCATAAGCTCCTGATATGGCGTTATACTCGTTACGAACAATACGTAAAACGGCAACATGAGACAAACAGCATATATAAGCAATAAAGCAAACACTACTATTTTGCCTATAATTCCCGTAGTCTTTCTGTTTCTGCGCTCCTTCACTTCTTTATATGAAGCTACGCGCGGAGAAAGGTCGTGTATGGATTCCGATGAGCCGACGATACTTTTGAAAGCTTTCATACATTCACCCACCTTTTCCTCAGTTTATAATTCACAAGAGACAACACAAGAATTATAATAAACAGCATCCACGAGGCAACGGAAGCTTCCGGTATATTGAAATACAACGTGCCCTTATTGTAGATATAAATTACCGTCGTAAGTCCGATATTGTTCGGTCCTGCCGTGCCCGTCCAGGCATCGGGGAAGAACGATACCGCAAACAGCCGCGCAATGTCGAAAGTCTGCATACCCGCGATAATGCCTGTCATCAAAAGGAAAAATGTCGTCGGGGCAATGCTGGGAAAGGTTATGTGCCAGAATTTTTTCCAGGCAGACGCGCCGTCTATCTCACTCGCTTCATACAGCGACGGATTTACCGCGTCAAATGCAGCCTTATACATGACTATACCGTAACCGGGAGCTTGCCATACGATGGTGATAATAATGGCAAACACATATGCCACAGCATCAGAACTCCAATTAACTCTTGCGCCTTCACCGAATATACCTGTAAGAATCGTGTTAATGATACCATAATTCGGATCGAACATAGTCATCCACATATACGCCGTAGCAACGCTGCTGCATATATACGGGATAAAATAAATTATTTGGAATATCTTTCGCCCTTTCGGCTTTTTTGAAAGCAGAAAAGATATAAACAACGCTATGGTAAGGCTTATGAACTGACTTGATGCAAGCATGACCGTTACAAGGAGCGACTTGTACAAATCTTTATCCGAAAAAACCACCTTGAATGTTTCAAACTTATTCCATGTCATTGTGGAAAGGTCATAATATTCCATAGTGGTGAACATTGAAATGAACGAAATCGCAAGAGGCACTAAACTGAAAAGAATAAAGCCGATAATAGGAATGCACACACATACATAGGCAAATATCTTTTCGCCCGAAAGTTTCTTCTTTTTATGCAAATCAAGCGATATACGCCCCGTCGCTACTCTTTCCATTATGCACCCCCTTATTCTTTACCGTGCAATTTGAACTTATATCCCGCAAGTATCGTATCCGTAGGTACCTGTTGATGATCAAAGAATTCAGTCAATGACGTTTCGCCGTTTCTTACAGGACCGTTGAGTTCAAGCGACCAATCGGATATCCATTTGCCGTTTTCAAAGTAAGACCAGTCGCCTATAGTGCAGGCCTCGACCATTATGGATATCGCCCTGTAATTATCGCATTTTTTATTGTCTTTATCGTAATATTCGGGACTGTTGATGTACGAACTTACGGAAGGAGCGCCCGCATCGTTTGCCACGAAATAGCTCTGCCCTTCGGCGGAAGTAAGATATTGCAAGAACTTCCATGCAGCATCTTTATGTGAGGAATTTGCGGGAATAGCCCAGCCGAAATTCTGTGACGAACCGGACAGCTTGCCGACAATAGGTGTTCCGTTCACTTCCTTCACTTCGCCAGTAAACTCTACGCCGTCATATTCCTTTCCGATGACCTTTAACGTACCGCTCCCTGCGGGATCTTCGCCTTCAAACTCACGATAAGTATACATCGGCGCAATATCCCACTCCGTTTTGCCGACGAGCGCGTTATACACGGGGTCGAGTTCGGTAGTGCCGTCAACAAGCATTGCCACTTCGCCCGACGTAAAGTACTGCACTTTGGAACTGTTGTTGAGCGTTGCGGGCGAAGGTGAAATGCCATAACCGTAAACTTCATTGTCAACTTTTTTGCCCGTTACCTGCGACCAGGCGCAGAACTCCCTGAACTGCTCATACTGTGAAGGCAATTCATACAAGCTTGATACTACCGATGAAGACGAATTATTGAGCACCCAATTCCTGTCTGCATAACTGAGTATATCGCCTGCGTCATAGGGGGTACCGTTTACGGTGACGGCTTCAGTTACCAGATAATTGGGCTGCTCGTCGCCGAGCGTAAACTTATACTGTCCCATATCCTCATCCCACTTTACGCAGTCGCCACCTACTGCCCAGCCGTGCGAGAACCACCACTCATTGAGCACGCCGTAAAGCGAAGGAGATTGTTTATTGTATTCTCTCGTGAAATATTTACTAAGCGTGTTCACTTCGAGGAAACTCATGGGAATGAGATTGTTGAACACCTTTACGACTTCCTCACCCTCAAGATTTTTAGAAGTTTTAAGTCCTGCGGCGGGCATTACGTCTACCGTATATTCGGCATATCCCCTCGGCGCATACGTTGTGCCATTCGTCTTATTATAAGCTTCGAGCTCATCTTCCGTTACGGAAATGATATTGATATTATTTTGAGTAAAATAATCCTCGTTGTAATAGATAACGCTGGCGTTAGCAACGAGAGGCAACGCATATAAGTCTTCGCCCTCGCCCGCTTCGCTCGTTTCCTTATTGAAACGGAATCTGTCTATGTTTCCCGCCGCATAATTATCGACGCTGAAATAAGTTTTCCCGTCGGCATTCTTTGTATACGTGGAAGGGTCATCGATATAATCCTGTAAGTTTGTATAGAACCCCTGCGCGATATTATTGAATACATAACGGTCGCTCACGCCGATTATGTCAACCGTACCCCTTGCCGAAGCACAATACGACATATGGTTCGCCGAAGAGTCGGTTTTAGGCGAATACTTTACATATACGCCGTCTATTTTACCCTGACCGGCATTGTAGGCATCGACCAGCTGACTGTAACTGCTTGAAGTATATTGGTCGGTTATTCCCCAAAAAGTTATTCTTTCCGCATTCCCGGCTCCGTCATCACCGCCACCACCGCAACCGGCAAGGCATGTTGCTGCGAGTACAGAGGATATAGCAAGCGCAATTAACTTCTTTTTCATTTTAATCACCTCGTTATTTTAGTATTGTTTTTGTGGTAACGGAGTCAAAAAGATACAACTTGCTCTCATCCATACCCACATAAATTTCATCGCCGACGGAAACATCGGGACGATAGTTGAGTTTAAGCGTTATATTTACCCCTTCTGCCGAAGTGTAAATATTTGTTTCGCTACCAAGAAGCTCTATATTGGAGGCCGTGCATCTGAATCCTTTTCCCTTTTCGGTAAGGAACAGATTTTCACAACGCACGCCCATTATCACGCGGTGCGGCTTGCCGTCGAGATACTCATCTTTTATTGCACGCACCCTTGCCTTTTCAAAGGACAGCACGACCCCGTCTTCAAACGTGATGTTGAGCTTATCGCCGCAGGCCTGCATATCAACGCCGAACATATTCATCTGCGGAGTGCCTATAAATCCCGCTACAAATGTGTTGACGGGGTTATCAAAGAGGTTTACCGGGGTATCTATCTGCTGCACCTCGCCGTCCTTCATTACGACTATGCGCGTACCCATCGTCATCGCCTCTACCTGGTCGTGAGTAACGTAGATGAAAGTGGTGTTGAGCTGTTTATGCAGTTTTACAATTTCCGAGCGCATTGACGTGCGCAGCTTTGCATCGAGGTTAGAGAGCGGCTCATCCAAAAGGAACACCTTCGGTTCACGCACTATCGCTCTGCCTAAAGCTATACGCTGGCGCTGTCCGCCGGACATTTCCCTCGGTTTGCGGCGCAGCAACTTTTTGATATCGAGTATCTCTGCTGCGCGCATGACCTTTTCGTCAATCTCCGCCTTTGTATAATGTCTGGTTTTGAATACAGGTACGGGAGTTTGAGAATAATGCTCTATCTCGCTTTGGTTACGGCATATATTCTGTTCGATGGAAACTTTTCTCTGCGCAAGAATATCCAGCTCTTCACGATAGCGCCCGATAAGATCTTTAAGTCCCTCCGTCCTGAACTGCTGTTCCTCCGAAAGACTGCCGTTCTTGTTTATTAAATCGAGCTCGCTTTCCAATCTTTGAAGTTCGGCCGCATCCTTTTTACGGATTGCCTCGGCAGAAACGGCAAGCCTGCGGTAATAACCAAGCGATTTATTGAGTTCGGCAATCTTTTTTTGATCTATTCGCTTTAACTGATAGCCGGCAATCGACTGCTGTTTTTCAAGAATTGCCTTTTTGATTTCAGACATACGCGTCTTGCTTCCGTTTATATCGGAAATTATGCCTTCGATCTGCTTCAAGCCTTCTGAAATTGCTTTATTGAGCGATTTGACCCCTTCTTCAGTCTTTGAAACCGCGGCACGGACAGAGCTTTGGTGCATGCCTCTGTTTTTCAGATGTGCGATCTTTTTTGTGAGTGTATCGAGCGATTTCGAATAAGCGGCGTTGCTCTTTTCGATAGAATCTATCTTCTTTTCCCCGGCGGCGTTCTTTTTGCCGATAAGGGCAAACTCATTTTTTAAGGCGTCCACTTCGGCAAGCACCGCTTTTACTTCTTCGTTTTCCTCATATACGGGTTCCTGAATCTTTTGCAGGGTAAGCCCGAAAGAGATATTCTGATACGCCGTCATATGCGGATAGAGCGCATAGTTCTGAAACACCATGGCAATGTTTCTGTCCTTTGCGGGCACGTCGTTTACGTACGTTCCGTCAATGTACAAATCGCCGCTTGAAATATCTTCAAGCCCCGCGATCATGCGCAGAGTGGTAGACTTACCGCACCCGGAAGGGCCTACGAACACGATGAACTCGCCGTCGCGTATGTCCATTGAAAAGTTTTTAACGGCAAGCACTCCGCCACGCCCTCTTTCTCTGCTGTCGTAAACTTTGCAGATGTTGTTTAACCTTACGTCAGACACTTAATTTTCCTCCGTCATCACTGCTGTTCTGTTGCGGCAACCTGTCCGCCGACGAGGAGCTGTATAAGCTCCTCATCGGAAAGCGTTTCTTCATAATGCGCATAGACTTTTGTACCCTTCATCCCAAATACTCCGGGCGCATCAGTAGTCGCTTTGAACAGTTGCAAATCGATAGTCTTGAATGCAGCAAGCGAATTGGTGTCAGTATACTCAAAAACCTTGTCAAACACTTCACCGTTCTTGATATAGACATTATAGCTTGACTTATTTTTTATTACAAGCACGGTAAGGCTTCCGTTTGCCACATCATCTATTTGGCTTTCATTCAGTTGGTAATCTGTCCTTATCGTATTTCTCAAATCAAAACCGACATCAAGATACCAGTTATCATTATATTTGCCGATAAGAACGTCCACAACAGAGAATCCGCCGCCTGTTTCATCAACAGGATATATTCTCATGCCAAACCTTGTATCGGCAGATGAGATATTTTTTATTTCGGGAGCGTAAAAGTTACTTTCTATAACAGCATTGGTGAGATTTTCGCCACCGAAATTACTCTTGTTGTATAGCGTACCGTGACCACCGACAGCGGCTTCACTGAACGATTTTTCAATATCTACACCGGTATTTTTTACTGCGTGCCGTGTTGTGGCAACCGCGATGGTCAACTTTCTGTCGCTTTCTTTGATGACATAGGAATATGTTCCGTCCTGTTCGGTGACGGGGTCGCCGTTTACCGTTACAGAATCAACCGTTACATATTCTTCGGTCGTTATGGTAAACATTACGGTATTGCCGATATTGTAGCTTTCTTCAAGCCCGTTCACCGTTGCACCGTCAATCTCGCCAAGTTCGGGAGTGAGCGTTATAAGCTGCGTGGTTACCGTGATGGTTATCTGCGTATCTTCGGGAAGAACGGTATAGCTGTATGTGCCTTCGACGGCTTTTATCACGCTGTCGTTTACCTTTACTTCGGTTACTTCGTAACCCGTTTCTGGAGTTACGGTAAATTGCACGTTTTCGCCGAAAGTATAACTTTCTTTAAGCCCGCCGAGCGTGGCATTAGTGACCGTCTTGCTGACTGTAAGCTGTTTTTTGGCCGTCTCCACAACGATTTCTACGGCTGAGTCTGTATCCTTGACGATGTATGAATACACGTTATCGGAAGCGGTAACATCGTAGCCGTTTACAGTTACTCTCGTTATTTCGTAACCTGCATTTGCCGTTACGGTGAAAGTTACCGCGTCGTCTATACCGTAAGAAAGTTCATATCCGCTAACTTCGGCGCTGCCTTCGGGAGTGACGGTGACCGCCGTTTCAAGGCTTATAAGTTCGGTCTGAACGACTATAACTATTGCAGTATCGGAATCCTGCACTGTGTAGGAATAGCCGCTTTCGCCTGCGACGATTTCTTCGCCGTTGAGCGTAACTTTTACCACCCTGTAACCGCGGGAAGGGCTTACGGTGAATTCAACCGTTTCGCCGCTTGCGTACGCCCTGTCGCTTTCGATTCCTTCAACCGAGGCGTTTTCTGCCGATATCTGGGGCACTAAGCCAGCGGAGGCAACCGTCTGGGTAGTGACTACGATATTTATGGCAGATACGTCAGCCGTAATTTCGTAGCTGTAATTGTCCTCGCCGTCGGCAGCGACGGGCGAGCCGTTGACCATTACGCCGACAAGTTTATACCCGTCGTCTACGGTAACGGTGAAGGCGAGCGTTTCGCCGATTTTATAGCTTTCTTTAAGCCCGTTTACAGTTGCGTTCTGTGCCTGAACCTGCGGAACGATTAAATTTTCGGCCGTTTCAACAACGATGGCAATCTGCGAAGTATTTTCGCTTACAAGGAAGCTGTATGTGCCCGCCGTTGCCGTAACTTCTTCGCCGTTTACCGTGACTTTTGCCACACTGTAACCGCTTTCGGGCGTTACGGTGAATTCAACCGTTTCGCCAATCTTGTAGCCCTGCTGCGAAATGCCGCCGACCGTCGCGTTATCGGCCTGGATTTCGGGCACGATTATTATTTCTTCTGTAACGATTACTATATCAAGCGTCTCGGCGCCTTCGGCGAGCGCATAGCTGTACGTGCCGCCTTCGGCAGTGAGCAACTCTCCGTTTGCCGTAACCGATAATATTCTGTAACCGACTGCGGCAGTTACCGTAAACTGCACGGTTTCGCCGGGGTTGTAGCTTGCGGAAAGTCCGTCTATGGTCGCGTTTTCGGCCTCGGTTTCGGGTACTATAATTATCTCTTCGGTTTCAACAACTATATCCGCCGAAGCCGCGTCGGCTTTAAGTTCATATGAATAGCCTGCCTCCGTAAGCGTGACTTCTTCGCCGTTTACGGTAACTTTTACCACCCTGTAACCGCTTTCAGGCGTTACCGTGAAAGTTACGGTGTCGCCCGCCCTGTAAGCGCCTTCCAGTCCGTTTACCTGCGCATTGGCCGCGGTTACGTTTACGGGAAGAACGATTTCCGAACCCGTGAAAAATTCTACAAGTTCGCCGTCGGTCATCTCCGCGTCGTAGCCGCCGAATACGGTGAGCCCCGTAAAGCCGCACTCTCCGACGCCGTTCTGCCAGCCCGCTGCAAGGAAGTCTATCGACTTGAACGTAATCATCGCCGCGTTTGAATCGGTGTAACCGTTTACCCTTTCGTATCCGTGCTCGTCGAGGGCATAGAGCGTGTGCGCTGCACCGTCGTTTATTACAAGTATGGTAAGATTTCCCTCTTTCAGCGCTTCAAGCTGCCAGTCGCTCAGCTCGTATGCCGTTGAAATGAGCCCCGTGCCTATGCCTGCGCCTATGTTGAGATACCACTTGCCTCCATTCGTTCCCAAAATCACGTCGGGCCAGCCCTGGTTGTTGTTGGAATGGTCGGTGGCGTATATTCTGAATCCGATATTTACGTTGTCGGCCGTTATGCTGTCTGCCTGGGGCAGATAGAAGCTGGTCTTTATTACCGAATTATCAAGGTATATGCCCTCGTGGTCGTTGCGGTCGTAAATGGGGCCTGACGTTGCGCCCGTTATCGAGGAGAAATCTTTAACGGTAACGTCGTCGCCCTTGCCCTCGTAGACGTTTGCGAGAGCGGTTGTATTTACGACTATCACGAGAGATGTGTCGGCGGCCGTCGTCTGATATGTATATACGCCGTTTACGCCTTCAACCACCGTTCCGTTGACCGTTACGGAATTTATCGTGAGATAATCTCCCGCCGTAACCGTGAACGTTACCGTATCGCCGATATCGTACTTATCTTCAAGCCCCGATACCTGCGCCCCTCCGGAAGTTACTTCGGGTATGAGCGTGCCCTGAACGGGAGCCACCGTTATTTCTATAACTATTCCGCTCGCCGTCTGCGGAACGACGTATGAATACACGCCGTCTACCGCCGTGACGAGCTTGCCGTTTATGAACACTTCATCGATGACATACAGCGGGTCGTCAGCCGTTGCGGTAAATTCCACCGTATCGCCGACGGAGTAGCTTTCGTCGAGCCCGTCAACGGTTACGCCGTCGGCATCGAGCGTTACGGAGAAACTTATCTCCGCTCCGCCAATCATCGATACGAGCTCTTCGTCGGTAAGATTTTCTTCGTAGCCGGAATAAACCTTTACGCCGTGCATACCGAATTCGCCGACGCCGTTTTGCGCTGTGGCGTTGTTTACAAGCAGCACTATGCTGTCGAACGATACCATTGTGGCGTCGTCGTCAAGATAACTAGTTGCAAGTTCGAACCTGTCGCCGTCAAGCGCATATACCCTGTGGTCTGCGCCGTCCTTTACGATGAGTATCTTGAACGTGCCCTCTGCAATGGCGTTTAGCTGGCTGTTGCTCAGGGCATATACCATATCTATGGCTATGTTGCTGTTGCGGAGGTCGTAACCCGCGTCGAGCCACCACTGTCCGTTTATGCGTGCTATAACCACGTCGGCAACGGTGAAGTCGCCGCCGCCCTCGGCATTTTTAAGATACATTCTGAGGCCAAACCTGACATTGTTCGCCGTTATGCGCGTGATGTCGGGCGCATAGAAGTTTGCCTCGATTACCGTGGGCGCGAGGAAATCGTCGCCCTCTCCGAGCCTGAACAAATCGCCCATCGTATCGGAAGTGACTTCGGAGAACGATACGTTGAAGTCCTCCGCCCCGTCGTGCACGTCGGCGAGCGCGGTAGTTACAACAACTATACTTACCTCCTGCGCGTCGGCGGGAATTACATAGGTACACGCCGTTTTCAGCCGTAACGACGGTGCCGTTGACCGTTACGGAGTTTACCGTTATTATGCCGTTGCCCTTAACGGTGAAAGTCATAGTGTCGCCCGCGCTATAAGTGCGGTTCACGCCCTCTACCACGGCTCCGCCGTCGTCTATTTCGGGAACTATTACTCCCTCTTTCACGTCGGTGGTAACGACTATATCTATGCCGTTTGCGTCGGCGGGAACGACGTAGCTGTAAACGCCGTTTTCGGCCTTAACGACCGTGCCGTTGACGGTAACTTCGCCGACGGTGAGGGCAGGGTCGGTTACGTTGACAGTGAAGGTTACCGTATCGCCTATCGCATAGTAGCCGTCAAGCCCCTCAACCTCCGCATCGGGAGAATCGACGTCGGGTTTCAACAGAATGGGAGCGTCTGCAATGCCGGCGATAAGTTGACTTTCAGTGATGTCCTCATCATAATTTGCATATACTCTGGTGCCTTTCATGCCGAATTCGCCCGAGCCACCGCCCGCATTGTTGTGAACGAGCAGGTCGATAGTGTCGAATGAAACCATCGTGTCGTCGTCATCGACGTAGATTGCAGCAAGCTCGAAGTTTTCGCCGTTCTGCGCATACAGCCTGTGCGTGGCGCCGTCTTTTACGACAAGTACTTTGAAAGTACCTTCTTTTACGGCCGCAAGCTGGCTTTCGTTGAGCATATACTCGTTGCGCTGCGTGCTCCTCAAATCGTAGCCTATGTCGAGATACCAGTTGCCGTTTGTTTTGCCTATAACAACGTCGGCAACGGTGAAGGCGCCGCCTCCAGTGGCGTTTTTGAGATATATTCTAAATCCGAAGCGGGTGCCGTCGGCACATCCGTCGATATCGGAACCATAGAAGCTGCTCTCTATAACGGAGGGCGCGGCATAAATTTCGCCATGGTCTTTATTGTCGTAGAGCTGCCCCGCCGTATTGGATATTTCGTAATCGCCGAAGTTCAGAACAAAGTCGTCCTTGCCCACATAGATGTCAGCGATAAGCGAATCGGTAATGTTGAAGTCTGAAACGGTGTCGGCCGTGATTTCGCCTTCGGCTTGCGCGAGAACAAAACCATCGGCCTTTGAAAGAACTACAGTGTATTTGCCTTCGGGAATTTCCACGGCGTAGCTGCCGTCTTCGGCGATGTCGGCGGTATATACCGTGCCGCCGCAGTTTACAACGAGCGACAGTCCTTCCGCCTGCTGCGACGTGAGGGCATCGCCGAACAGCGTTATGCCACCCGAAAGCACGAACGTATCGGCGGCAACTTCTTCAAATTCCGCCCTTACGGTTACGTCGGAAGTTATGTTTTCGAGAATGAGCTTGCTGCGTCCGTCCTCGACAAAGACTTTATCGGTATAATCCACGCCGCCCACGGTAACGCATTTAAGGCGGTAACCTTCGTTCGGCGTTATCGTTATTTCGAGCTGTTCGCCCTCAAGTACGTTGAAAGTCTGGGCGGTAAGCGTTCCGTTTCCGTCAGTTTCGGGCGTAACGGTATAGCAGATAAAACCTGCCGAGTTAAACTTCCACCAAGTTTCGGGATTGCCCCAGTTATAGCCTGCCTTTGTTTCCTGTCCGAAATTATACCACAGGCGGTTTTTAGGGTCTTCATAGTTGAATGTACGGATGAGCGTAGGATTCATATTTATGTATTCAAGCTCATCTTTTTCAACGCCAAGGAATGAATAGGGAAAGAAAGCTTCTATTGTATAACCTGTGGCCTCTTCCGAGCCGACTTCCCCGCCCTTGCCCTGTGATTGCATATAGGGAGTTTCGTCCTGCGCCGTGTACATATTTTGGAACACGCCGCCGAGCTGCAATCTGGTAGATATTACATCCAATCCGGGCGTAAGGTCAATTTCCCACGCTTCGCCTTCAAGCTTTTCCACTCCGGATTTTGCAAGATACAATTCGATGCCGCTGTTCCACGAGCCGCTGCGTTCGGGATTGACATACACATCGGGGTCGTCCACGTCGAACATCATAAAAATGCCCTTTTCTCCGAGGAAAGCGGTTGCTTTTACGGGAATAGTCACATTTGCATCGGAATACTCCATTTCCAGCCACTTTAAAGACGAATATATTTCGTCGTTGAGAACGCCGTCGATTTTTACGGTAGAATCATATTCGGGAATATGTTCGGCGGGATTTTCAAAGCTGTACTGAGGGTCGTCCTCAAGATAATTATCACTTGCACAGGCAGCGACGGAAAGAGCCGTACCCGTGAACGTTGCCGCGGTGAAAGCAAATATCAGCATGCGGAGCAATTTGTTGTTTTTCATGATATACCCCCCTTATTTACCCAATACCCGTATTTCGGATACTGCAAGTATTGCCAAATCGTTGAACCCGTGAACGGGAATCTGCTCCTCCGTAGCGGGTGTGATAGTTATGCGGATCTCGTTGCACTCTATCTCGTCAAATTCTGCAATGGCAGAAGAAGCCGGCCTCAACACGTCTATATCGTCGGTCGAGGTATAAGCTTTTATGTCATACGCCAGACCATCTATATACTTTGTGGCAAAAGTGCCGTCTTCAAGCCTGCAATCGAACTCTACCCTCTCTATATCGTAAAAAGCGCTCTCCATATTTTTGGAATTGTATACCATAAGCGCCCTTATCGTCTTATAGTCGTCAAACTTAAGCGTGATTGTAGTTTCGCCAGAAAATTCCGTCTCCTTTATATAAGTTTCGACCATATCATAGTTGGCATAGCGATTTATGGAAAGCAAGCCGTCGGTGAGGAATGAAACCGAGCTGCCGTCTGCAATGCCTGTTGCCGAAACTTCTGCCTGAGCCGCGATATTTTTATATTCAGATGCAAACTCGGGAAGGGGCTGCACGGAAGTCGTAGGTCCGTTGGCATACATTACGTCGAGGTCGTTGCCCTGCGCATCCTTTACCGTTATCCATTCTATTTCGTCCACTGCCACATGACGGGAAGAGCCGCCTTCGGCAATGGAATTGTGCGCATGATATATAATATAATCCTGCCCGCCGGCATTTATTATAGAGCTGTGACCGGTGCCGGAAACATCGTCCCTTAAAGCAGAATCTGCAGACAAAAGTATTCCGCCCTCTGCCTCAGTCAGTTTTCTGAATTCGCCGAGAGGTTTGTCCGCAACGGCCTGGCATACCTGGTAGGTCTTGTCCTTATAACTGTTTGTGGAATATGTCAGATAATACTTTCCGCCGTGTTCAGTTATCCACGCAGCCTCGTTTACGCTTGTGTTCATCTCGTTAGGAACATCCTTTTCGGCGGCGGAAGGCGTTGAGTAACCCGGCTTTGATATTATGGTAAGCGTGCCGTACTCGGGTTCCGTCCAACTGTTCATCTTCATTCCCATAATATAGGAATTGACGGACGTGTTGAAATAGAGATATTTGTCGCCCGTAGAGGAATCGACATAGGGATGGAAATCTATCGCCCTTAAAACATCGCTCGTAGCATCCATATCTGCAAGCCCGAGCTTTTCAAGCGCCTGCGACATCTTTAACGGATCGAATGTCATATACCTTTGATAATAATACGAGTTGTTTGTTTCTATATTCTCTATATCCTTTAAAGGAGTGCCGTCCGTAGCTGTATATGAATCGATGTGGTCAATAAGCTCAAACGGGCCGGCGGGACTATCACTCTGAGCGATGTATGGAATATAACTGTTTGAAGAATCTTTTGGCGTTGAACTGAAGAACATATACCACTTGTCCGCCTCGCCGTCGTATATAACTTCGGGCGCCCACGAATCTACACTCACAGCCTTGCCTTGCGGGGTAGACAG
>ERZ1090869.869-NODE-870-length-14914-cov-5.663773_pt1 | contig 14914 bp, 18 predicted proteins | sample MGYA00478474_ERZ1090869 | MGnify/ENA primary metagenome ERZ1090869 (study PRJEB33644, sample SAMEA5815748) | chicken gut metagenome | biome: Chicken; feature: Gastrointestinal Tract; material: Caecum | place: Ireland | collected 2019-01-01 | study: A study of the... | reverse complement strand
CTTTCTCATTGCTTTCAAATCAAAATGGTGATTTAATAAAAAAAGAGGCCTGTTCTGGCTGTAAATTTATCACGATCCGGAGGTTATGACATGAAAACTTTTTTACCATACGTTCACACTGTCCAGTACTATGAAACCGACAAAATGGGGATCACCCACCACTCCAACTACATCCGCTGGATGGAGGAAGCCCGCATTGACTTTCTCGCGCAGATGGGATGGGATTATGTAAAGCTGGAATCCCTGGGAATCGTTTCCCCTGTTACCGCCGTAGAATGCAAATATATGGTCAGCACCTGTTTTTCAGAGAAGATCTCCATCCAGGTCTCCATCGCGGAATTTAAGGGCGTGCGGCTGAAACTTGCCTACACAATGAAGAATTCTGAGGGACAGACTGTCTGCCAGGCACATTCCGAGCACTGTTTCCTGGACGCCTCCGGGAACCTGATCCGGCTGAAAAAAGAATATCCTGATTTCTATGAGGCGCTTACCGAATATGCCGGCAGCAATCCCGCATAAAACTTAAAAAGGCTTCCGCATCCATGACTGTTGTGGTCACAGATGCCGGAAGCCTTCTTTATTTACAACCGATTTGTTTCTTTGTATACTGACGCTATCTTCTGTCGCAGTATTCCTTCAGTTTCTTTTTCAGATACTGGTATCTCTGCTTTTTTTCTTCTTTGGCAAAGTGCGCCTCCCGGAACTGCTCCGGATTGTTCTCATACACAAGGACTTCATCTCCGAACTGCTCGCTTGTCAGATCGAAGCGGCAGTCTCCCACTACATTGTAGCAGTGAAAGTTTCCGTCCGGACGGGGTACGCCGAACACCTTCCCGCCGAAAATATCCTGTGCCAGGAAAGCGGTGATGGAACACTGGCCCAGTGTTCTGTTCTCCCTGGTCCAGTTCTGCCGCATCCTCGGCGCGCAGGTATCCGCGCACCAGATCTCCGACAGAGCGTCATACAGATCGACCGGGGTGTGTATCCCCTTATACTCGTCTGTTACCGCCGGGGCGTCCGCATGTTCCCATCCCCAAAATCTGTATCCCATATGATCTCCTCCTCTTTCCGCCTGAAAACAAAATCCGGAAATCTTACCTCTCCATCATACTGATGGATTCGATTCCCACGCTGCCTCCTCTGACGACCTCGATAGTCTTAAACTCTTCCTTCATCAGCTTCACAACCGCGTCGTTTTTGGTAGCGGTCTGCACGAATTCCACAAGCACGCTGTCTCTTCCGTAGTCGATCACCTTGGCCTTAAATGTCTCCGCGATCTGGAATACCTCCACCTTATCCGCGGCCGTACATTTCATTACCTTGACATAGAGGATCTCCTTCATTCGCACAAAGACATCTGTAAAGTCGATGACTTTGATCACTTCTATCATACGGTTCAGCTGCTTTTTGATCTGTTCAAATGTCTCGTCGTCGCTGACTGTGGCGATGGTCATTCTTGATACCGTGGGATCTTCTGTCGTTCCTACCGTCAGGCTGTCCAGATTGTAGGATTTTCCGGAAAAAAGCCCCGAGATCTTGGAGAGCACGCCCACCTGGTTTTCTACATAAAGGGAAATCCATCTTTTTTTCATATTATTATCCATATTCCAGCTCTCCTTTCTGCTAACAATCCATGATCATATCTTCCAGGGTTCCGCCCGGACGGATCATAGGATAGACCAGTTCCTCCGGATCAATGATAAACTCGATCAGCGTAGGCGTCTTTGTATTTTTCTTCGCTTCCTCAAATGCTGCCGCGATATCCTCTTTCTTCATAACACGGATGCCCTTCGCGCCGTAGCTCTCCGCCAGCTTCACAAAATCCGGCGTATATTCCGGCATTTCCTCTCCGTTGGTCCTGCGGAAAAGGGCTCCTGCTCTCATATTTGTCATACTGTAGCGTTTGCCGTAAAAAAGCTTCTGCCACTGGCGCACCATACCCAGATATTCGTTATTAAATACACAGAGAATGAGGGGAAGTTCCTCCAGAACCGCTGTGGCAAACTCCTGTATGTTCATCTGCATACCGCCATCTCCGGAAATGGCGATAACCGTCTTGTCCGGATTGCCGATCTTCGCGCCGATGGCTGCCGGAAAACCGTATCCCATGGTTCCCAGTCCTCCGGAGGTTACAAGCTGTTTCTTCTCATTCAGCTGTACATACTGCGTCACAAACATCTGATGCTGTCCTACGTCTGTAGTAATGATCGCGTCGTCAAACTGGCGGTTCATCTCTTCGATAATGTCCATGGGCCCCATATTTCCGCGGTCTTTCATCGCAAGGGGATGTTCCTCTTTCCATTTCAGGATCTGATTCATCCATTTTTCCGTGTCGCACTCTTCCACATACTCGTTCATCTTTGTGACAGCCTCAAGAGCATCTGCCACGATGGGAACGTGCACCTGGATATTTCTGGAAATAGACGCCGTATCAATATCAATATGCACGATCTGTGCATTGGGGGCAAAGGCATGGAGTTTTCCTGTGATACGGTCGTTAAATCTGGTCCCGATGGAAAACAGAAGATCACATTCCCCTACCGCCATATTCGCGGCGTACTGTCCGTGCATACCCAGGTTGCCGATATAGTACGGATGATCTGTGGGAACGGCTCCCCTTCCCATGATCGTCGTCACCACCGGCACCTTCGTCTTGTTCACAACCTCGGTAAATTCCTTATTCGCCCTTGCGATATTCACGCCGCCGCCGGCAAGGAACAGAGGTTTCCTCGCTTTTTTAAGCATCTTAAGCGCGCGCTTGAGCTGTCCCATATGGACGCTGGTATTGGGTTTATAGCCGCGGATATTTACTGTTTTCGGATATTCCGCGCTTCCCAGCTCGCACATGACGTCCTTGGGAAGGTCGATCAGAACCGGTCCCGGACGCCCTGTTCTGGCGATATAAAAAGCCTCCTTGATGATGCGGCCCAGATCCTCGCGATTGCGCACTGTCACGCCGTATTTCGTAATGCTCCTGGTAATTCCTACGATATCCACTTCCTGAAAAGCGTCGTTTCCGATCAGATGTTTCGCCACCTGGCCTGTGAAACAGACAAGAGGGACGCTGTCATAATTGGCTGTGGCAAGACCTGTAACAAGGTTCGTCGCGCCCGGTCCGCTGGTCACCAGACATACGCCCACTTTTCCCGTTGTTCTGGCGTAGGCATCCGCCTCATGAACAAGGGCCTGCTCATGACGGGGAAGGATGATCTTAATATCATCCTGTTTATATAGTTCGTCGCTGATATCAATGGTACACGCCCCCGGATAACCGAAGAGTGTATCCACTCCTTCTTCTTTTAACGCTCTTACAAGTAATTTGTTTCCTGTAATCTGTCTCACGCTTCTACCTCCTTTTCCGGAAATAAAAACCCTGAGCAGTTCATGCTCAGGGCGAATGATACATCCGTGTTACCACCTAAATTCAGAGAAAATCTCTGCACTCTGCCGGTACGGGATCTCTGTCCGATACCGCTTCCCTGTAACGCGGGAAACGTTGGAGCCTACTTACAACCAATAAGTGTGTTCAGTCCACTGCTCGAGGGCTACTTCCATAATCCCTTCACGAAGACTTGCACCCGCCGTCTCCTCTCTGGGCATCTGAAGATTATGTACTCCTCCCTGTCACTGCATTTATGAAGATAAAATTTACATATATTATAGAGGGTATTGCAGGCTGTGTCAATGAAATTTTCCTGTTTTTACAGCCTGCCGGCAAAAGATGAGAACCGGTTTTTAACTACAGTATTTTTCTCAATATCTTTTTTTCATTCGCCTTTGAAAAATCACTTAAACGATAGGACCGGATTCTTGTTTTCACGATAACCGGGATTAAAAATCCACAGTTTACAAGTTTTGTGCATCTGTTGATAACTGTTTTGTTCGTCACGCCAATCATTCTGCTTACATCGATGGGTGTAAATTCATAGAGTCTCTTCTTAAGCAGGAACACCAGGAACTCCTTTTCCTTTTTATTTAAATACGAAAAGCTGCCTGCCAGTTCCTCTTCTTCCGTTGCTTTCGATAACTCGCATACTTTTTTGGAATACAGACTCATCATTTTCAGAAAGTAATTGATCCAGATTTCCGGGTGCGGCGGGTTTTCCCTTCCGGAATAATACAACGCCGGCAATCCCATTTGAAGCGAAGAGTAATATTCATCCGGATCATATGCAAAATATTCTTCCAGAGAACCAATTCCGTTAAATCCATATCCATAATAATCCAGAATATATCCTGACATTAGTCTGGCTGTTCTTCCGTTTCCATCTTCAAAAGGATGGATCGTAACCAGCTGGTAGTGAACAACTGCAGCAATGATCAAAGGATGATCGTCGGTCGTATTCACATATTCGACAAGTTCATCCAACAGAGCCGGAATATCTGTATACTCTGGCGGAATATATTCCGGTATTCCTGTTTCTGAATCGTACACGGCAAATAATACGCCCGGCGGCATAGGCCCTCTGAGCCCGATTTTTTCTTTTGACGCACCCTTTTCCACAATCGACTGAACTTTCAGGATCATGGATTTGGAAAATAATTCTTTCTTCTTTAAGCTCTCTTCCAGAAAATTCAAAGCCAGAAAATAATTTCGGATTTCCTGTTCCGGCTTCAGAAAGTGTTTGTGCGGATCACTGTCAATTGCTTCATTAGCCTGCTCTTCTGTCAGTGGATTCCCTTCTATTTTATTTGAAGCATAGGAACTTTTTTTCTTGGAATTCTTCCTGAGCCTGTTTTTTGTAACAGAGGGAATCTTGATCGTACTGAGAGAAAAACGGTTCTCATCTATTTCTGATATTCGTTTTAATATCTCGTTTGTAAGCGTTACTTTTATCAATGTATCACCCCGTTTCACTATGGATATTATATCGCAGGGCAATAATTATTTCCACTAAAATTACACTATTTTTTCACTATTTTTCATTTTCTCTGTTCATAAGTTCTATACCTTCTAATACCGAATAAATTTTTGTTTACACTGCCCCAGCAGAAAAGAAGACATCTCAAAATCATAGCGCTTCTGTATATTTTCCGCCGGAAGCACCGGACGGGACGGCTCCGGCCTGTTTCCGGCCTTCCGGTATTCTTTTACCGTCATTCCGAACTTCTCCATAAACATCCGGTTTAAATACCTGCTGCTGGAGAAACCTGTCTCCATACATATATCAAGAATACTGAGATCGGAATCCCGCACATATCCCAGAGCTCTGTCAAAACGGATATTGTTCAGATATTCCTGAAAGGAAATACCCAGCATTTTCCGTATAAAATGCGAAGCATGACAGACTGTAATGTTTTCCAGCCTGGCTATTTCATTAAGCGAAAGCTTTTCTTTATAATGCTCCGCTATATAAGCGGTGATCCTGTTTAACCGGAGCGTATTATTCTGGGCGGACATATATTCCTTTTCGTTTCTGAAAGAACAGTCTGCGCCGCTTAAGATAAGATAAAGGGCCTCCAGCATCAGTCCCGCGCATTTTACTTCACGGAAAGGAAGTGCGCTGAAATAAAACGAAGCGCAGGAAACCAGCATGTCCCTCGTCTGTTCATACAGGTTTCCCGTCTGCATAACAGGATTATCAAAATGCAGAAAATTAAGCTGATAACAGATCCTGCGGTAAAAATCCGAATGTACCTGGAATGCTAGAACAAGATTTTTCTCTCCGGCGCTGGAAAAAGAATGGATCTGGAAGCGATTGATAATATAGATATCCCCCTCCCGCAGTTTATATTCCTTCCCGTCCATGAACAGGCAGAGCGCGCCCTTCAGAAGAATCCCTATTTCCAGATCGTCATGGCCGTGAGGACAGCGGGAAGTCATTTCCACAACAAAAAGTTCCAGATTTTTGTTATAATATTTTCAGAAAACAAAGAAAAAACATTAGTTTAAGGAGGTGACATACTTTGAAAAAGAAAGTAATCGCCGCAGGGCATATCTGTCTGGACATCACACCTGTTTTTCCTGAAATGAAAGCAGAGTCACTGGATCAGGTATTATCCCCGGGCAAACTGCTGCAGATGGATAGAGCCGACGTCCACACCGGGGGCGCGGTGGCGAATACCGGACTGGCCATGAAAAAACTGGGAGCCGACGTCCGGCTGGCCGGTAAAATCGGAAAGGACGCTTTTGGCGAGCTTATCCTGAATATACTGAAAAAATATGACGCCCAGGAAGGCATGACTGTCAGCGAAGGGGAAAGCACCTCTTATTCTGTTATCCTGGCCGTTCCGGGGATTGACCGCATCTTTCTCCATAATCCCGGAGCCAACGATTCCTTCTGCGCAGACGATATATCGGATGAGCTTCTCAAAGACGCCGCGCTGTTCCATTTCGGGTATCCGCCGTTAATGAGATCCATGTACCAGAACGACGGACAGGAACTTGTGAAACTTCTGCAGAAAGTAAAACGTGCCGGAATGGCGGTTTCCCTGGATATGGCCGCAGTTGACCCGGGTTCGGAACCGGGAAGGGCGGACTGGAAGACCATACTGGAGAGGACGCTTCCCTTCGTGGATTTCTTCGTGCCGAGTGCGGAGGAACTCTGCTATATGCTGGACCGGGAACGGTTTTACCAATGGCAGGAGAGAGCCCGGGGCGGCGACGTTACTCAGATCCTCGATCCCGAAGAAGACATACGGCCTCTGGCAGAAATGTGCATGGATATGGGATGCCAGATTCTCCTGATCAAATGCGGCGCTCCCGGAATGTACTTTAAAACAGCGGACAGCCGTCATCTGGAACCGCTCTGCTCCAGTCTGGAGATGGATCCCGCACTGTGGGGCGGCAGGGAGATTTTCGAGCGCAGTTATATCCCTGAAAGAATTCTTTCCGGTACCGGGGCCGGAGATACCAGTATCGCCGCTTTTCTCACGGCGGTTCTCAAAGGCTGCGGACCGGAAGAGTGCCTGCATCTCGCCGCTGCGGCCGGCGCGTCCTGCGTCGCGGAATACGACGCTTTAAGCGGTATCGGAACTCTCAGGGAATTAGAAGAGAAAATAAACAGAGGATGGAAAAAAATATAAAGGAGGAAAATCATGCTGGTAAATTTAAATGATGTTCTGCTTCCCGCAAAAAAAGCAAAATACGCGGTAGGCTTATTTAACGCAGTGAATCTTGAACTTGCAAGGGGAATCATCCGCGCCGCTGAAGAGACACAGTCTCCTGTGATCGTGGGGACTGCGGAAGTCCTGTTTCCTTACGGACCGCTGGAGGAAGTATCCTATTACCTGCTTCCCATGGCGAAAAGGGCCGGGGTGCCGGTGGTCGTTCACCTGGATCACGGACTTAACCGTGAAACCTGCCTGAAGGCGCTTGAACTGGGTTTCAGTTCCGTTATGTACGACTGCTCCACCGATTCCTATGAAGAAAACGTCCGCAAGGTAAAGGAAATGGCGGAAATCGCCCATTCTTACGGAGCGACCATCGAAGGAGAGCTGGGACATGTCGGCGACAATGAGGATATGACAGACGACGAAACGTCTTCAAAAGATCCTTCCATGTATTATACAGATCCGAAAATGGCTCTGGACTTTGTGCAGAAAACCGGCGTGGACGCCCTGGCGGTAGCTGTGGGGAACGCCCATGGAGCATATAAATTTCCTCCAAAACTGGATTTCGCCAGGATCCGGGAAATCGCCACAACTGTGGACGTGCCTCTCGTGCTTCACGGAGGCTCCGGCCTTACCGATCTGGATTTTAAGACAGCTATCAGAGAAGGTATCAGCAAAGTAAATATTTTCACTGATATCAATGTGGCCGCGGCAAAGGCTGTATCTGAAAGATACACAGACGCCGGCAAAGGGCTTACCGATCTGATCCCCTCCGCCGTAGAGGCAGTACGCCGGGAATCCGAAAAGAAAATGCGCCTATTCGACAGTGTCGGCAAAGGATGAGAGCCGGATTCTGTTTATATTTAAAAAATCAAAAACGGGAATTTTAGCTATAACTTCCACAAAATTCACACTATAAAAGTTGCAAGCCTGTATAAAGACAGCCGCAAAAGGTCATGGCAGAAACCTTTTTGCGGCTGTTTCTTGACAACTTTGGGTTTATTTATGTATAGCGTCAGGTCCTTTTACTTGATAAAGCTTACATGCTTACAGATTTCTTCCACAGCTTTGTCTTTCTTTTCATTAAAGATCACCTTATTTTCTTCAAAAAGATTTCTTCCGTGGGTATCAATGGATACGATCAACGGACCAAATTCATGGACACGACAGGTCCAGAGTGTTTCCGGCATACCCAGATCCTTCCAGTCTGCGCTTTCGATCTCTTCCACTGTAGCAGCTGCTACAACGGCACAGCCTGCGGGGAAAACACAGTGGAGAGCTTTATACTCCTGACAGCCTCTCATCGTCCCTTCTTTCATTCCTCCTTTCCCCACAATAAGCTTTACCCCTGTTTCCCGGATAAAATCATATTCAAATTTCTCCATCCGCATACTTGTAGTGGGACCTACAGATACCATTTCATACTTATCTTCCTCCCCTTCTACCGGACGGACAATGGGACCTGCATGAAAAATGGCTCCTCCTTCCAGATTCACGGGCAATTCTCTTTTGCCCTCTATCAGACGTCTGTGTGCCACATCACGGCATGTGGTAATATGGCCGTTCAGATAAATAATATCACCGATATGAATGTCTTCCAGATCTTCTGCTTTAATTGGTGTTGTAAGAATTTTTTTTGCCATTATAATTCTACCTCCTTGTGTGAAGTGATTTTGTAATTCAGATCTTTATCAAATTCAATATGTCCTCTTCTGTGGGACCAGCAGCCTACATTTACTGCTACTCCGATTGTAGAAGGATGTCTTGCCGTATTCTCGATATGTACGCCCATTACAGAGTAGTTTCCGGACATTCCCTGCGGTCCCAGTCCGATGGCGTTTATTCCATCTTCTAAAAGCTTTTCCATTTCTGCAGCCCTTGCATTACTGTTATGAGAACCTAACGGACGCATCAGCGCTTTCTTGGATAAAAGGGCAGCCGTCTCAACAGAAGTCGCAACTCCCACGCCTACTAAAAGAGGGGGACATGCATTCAGGCCATAGCTGGTCATAACGTCCATCACAAATTTGGTCACACCTTCGTAGCCTTCACCGGGCATCAATACCATGGCTTTGCCCGGAAGGGTACATCCTCCTCCTGCCATGTAGGTATCTATTACGCACTGATCGTTATCCGGCACGATTTCCCAGAATACAGTAGGAGTTCCCTTTCCCACATTTTTTCCCGTATTATATTCGTCAAAGGTTTCGACACTGTTATGACGGAGAGGAGCCTTTATAGTTGCCTGTATAACCGCCTCTTTCAGAAGAGCTTCCACCTGGCCGATCAGAGGGAAATTCACACCGCATTTTACAAAAAACTGGAGAACTCCTGTATCCTGGCAGCTGGGACGATTCAGTTTCTTTGCCAGCTCCTGATTCTTAAACATCGCATCATAAATGGTTTTTGCCAGTTCACTGGTTTCCTTCTCCCGCAGCTGGGCTAATTTTTCTCTTACGTCATCGGGAAGGACTTTTCCCGTATAGGCCACAAATTTCGCCATAATATCTGTCATCTTTTGAACTGCCTGTTCATTACTCATTTTTAACTTCCTCCTTTTTTGTTTGCGCCGCCCGGCGCATTATTTATTTCCTGCCGGATTTTCCTGTCTTCTACGGATAAAACGGGAAAAAGATCGGCAATAAAATCAAACTTACAATAGTGGATACTAATATCAAGGGTAATCCTGCTTTGGCATAGTCGGTAAACTTATATCCCCCCGGCGCCAGCACCATAGTATTGGCCGGCATTCCAATAGGGGTGGCATATGCACAGGAGCCGGCAATCACAGTGGCCATAACAACAGCGCTGGGATCTGCTCCCATTCCCTGGGCAATAGAAATGCTGATGGGCACCAGCAAGGCTGTAGTTGCTGTATTGGACATAAAGTTTGTCATTACACATGCCAGCACAAAAACCACTACCAGTAGCAGGAAAGGTGAAGAATTTTCTCCGATCAGACCGATCACTACTTCCGCTATCTTTTCACCTGCTCCCGTCACTTCAAGAGCTTTAGCCAGAGACAGGGTTCCTCCAAACAGAAAAATGGTCTGCATATCAATAGATTTTATAGCCTGCTTTTCTGAAATAACTCCCGTCAGGATCAAAAGGATAGCTCCTATCGCTCCTGAGATTGCCAGGTTAATGCCGATCACATCTTCAAAGATCATGGCCAGGATTGTAAGTACTAAAATGATCAGCGCAAGATATTGTTTCCAGGCAGGCACGTTACTGTAGTCCACTTCCTCATCAAAAGTAGTGTCCGTCTTTACACTGGGCTTGTCCGGCAGAAGCTTATACCCGATAGTTGCGAAGAAGAGAATGCCTGCGATCAACATTGGAATACCAATCTTTCCATAGTCAAAAAAGGCAAAGTTCAGGCCGATATCCTGAAGAGCTGCCTGGGCGATCAGATTTCCCGGGGCTCCGATCAGGGAGATATTTCCTCCCATTGCTGCAGCAAACACTAATGGCATCAGCAGTTTTGACCGGGAGAACCCTGACTTGGCGGCGATTCCTATTACCACAGGTATAAGGACTGCTGCCGTTCCTGTATTTGACAGGAACCCAGACATTGTGCCTACCACAACCATAATGGTAACGATCAGCTGTCTTTCTGTTTTTGCAAATTTTGTCACGATTCCCCCAAGTTTGTTTGCCATTCCGGTTTCAAACAGCGCTCCTCCCACGATAAACATGGCTACAAAAAGAATGACATTCGTGTCAATAAATCCTTCAAATGCTTCCTCGATAGTCAGCACTCCTGTTACAACCAGGGCGATGCACACGATCATAGATGTAAGGGCCAGGGGGATCTTCTCCAGCACAAACATCACGATGGCAAAGGCCAGAAGGATTAAGGTGATTACCATAGGATCCATTTCTTTCCCTCCTTGTTTTGATATTTGATAATGTATCCATTTATTGATTTTACAATAATACTTCTTTCTGCTAAAGTCAACTCTTTATTTCCTTTTCTCTTTTTTTAACGAATATTCTTCCTTGATTTTGTAAATTATAGACAAAAATAGAGATACAGCAAAATTGCTGTACCTCCTGCTCACTGTATATTTCTCTCTATTTCTTTATGGTGAAAACCTTGTCAAAATATTCTCCATGCTTCGGATAATATGATCATACATCCGTTTTCTGGCCTTCTCCACATCATTCGCCTGGATAGCGTCAAGAATTTTCCGATGTTCATACATGGATATTTTTGCATAATCCTCTTCCGTCACTTTATGTCCCATAGAAAGTCCGTTCCATAGTGATGAAAGAATTGCTTTTATCTTTTCATTATCTGCCGCTGTCCAGATGGACATATGAAAAGCCTCATTTCCTCTGCTGTACTCACCGAAGTCGTTTTCGTCCAGAGCTTTCTTTGTAGTATCATATGCATATACGATATCGGAAATATCTTTTCCCTTCTGGCTTGCCCGGGCTGCCGCTTCACTTTCCAAAAGTGCCCTTGTTTCATAATGGTCACGGATGGTTTTCTCATTGACGCCTAAAACAATGGCCCCTTTGTTAGGCCTCAGTTTGATCAGACCGTCTGTAGCGAGTATCTGAAACGCTTCCCTTACCGGCATGCTGGACACTCCCAGCTGTTCCGCCATTCCTTCAAGCGTCAGCTCCTCCCCTTCTTTCAATTCCCGTTTCAGAATTGCTTCCCGGAGTACAGAGGCCACCTGCTCTCTTGCAGGAAGCAGCTGGATTTTTTTCATTGCTATCATTGGGTCCATCTCTCCTCAAATTCATTGGCATATAGCTCATAATAGTTTTCAAAGCATGTTCTGATCTCTGGAAAGTCTCCTGCCTCCACAGCTTTTACCAACTTTTCCAAAAGACGGGATACTTCATCCTTATCTCCCATATTTTCAATTCCATAGGCCACATAACCTTCAAGCACCTTCCTTTGGATCTGGTAAAGATAAGGATTATCCGGCAGTTTCATAACTGCCCTGTGAAATTCCAGTTCCAGCCGGGCCTTCTCTGCCTGATCATCCGTTTCTTCTAATTTGGCCAGTATGTTTCCCAGCATTCCTGTATCTGCACCTTTTTTTACAGAAAGAATTAAAGTCTCCGCTTCTGCCGTTCCCATAACGCAAAGGGTTTCCCGGATCTGTTCCTTGTTTAAAACTACTGCCTGGATATGACGGTTCGGCAGCCTTTTTGCAAAGCCTTCTTCTACCAAAGCCTGAAGGGCTTCCCGGACAGGCATACGGGAAATCCCCAGCATATCTGCCAGAGTCTCCTGTGCCAGTTCCTCGCCTGACGGGATATTTCCCGAAAGGATCTCATTTCTTATCGCCTGGATGATGTAATCTTTTGTCTGCGTTCTTTTTAATGATTTCATATGCTGCCTTTCCCTGTTCTCATGTATAATATACTATCTGTTTTTTATCCAGGGGTCAAGATGAAAGTGCTTTATTAACCGCAGAGCATTTTTATCAGCTGTCATAATCATTCTCTCATTTCTGCTAATTATTGGCAGCTAATGGAATTGTACGGCTTGGAATCCGATTAGCAAATTGTGAACTGCTAATCGCCGTTAGGTTCAGTGTTCGGATTTTTTCTGAAAATGAAAGAAGCCGAAAACCTTGATTTTTCAAGGAATTTTCGGCTTCCCGGTTACGTCCCTAGCGCGATTCGAACGCGCGGCCTTTCGCTTAGGAGAGCTCCAACCTATTGTCACTCTCTGTCAATCTGAGGTAAGGTAAACCCATATGGGACACTATTAAAAACTGTTTCCGATTCAATTTGAGTTATTCTGAATACCCCCTCTGTCAAGCTCTGTAAAGCTCTGAAAGTTAGCTGATTGTTTGCTCCAGCTAATAATTGGGGAATGCCTTGATATTACCATCGACATCTGTTATATGACCACCATGCTTCGTACGTTCGATCATGGTAAACAGTATTCAATTAAACTTCCTATCGAAAGCACAAGATATTTTCTTGTCTATAAATAATATAACGCATACGAGACGGTTTGTCCATGCGTTTTTGACTGGCAAATTTTATTCAGTAAAAATATCTGTAACCTTTTTTGTAACTGAATCTCCATCATTCCATCATCAAATGATGGAGATTCCAATAGATATGATGGAGATAGACTAATTACTTCATCGTCTTCGTTTTCTTTGCCATAAAGTGCAACATATTCTGTAATAAGCTCGTCCAGTGTTTTGCATTTACGGACGACAAATGATCCCATCTCTTTTTTATATTCAATTTCTTTTTTTCTTCTCTTTGCTTCGGCTTTCGTTTCATAGGTTTCCCACTTCTGTTTCCTCTCACCTTTTTCATTCGTATAAGAATAGATTACATTAAATTTTCCGTTTCGTTCTCTTATAGATGCCATATTATTGCATACTCCTTTCCAAATCTCTTTGCTCCATCCAGTCCTCAAATTCATCCCGACGGATCCTAACTCGACTGCCAACTTTTATTACTGTGAACTTTCCTTTATCCGCCCACTTGTTGATCATGCTTCTGCTGACCTTTGCCAGATAGGAAGCTTCATCAAAAGTAAGATACTTTATATTTCCATTGCTTCCTCGTATTCCGGTCTGTGATAATTTCTTCCGCCGGAAATTAGCCAGGGCAATATTCTGTTCCTGTGCAAGTTCTTCATAATCATTCGATGGATCCAGCTTATACCGATCCTGACCTTCCAGGAATTTTTGAAAACTCTCTTTTGTGATCCTTTTCTTTTCTGCAATCACAATGAATTCAAAAAAATGACTATACTTTGGATTATCAAGAATTGTATATACTGCGCTTCTGGTTGTTCCAAGCAGCTGTGCCATCTCAGGCATCGTAATTGTTGCATCTTCCAGAAGAGCGTCTTTTTCTCTGTCTTCCTTTGTTCGATATCGGGACTGGCTTTTATACCAGTTCTGAAAAGATTCTTTTGGTATTCGTTTCCAGTAATCGACAATAACAGCTTCCATTTGATTTTTCTTGAGTAAATCATAAACAAGATACTCATCAACACCCAACAGATCCGCAACTTCCTTAACGGAATAGGACCAGGATTTCAATTCTTTCCCTGGTTCTTCTCCGGTAACTTTATGGTATTTAATCTGATTGGCGTACCATTTTTCAAAGCTGGCAATATTGATTCGTATCTTTCCAGCAATCTCTTTAGATTCAAAAACATTTTTATGCACCAGCCAGTATCGATCTGTCTTTTTTAATCCCAGCAGCTTTCCCATTTCCGGCACGGTCATCCAGGTTCTCTTTTGTGTCGGACGCCGTTTGTAAGGACTGCTTCTGATATCTTTGAAATGATCTCTTCAACATCGTCCATTTCCGGAACTTCTTTTTGTTTCATAATTGCTGTTGCCATTTATTCTTCACTTCCTGTCTTTTTTAGTGTTAGTGTTTTTTCTTATATCATATCTCAAATCCAGATAAAAATTTAGGATGTCGATTGCAGACAAAATCTGCCTGATCAACACCCTGTTTTTTATTGTTCCAAGTTATCGAGCCAGTCATCGAAACTCTTCTTAGAGATGCGATACTTTCCGCCATCCAACTGGATCCACCGGAATTCCTTTTTCTTTAAAAGGTTATAAATAGTAGGTCTGCTGACTCCTAAGATTTCCTGTAACTCTTGAACTGTATAACATCTTTTTTCTGACATTTCTTTATCCTCTTTTCTTTGAAATATGAAAGAAAAATTATCCCTTCATATAACGAAACGCTCAGAGCATGTTTTACAGTGGTCAAAAGCAAATTTTTTACTTTTTTCTTACGAGTTTTCTTTAATGCAACTCGTAACATTAGATTTTTACATTTTTCATGAAATTAAGTAAAGAAAAAGAGCATATGGAATTGAATCCATACACTCTATGAT
>ERZ1090869.868-NODE-869-length-14923-cov-5.675074_pt1 | contig 14923 bp, 14 predicted proteins | sample MGYA00478474_ERZ1090869 | MGnify/ENA primary metagenome ERZ1090869 (study PRJEB33644, sample SAMEA5815748) | chicken gut metagenome | biome: Chicken; feature: Gastrointestinal Tract; material: Caecum | place: Ireland | collected 2019-01-01 | study: A study of the... | reverse complement strand
CAAGAGCGCGGCGCAGATTGCGGCGCTCGCCGCCGAAGCGGGGCTGGAGGGCATTGAATGGGGCGGCGACGTCCATGTGCCGCCGGGGGACACGGCAGCCGCCGCATCAGCGGCAAGGCTCACGCGGGAAGCCGGCCTGTGCGTCACGTCCTATGGGTCCTATTACCACGCGCTCCCGCAGGAGGATTTTGCCCCCGTGCTGCGGAGCGCCGCGGCGCTGGGCGCGCCCGTCGTCCGCATCTGGGCGGGCGACAGGCCGTGGGAACAGCTGAGCGAAGCAGAGCGGGAAACGCTCGCCGCGTCTGTCCGCGCTGATGCGCGGGACGCCGCGCGCGGGGGGATCGCCCTCTCGTTTGAGTATCACCGCGGCACCGCCACCCAGACGCGCGCGGGGGCGCTGGCGCTGCTGGAAGCCGTGGGCGAGCCGAACGTCCGCACCTACTGGCAGCCGAACCCGGACATCACGCAGGAGGAACAGCTCGCGGAGATTGGCTGCCTGCTGCCGCATCTGAGCCATATCCACGTGTTCACGTGGACGGGAGCCAATGTCCGCCATCCGCTGGCGGAGGGCGAAGCGCGCTGGCGTGAGTACCTGAGCGCCGTCCGCCGCGCGGGCGGCAGCCGCTTTTTGCTGATGGAATTTGTGCGCGATGACAGCGAGGCGGATTTCCTCGCAGATGCCGCCGTCCTGCGCCGCTGGGCGGAGGAAGAAAACGGGAAAGGGGAAAGCAGACCGTGAAAGAGACGGCCGTTTTTTTGAATGAACGGGAGCAGAACGAGCTGGCCCGCGCTTACGGCAGCGAAACGCGCGAATCGCTGCGCCGCTCGCTGGACCTGCCGGAGCAGGTGATCCTGCCTGAAACGATGGACGAAAACAGGGATCTGCTGGCCCGCACGTCCTACGTGTTCTCCACCTGGGGCATGCCCGCCCTCACGGAGGAGCAGATCGCGGATTATCTGCCGAATCTCAAGGCCGTGTTCTATGCAGCCGGTTCGGTGCAGGGCTTTGCGCGCCCCTTCCTGCACCGTGGGGTGAAGGTGTTCAGCGCCTGGGCGGCCAACGCCGTGCCGGTGGCGGAGTTCACCGTGGCGCAGATCGTGCTGGCCGGGAAGGGCTATTTCCAGGGCATGCGCCGCCTCGAGCCGGGCAGCATGAAGCGCTTCCGCGCGTTCAGCGACACCTTCCCGTGCAATTACGGCGTGCGGATCGGCATCCTGGGAGCCGGCATGATCGGCTCGCTCGTGCTGGAGATGCTCCGCCGCTATGACGTGGAAACGCTCGTGTACGATCCCTTTGCCGGCGAGGAGAAGCTTGCCGCGCTCGGGGCGCGCCGCGCCTCGCTCGAAGAGATTTTCTCGCAGTGCCAGGTGATCTCGAACCACATTGCCAACCTGCCGGCCACGCAGCGCATGCTGCGCTATGAGCATTTTTCGCGCATGAAGCCGAACGGCGTGTTCATCAACACGGGCCGCGGCGCGCAGGTGGTGGAGGAGGATCTCGTGCGCGCCCTGCGCGAGGAGCCGGACCGCACGGCGCTGCTGGACGTCACGTGGCCGGAACCGCCGGAGGCGGACAGCCCCCTGTGGACCATGCCGAACGTCATCCTCTCCCCGCACATCGCGGGCAGCATGAACAACGAGATTGCCCGCATGGGCGCGTACATGCAGCGGGAATATGAGGCGTTCTCCGAGGGCCGCCCGTGCAGCTGGGAGGTCACGCTCAAGCGCCTGGAAACGATGGCGTGATACGGACCGGCGGGCCGCAAACGAGGCCGCTGCGCACGGAAAAAGAGGGGGTGGCGCTTCTGCTTGCGCCCTCTTACCTGTCACGCGCGAGCAGGGCGGCAATCTGCTCCACGGCCTCGCGGATCAGCATGCCCGTGTTCAGGCTGGAAACGCCCACCACAATGTTGTCGCAGTGGTTCATCGGCAGCAGGATGCGTTTGGCCGGGCTGCTGCCCACGGCGGCGGCCATGGCGGGGGAGATCTCCCCCCAAAGCGCGTCGGCAATCGCGATGCCGATCGGCCCCACAATCACGTCCGCGCGGCGGCAGCAGGCCAGCACGGCGTTTTCGCCCGTGGCGCCGTGGTCCGCCCCAGCTTTCAGCATGGCGGACGTCGCCAGGCTGTTTGTGCCCACCGCCAGCACCTCCACGCCCGGGCTTTGAATTTCCTTTTTGATGGCGGCCACCAGTTGCTTCCCGATGCCTCCGCCCTGTGCGTCAATTACCACAATTGTCATGTCAGGTCCCCTTTTTGCCGCGGATCTGCCCGCGCGAGTCATTGCGTTCCGGTTGATGATGCCGCGCCTGCGGTGAGCGGGCCGCAGCTTGCGCCTGCACCGTGACCCGCACACCCTCACGCTTACGGCATTTTACATTATATCATCGCATCCCCTTTCGATCAAATCTGAGGGGGAACCGGATTCAAAAAAGGCGCCCCGGGGGCCTGCAGTCGACTTACCGCAGGCCCCCGGGGCAATGGAATCGTCCTTTATGAAAGCGTGGCTTATTTTCTGAGTTCTTCAGGCACTTCGGGCTCATAGTTGATGCCCATCGAAGCCGCTCCGGCGCCCATGTTGGCAACGTTCTCAATCAGAGAAGCGATCGCAGACCAGACTTTACGCATGTGCATTCCTCCCTTCCTGTATTTTGGGTTGTATCATGAGGGCGGCAACCGCCGCCCCTGACAGTGAAAACATGGGGAGCAGGAAATCAGGGGAGAAGACATACAGCGCGGCGCACAGCAGATCGAAGAGGATCACGAGCGCCCGGGCGATGTTCCTGTTCCGCCGCCGACGCCCTTCCGAAAGCGGATGGTGCGCGTTCTTCACGGGCGCCCATGCGAAAATCAGCACGTTTGCGGGCACAATGAGAAAGAACAGCAGCCACGGCATGTGGAGAAGGGGGAACAGCCTGGCCGGAAGCAGCACCGCCAGAAAGGTGGCGTTTGTGCTGAGAAAGCATTGCGCATACGTTTTGGCGTGATAACCGCCGCAGAACAGCCGCAGGCAGAAGTATGTGGCAAGGAACAGCGCCCCCTGCGCCAGGGACTGAAACACGGCGGAGAGAATCAAAACGGAGCAGAAGGAGGAAAGGGTGGAAAACGTGAGTTCAAAGCCGTAGACGAAAACAGGCTTGCGGGAAGCGGGGATGGAACAGTGTTCCAGAAGCTTGTCCGCGCACACGTTTGCGCATTTGTTCAGAAGCACGTCCTCATCCGCCCTTTCTGAAAATCTGTTTGATTATAGCACATTTTGTCGAGAAAAGGACATAAATGGGAAAAACGGTACTAAAATTGTCCTAAACGGTGTTTTGCATCACGGCAAAGGAGACAAAAACGTTCTCCCGGCAAAGATTTTGCAGCGTGCCCATGTGTTTTTCCACAGCGTCCTGAATGTTTTTCAGGCCCAGCCCGTGCAGCGAGGGATCGCCCTTTTTGGTGCTGACGAGATGGCCGTGCGCGTCAAACGGATTCTGCGCCACCCTGTTTTCCACCCGGAACGAGAGAAAGTTGTTCCGCTGTTCCACAATGACCTTCACAAACCGGCCGCTCTCCTGCGGCAGCTTCAGGCTGGCCTCCAGGGCGTTGTCGAGCTGGTTGGCGAGCACGGCGCAGAGATCCACCGAGGAGATCCGCAGCGGTTCCGTGAGACGGACGGAGTAGGTGAAGGGGATGCCCTGTGCCTCGGCTTCCTCCGCCTTGCAATTGATGATGGCGTCGATCACGTCGTTCCCGCTGCGGCATCTCTTCACATTCCGGTATGTGGTGGAGAGCAGCTCCGCAATGTAGGCCTGTGCGGCGGGGCTTTCTTTGGAAAGGGCCTCCAGCGTTTTCATGTGGTTTGTGAAGTCGTGCAGCCTTTTGGCCAGTGTGCGCTGGTGGGCGGAGAGATCGCGGTAATTCTTTTCCATGAGCCGGTTGGCCAGCAGGGAAAGATTATTTCTGTTGCGCTCCTGCTGGTATTTGTTTGAGAGAATCGTGGCCAGGATGCAGGCGAGGATGCCCACCGTGATGAAGACCCACGAAAGGATCACGGCCGCCTGCATCACGAACAGGGAATCGGTGATGATCATCTGCAGGAGAGAGGACATAATCACATAGGCCGCCGTGCCCACGAAGAAGAGCACGGCCATGAGGCGGTTCGGCAGCCGGCCGATGTAGTGAAGATAAGGCCGGAGGAAACAGAACAGGCCGGTCTGCACGGATTTGTTGATCAGCGTGAATATGGTCCGCGTCTCGCCGGTGTGCAGCAGCGTGTCGAAGCTCTGATAGACGGAGGGGGAGTTGCCGATCAGCATCGCCAGCGTAAAGCCGATGATGTAGTCCAGGCTGTGCAGGAAAAAGAGCGTCATCACACAGGCTGTGGCGCGGGTCAGGAATCCGCCCTCAGAAAGAAACCTTGTGGCGCCCACCACGTATGCCATGCCGGCCAGGATGGTGAGAAAGGAAAAGGGGGAGACGCGGTTCAAAAGGGAGACAAGCAGCGTCATAAAGGCGCTGAAGCCCAGCAGCCGCGCCAGATAGGTTTTTCCCTCATACCGTCTTCCCGCCATCTCCGCGGTCGCGCCCAGGCTCAGCAGGCTTTCCACCTCCGTGGCGGCAATCTCAATCAGCGGATTCATGCTCGTCCTCCTCTTTCCCGTTGCCCCCCTCCTCCTGCATCATCCATCGCTCCGCAAAGGCGCGCTTGAATGCTGCGAGACGTCTTCGGCTGATGGGCAGCTCCGCCCCGTCCGTCATCTGCACGGCGGTGTTTGTGTATTGCCCGATGAAGTCGAGGTTCACGATGCAGCCGCGGTCGATCTGCGCGAACCGGCTGTCGTTCAGCCTCTGCAGCAGTTTTTTGATCTCCTCCCGGCACACAAAATCGCGGTATATCCCGTGCACCTCCACGTGTTTGCCCTTCTTTTCCGCATAGCAGATCTCGTCATAGGGGATACAGTAGCACGCGCCCTCCGTTTTCAGGACAAGGCTTCTGTATCGGCAGAGCCGCTCGCGGGTCCGGATGGCGCTGTCCAGCGCTTCCGTGAGGCCGCTGCCCGGATCCGCCTTGGAGACGTAGCGGAAGGCCTGCACCTTGATGGCGGCCGGCGCATAGTCCGCGTAAGCCGTCAGGAAGATGACGGGCAGGTTCCGGTCAATGGAATGGATCTTCTGCGCGAGCTGCAGGCCGTTGATCTTCGGCATGTCAATGTCGAGAAGATAGAGATCTGCCAGATGGTTCTGATCCAGCTCATCGCTCAGCACGGTGCTTTTGCGGCAGGGGAATACGCGGATGTTCTGCCTTGTCTGCGCCGCGTAAAGCTCCACCTTCTTTTGAATTTCCTCCAGTTCCACCGGATTGTCGTCGCAAAGCACAATGTTCATACGATCCTCCCAAAGCCGTTTTCCCTGCGGCGGAACGCCCGCCCTCCGCTGTCACGCGTCCGTGCGCTCCACCCTGCCGTCCTTCCATGAGAAGGAGACGGACTTGCCGCCCTTCACGCGCAGGCCGCGCACCTTTCCGCTGCGCCATGCCTGCGGCAGGGCGGGCAAAAGCACCGGGCCGTCCGGCCCGTTCTGCACGAGCAGCTCGGCGATTCCCGCCGTGATGCCGAAGTTTCCGTCGATCTGGAAGGGCGGGTGCGCGTCGAACAGGTTCGGGTAAAGGCCGCCGCTGCCGCCGTAGGAGCAGCCGGCCTCCGCCGGCACGAACCGCATGGCGTTGTCGAGGCATTCCTTGGCCTCCTCGCCGTTTTTCAGCCGCGCCCACACATTGATCTTCCACGCGATGCCCCAGCCCGTGGCGTCGTTGCCGCGCAGCCGCATGAGGGTTTCCGCCCCGGCGAACCATTCCGGCGTCTGCTCCGTGACGGAGCGGCCGGGGTAGACGCCGTAGAGCGGCGAGAGGTGGCGGTGGTGCGGCTCCGGCTCCTCAAACTCGCGGCTCCATTCCAGAAGCTGCCCCTTCGAGCCGACGGTGTAGCCCTTGAGCGTCTCGAGCGCCGTCTCCATCTGTCCGGCGAGCGCGCGGTCCGTTCCGAGCACGCGGGCGGCCTGCACACAGGCGGAGAGCACGTCCATCGTGATGGCCACGTCCACGGCGCAGTTTTCGGAGAGGCAGCACAGTTCGCCGTTGAGGCGGTAGCGGTTTTCCGGGGACGTGGACATCGGGGTGATCAGCCCGCCGTCCGAGTCCTGCAGCCGGTCGAGCAGGAACAGCCCCGCGCCGCGCAGCGTGCCCCAGTGCGCCCGCAGAAATTCGAGATCGCCGGTGTATTCGTAGTGCTGCCACAGGTCGCGGGCGAGCCACCCGGCACTTGAACTCCAATAGGCCCAGCCCACGGATTCCGGCGAGGGGTTCGGGCCTCCCACCGGCTCGCTCAGCCGCCAGAGATCGCTGTTGTGGTGGGAGCACCAGCCGCGGCAGTGATAGAGCCGCGAGGCCGTCTTTTCGCCGTTCTGCGCGAGCCCCTCGATGAAGTCGAACAGCGGCTCGTGGCATTCCGGCAGGGCGCACGGCTCGGCGGGCCAGTAGTTCATCTCCGTGTTGATGTTGATCGTGTAGTTTGAGCTCCACGGGGCGCGCAGCTCCTCGTTCCAGATTCCCTGCAGGTTCGAAGGCTGCGTACCGGGGCGGGAGCTTGCGATCATCAGGTAACGGCCGTAGTCGAAGAGCAGCGCCGCCAGGCCGTTGTCCGCGTGGTCTTTTTCGTTCTCCCGCAGCCGCTCATCCGTGGGCAGGGAGCTGCGGTCCTCGCCGCCGAGCTCCAGCGACACACGGTCGAACAGCGGGCGGTAATCCTCCTCATGGCGCTCCCGCAGCGCGTCATAGCCGAGCGCGGCGGCAGCCCGCAGCCGCTCCAGGCACACGGCCAGCGGCTGGATCCGGCTCTCGCGCGGCGGGCGGTCGAAGCCTTCAAAGTTCGTCGCGAGCGAGACGAGCAGTATGAAATCGTTCGATTCGATCTCGATCCGCTCCTCCTCCACCCGGCAGGTGCCGCTCGCCACCACCGGCAGGACGGCGGCGGCGTAGGAGAGCGCCCTGTTTTCGTCAAACGGATCGTAGCGGATCGGGTCGCCGCACGCAAAGTAGGAGGGCGCCGAGTACACCGGCGCGATCGAGCGCAGGGCCAGCACGCCGCCCTCCGTTGCCGGGCGGGAGGGGTGCGGCGACTCCAGCGCGACGACGGCCTTTGCCTGCGGGCCGTCCGTGGTGAAGCGCAGCGCGATGACCTTGTCCGGGAAGGAGACGAACGCCTCCCGCCGGAACGTGAAGCCGCCGCTGCGGTAAGCCGTGTGTGCCGCGGCGTGCTCCAGGTCCAGGCTTCTGCGGTAATCCTCCGCCTCCCCCGCGTCGGGGAAGGAGATCCACAGCGTGCCGGCCGGCTGGTAGGCCGCCGACCATTCGGAGAGGCATTTTTCCCACACAACCTTCTCCGCCTGCTTCACGTTCCCGGCGCGCAGCAATTGTTCTCCCTCGGCAACGCCCTCGTGCGTGCCGAGCGGCCCCTTCGCCCCCGGGAAGCCGGACCACAGCGTGTCCTCGTTGAGCGAAATCTTTTCCCGCTTCACCCCGCCGTAGACCATGGCCCCCAGGTTTCCGTTTCCTATGGGCAGCGCTTCCTCAAAGCAGGCTGCCTCCCGCGTGTACCAAAGCTCTTTCATGATGGTGCTCCTCTCCTTTGCGTTTCGGCCCGCAGGGAGCCGCGTGGTTCCCGGCGGGCGGGCCGCATCCGGCCATCATTCGCATGGCTTCGGGGCGGGCCGTGCGCTTTCCGCACGCAGACCGGACGCTCACCCCGGCCCCTTCCTCTAAAACGATCGTACGGTACGGCGGCAGGTGTGTCAAGTGCCTTTTTCCCGGGAGCGCAGCTTTTTTGCGTGTCGAAAAGCTTCCAAACCGACATTTTGCCGTCATTTTCTGCGGCGTCTGCGGCCCCGTCCGTTTTGCAAAAAGCGGAAAAATTTCCTCACCCTGTCCCCTTTTCCCCTGAAAACGGCAAATGGTTTGTAGAGGGGGTGAGGAGGTTGGATGAGCGGCAGCTTCTGGAGCTTTTGGAAACCGATACGGAAGGCGGCATGGCCCTGCTGCAGTCGCAGTACGGCGAGCCGGTGCGCTATGCGGCGGCGCAGCGCCTCGACTGCACAGAGGATGTGCGGTTCTGCGTGCACGACACCTTCGCCGACTTTTACCTGCACCGCGAGCGGTTTGATCCCGAAAAAGGAAGCCTGCGCGCCTACCTGACGGCGATTGCAGAGCGCAAGGCGATCCGGCGCTGGCGGGAAAACCGCCGCAGGCAGATGGCAGAACAGCTCTCCGTGCCCGAATCTCCCCCCCTCACCGCATGGGAAACGCGCGACGAGCTTCACGATTCGCTCGGGGCTTTGCGGGAATCGGATCGGAAGATCCTCTTGCTTCGGTATATTGAAGGGCGTTCCGTCCGCGAGATTTCCGATGCCCTGGGGCTGAATTATGAGTGCGTGAAAAAGCGCGGCCAGCGTGCGCTGAAAAAGCTGCAGCGCCTTCTGGAGGAAAAGCGGAGGGAGGGGGAAGAAAAATAGGATTCCAGCCAGCGTATCCCAAAATCCCGGGGAGTTCCCCGAAAAAGGAGAGAAAACCGGTATGCCAGTGCTTTTGATTCTTATCATTGTTATTGTTTTATTTTTGTTTTTTAAACGCTCAAAAAACAGCAAAAAACCGGATGTCCCGCCGGAGCAGCGCCAGCCCGCCGCGAGCGAGGGCATTGCCGTGCGCGGAGCGGACGGCAAGGAGTACATCGTGCCGCGGTCCGCACAGGATGCATACAGCCTGTACCAGGCCGCCTCGATGGACAGTGTGTACGGCTTCCTCTGTGCGCTTCACTGCGTCTCCAGATATTACGAGGTGTTTCAGTCGGTGCCGAACGGCTTCCAGGCGAGCGCGACCGAGCCCCGCAAGGACGCGGACCGCTTCTTCGATGCGTGCGAGTTTGTCGCGCTCGCGTATGCCGGCGGCATTGAGGGCGTCTGCGAGCAGGATGACGCGAAGGCGGTGCACTATTATGAGATTCTTCTCGAGGTCTGCATGAGCGTCCTGAACCGCAAGCGCTTCAAATCGGAGGACGATCATTACATCTTTTTGTGCTGGGAAAAGCTTGCTGACGCCTACTCGACCGGCAGGGGCTGCACGCCGAACCACGAGAAGGCAAAGGAGTATTATAAATACGCCGTCGCCTCCGCGATGGGCGAGGGAAGCGACGATGCCGAGAACGACGTCCCGAAGCAGACGCGGATCATCGGAAACCTTCTTGCCGGGTATCCGCGTCCCACCGCGATCTATGCGCCGCTTGCCATGCGGTTTGCCACCGAGATGGTCAAGCGTGGAAACGTCGAGGGCGCAGCGCTCGTCGAGGATTACCTCAACGGCGTCAAGCCGATCGGCGAGGAAAAGCTCGGCCTCGACCCGAAGCAGGATTTTGCGCTCTATTACAAGGCCGCGAAGGAGGATGGCAGCCCCTATGCCTGCTACCGCCTCGCGCTGTGCTATCTCACGGGTGCCGGCACGGTGAGGAATGAGGCCGCCGGCAGGCAGCTGATGCGCGCCGCCGCGGAGGCCGGGGAGCTCTTTGCTGCCGAATGGCTGGCCTCGGAGGAAAATGAGGAGCAGGCAAAGTGGCAGGGAGCCGTGCGGTCCATCCGGGATGCGCTCAGGGCGCATCTCGCCGTGATGCAGGGCGTCACCGGCGTGGAGCTGCCGAAGCCGCCGCGCGTGACAATCGATCTGCCCGAGGAGGAAGAGGAGGAGGAAGCCTTCAAATCCCGGCAGAGCGAGGAAGGCCCCTGCGACGAATACAAAAAGACGCGCGATCTTTCCCGTCTGCCTTCAATCGTCTTTGACGACGGGAACAACCGCTGGCAGCGCGTCGGCATCTACGGCAGCCAGGCCGTCTACCACAACGACGACGGGCAGGAGATCACCATCTTCCATGCAGAGATTTCCCGCTCCTCCGCCCTGACGAATGTCGGCACGCTGCACTGGTATTGATCGCTCTGCCGCACGCTGCACGGAAAAAATCCCGGATGCACATTTTGAAGTGCACCATAAAAGCCCGGCGGCCGCTTTTCTGTCTGCGGAAAACGGTGTCACAGCGTGACGCCGTCCCGGAAAATGGTCAGCTCGCTCCTGTCCAGCGCTTCCGATTTCGCCCGCTGCGTGCCGGAAGCCACGGCGAGCACGAGCTGCGCCAGCTCCTGCGTGAGCGCTTTGCGGGATGCGCCGGTGAGCAGCCGGCCCGCGTCAAAATCGATCCAGTTTTTCTTTCTGGCGGCGAGATCGGAGTTGGAGGAGAGCTTGAGCGTCGGCACAGGGCAGCCCAGCGGCGTTCCCCTGCCGGTGGTGAACAGGAGAATCTGCGCGCCGGCCGATGCCAGGGCGCAGGCGGCCGTGAGGTCGTTCCCCGGCCCCTGCAGCAGGCTCAGGCCGCGGGTCCGCACCTGTTCGCCGTAGAGCAGCACGTCCTCCACAGGCGCCGTCCCCGATTTCTGCACGCAGCCCAGCGACTTTTCGGCCAGCGTGGTGATGCCTCCCTCCCGGTTCCCCGGCGAGGGGTTCTCGTCGATTGGCTGGCCGTACCGCAGGAAATAGGATCGGAAGCCGTTGATCAGCTTCACCGTGGAGGCAAAGGTTTGCTCTGTGCGGCAGCGGTTCATGAGCAGCCGCTCCGCCCCGAACATTTCCGGCACCTCCGTGAGCACCGCGGAGCCGCCGCGCGCCAGCAGCCAGTCGGAAAAGCTGCCCGCCAGCGGGTTGGCCGTGATGCCGGAAAGACCGTCGGAGCCGCCGCACTTGAGCCCCACAGTCAGGCTGCTCACCGGGCAGGGCTCCCGCCGGAAGGAGGCGGCATATTGGCCGAGCCGATCGAGGATCCGCAGCCCTTCCTCCAGCTCATCCTCACAGTCCTGGCACACGAGGAACGCGATCCGTTCCCGGTCATAGCCGCCCAGCAGCGCCTGCATGTCCTCGGGGCGGTTGTTCTCGCAGCCGAGGCACAGGGCCAGCACGCCGCCCGCATTCGGGTGCAGCAGCAGCCCCCGCAGGAACTTCTGGGTGCAGGCGAGGTCGTCTCCGAGCTGGGAGCAGCCGCAGGAGTGCTGGAACGCCACCACGCCGTCTACGCCCTCCGGCAGGCGGGCGGCCGCCTGGCGCTCGAGCTGCCTGGCCAGGCCGTTCACACAGCCCACCATCGGCACAATCCAGAGCTCGTTGCGCACGCCCGTCTTTCCGTCCGGGCGGCGGTAGCCGCTGAAAAAGGCGGGTTCCTCCTGTTTCAGGTCCTTCCACCGCGGCTCATAGCGGTAGTCCTCCAGCCCTTCGAGCTGGGATTCCATGTTGTGTGTGTGCACCCAGTGCCCCGGCGCGATCGTTTCCTTTGCGCGGCCGATTGGCCAGCCGTATTTGATCACCTCGCCGCCCTTTTCCACGCGGCAGAGCGCGATCTTGTGGCCCTGCGGGATCGATTCCTCCGCGCGCACGGAAAAGCCGTTCCCCTGCGCCGTTTCCCCTGCCGGGAGCGGACGCAGCGCCACGGCGACGGTGTCTTCCGGGTGAATCCGAAACAGATCGTTCATCGCGTGTCCCCGCCTTCCGTCACGGCCGCGAGGGCGCGCAGCGCGCCGGTTTCCCGGATGGCGCGCAGGTCGGCGGCCGCCAGCTTCGCAAAGCGCGGGAGCGCTTCCCGCTCCTCCCACAGGCCGGTCTCCCGCATCGCGGCTTCCACATAGGCTTCGGGCGATCCGGAGCTGAACCGCTCCGCGAGCGCAAGCACCTGCGGGGATTCCTGCAGCCGGTAGGGCCGGCCGTCCCGCAGGCCGAACAGCTCGCCGTCCTTTTTCTCCGCAGCCGTGTAGAAGGCGAGCAGCGCAGCAAAGGAGAAAACAAGGCGCCGCGGCAGTTTCCCGGCCGCATAGCAGTCCCGCACGGAGGGCAGCACCCGTTCCTGCCATTTGGCAAAGGAGTTTGCGCAGATATTCAGCAGCCGGTGGTCGAGGAACGGGTTTTCAAACCGCTGCTCCACCTCCGCGGCAAACGCAAGGGCGTCCGCACGGGGCAGCGGGACATGGGGTACGATCTCCTCTGTCTCAGTCTCCGTCAGGAAGCGGTGGATCACCGCGTCGTCCATGCACTCGCGCACGAGATCCTTCCCCGCGAGGAAGGCGGCGGGCGCCATGGAGGTGTGGCCGCCGTTCAAAATGCGCACCTTCCGCTGCTTCCAGGGGGCGAGATCCCGCACGAAAAACGCGGGGCTCCCCGGCCCGTCGATCGGCAGGCGCGCCGCAATGTCTTCCGGCGCCTCGATCGCCCACATGCCGAACGGTTCGCCCACCGTGAGCAGTTCGTCCCGGTAGCCGAGCCGTTCCCAGAGCGACGGCAGCTCCTCCGGCAGGCAGCCGCTCACGATCCGGTCCACGAGCGTGGAGCAGAACGCGCAGGCCTCCCGCACCCACGCGGCAAAGCCCTCACCGAGCCCCCAGATCGACGCCAGGCTGAGCACGCACTCGCGCAGCCGGTCGCCGTTGTGCTCAATCAGCTCCGTGGGCAGCATCACAAGGCCGGCATCCTTCGCCCCGCCGCAGCAGCGGTACCGCTCATAGAGAAAACGCGTCAGCTTGCCGGGGAAGGAGGCCGGGGGGGCGGCGTCGAAGCGGTCTTCGCGGTCAAGCACAATGCCGGCCTCCGTTGTGTTGGAGATCACGAAGGAAAGCTCCGGCAGGCGTGCCAGCGCCAGAAACGATTCGAAGTCCCGGTAAGGGTTCACCGCCTGATCCACGCAGGTGACAGGGTACGATTCGTCGGAAACCTCTCCTGCCTGTTTGCCGCGCAGAATCACGGTGTAAAGGCAGGATTGGCGCTCAAACACGTCCAGGTTCCCGCGCCCCGTGGGCTTCACGATGGCGACGCTGCCCGCAAAGCGCCCCTCGTCCACTGCCTTCTGGAAGATGGGCTCGATCAGGGCGCGCAGCAGCCTCCCCTCGCCGAACTGCGCCACCCGCACGGGCAGCCGGTTTGTCCCGTAAACCTCCTGTATCGCTCGCATCGTTTGTTCTCCTCTTTTCAAAATCGGGATGGCGGCCCGCTTCTTGGACGGGCACGCGGCAGATGGTTCGGGCGTTTCCCGGCAGCCGGGCCGCTGTCCTGCCTTTTGCACGGCTGGGAAGCCCTGCCTGGCTCCCGTTCTCGGGAGCAGCCTGTTTTCTTCTGATTTTATTATAGGAGAACGGCAGGGGCAAGGCAAGGTGCAGGGGAAAACTCAGAAAAAACAAATCGGAGAGGACGGACATGCCCTGCGGACCTGCTCCGCCGCACCGTTCCATTTTGACGCGCATCCTTACGGCGTGAAGGAGTGCCGGCAGGCGAAGCACGGCCATGAGCTTCTCATGCGTCTGGAGACGTTGCTGCGTCTCGACGCGGCGCACGCTCCCATCGGCAGCGAGATGGCATGGAGTATCAAAATGCCGGAAGCGCTCGCCGTCAAGGGCGGAGCCTGTCATTTGTCGGTTGAGATCGAGCTTTCCTGAAGGAAAAAGATCTCCCTGCTGCCGCAGGAATGAACGATGCACAGCGGATGAAATCGTTCGCTCTGCTTATGGAGGAAGGAAACGCCATCCCCCCAACCCGCCGCAGCGGATTGCATTGCTCCATGCTTTCTCTCGCGCAGCGCGATTTCTTCCCTCCATAGACGGATTTCACTGAAAAAGCCTTCTTTGCTTCACAGCAAAGAGGGCTTTTTTCATAGCAACAAATGAGCGCTGCCCCAATACCGGACAGATGACGCGCCGTAATGCTGCGCCTTTGCTCACGCCGGAAAGGCGGATCGGGCCGGTAGGTCCAACAACAGCGCGAACATGCAGTCTCATCCTTAATATCATGCAAAAAGAGCGTTGCTTTTTCCCTTTTCGCCCTGCTACAATGGAGATATCAAAAAACAAGGCGGCAGCCCGGATTTTCTTAAGGAGAGCGCCGCAAAAGGAAGGAAAAGACCGATGAAAGAGTGGATTGTGTTTCTTGACAGCGGCGACACACTCGTCGACGAAACGACGCAGGAGTTTGATGAGCGCGGCATTGTGCTGCGGGCGCAGCTGATTCCCGGCGCGCGGGAGCTGCTTGAGACGCTGCGCCGCGAGGGGATTCCCGTCGCGATGGTGGCGGACGGGCAGGCGGAGAGCTTCCGCAACGTGTACCGCGGCCTCGGCCTCGAATCATATTTTGCCCAGAGAATTTACTCTTCCGACGTCGGCGCGGAGAAGCCCTCGCCCCTCATGTTTGAAACGGCTCTGCGCGCGATGGGTCTCACGGATGCGGACAAGGGGCGCATTGTGATGATGGGAAACCATGTGAAGAAGGACATCATTGGAGCAAACCGCTTCGGCATCACGAGCGTCCTCATTGACTGGTCACACCGCTATCCGACCGTCCCTGAAACGCCGGACGAAACGCCCGATTTTACCGTTCACACGCCTCTCGGGCTTCTCGATGTCCTGCGCATGGCGGACAGCTCTCAGAAATAAATCAGGCTGTGCCCGGAAAAACAAGTCGGCAGCGCCGCAGCGCACGGACTCCCCACAGAGTGGGGCCCCGCCGCGCGCCTCCTCGCTAAAAACGTGCCGCCGGCACGTTTTCTTTACGCTCGGCATTTCCCACAAATTCAGCCGGGAGTTTTCCTTTTCCCGTCTTTCCTGTTTTCTCCCGGCAAGCCCGCGGACTCCCCACAATGTGGGGCCCCGCTCGCGGGCTCTCCTCGCTAAAAACGTGCCGCCGGCACATTTTCTTTACGCTCGGATCCTCTCAGGGTTCGATTCCCCTCCAATTTCAAAAAAGAAAGCAGCCACGAAGGCTGCTTTCTTTTTTGGGCGGCGGCAATAGAATAGATGTCAGCCTCAATCGCGAGCGGCGAGGCAAAAG
>ERZ1090869.862-NODE-863-length-14954-cov-19.609705_pt1 | contig 14954 bp, 9 predicted proteins | sample MGYA00478474_ERZ1090869 | MGnify/ENA primary metagenome ERZ1090869 (study PRJEB33644, sample SAMEA5815748) | chicken gut metagenome | biome: Chicken; feature: Gastrointestinal Tract; material: Caecum | place: Ireland | collected 2019-01-01 | study: A study of the... | reverse complement strand
CCCCACCAGCCAAAAAAATGCCTTCCTATTAAACCCCCAAAAAAATCTTTTAAATGCGTTTTTGCCTTTAGGTTGATATACATGTGTGGGGGGGCGCTGCGCGCCGCCGCAGACAAGCTCACGCCTTTTTAATCGACCGACTTAACCCAATGGCTTGAACCTCTACGCAAACCGTTGCCGAAAAGATAGAGCAACCGAAAGCGCGGCGAAAACGGGCTTTGCGCTGACCCGCTTGCAAAGGCCCGTTTTTATCGCCGCGCGCTTTTATCGTCTTTTCTATTTCCCTCTGCCTCCGTGTTTTTCTTTTTCGGAGAGGCCATTGTGGCACGGTTCCTCGCGCAAGTCAACGGCCGAAAAATTGCCGCGTAAAACTTTTATAGTCCTTATTTGCAACAGCTCCCGTTTGGAGCTGTTTTTTGTTTTATACGCATTATTTAAGGCATATGTATGCACCAATTTTTCTTTTCCCCGTTGACTTTCGCTTAATGATATGCAACGAGCTTTATATTCACCGTCCCGTGCCCCTTTGCCTCTTGCCCGTAAAAGGCAAATTTAATCACGGAGGCAATTCAAATGAAAATGCTCGTTACTAAACTCTCTAAAGGCAAATACGCGAACGAAGGTCAACTCTTCTCTGAACCCATCTCGGATTCCAATGTAAAACTTATGGGCGAAATGATTGCTTTACAAGCCCTCCGCAACGTCATGCTATATGACTTTGAAGTTGTAAGTAAGCTGTATAATGGACTTGTAAAAGACTTAAATCGTATCTCACAGATTGACTACACAATTACAGACGGATATGACTATGCCCAGCTGGCAATCTGCTTTTTGTATCAGTTCAAGGGAATGTTTGTAAGCGATATCTACGGCAAAGACAGAAACGGCAAGTACATAACGATAAAAACCGCCTGCTACCGCGCCGTAGATAAAGAACTTATGCACTTCCGCAAAGATATTGCTCGCGACAGGCAGTTTGAACTTAGCAACAAGCACGACATTCCCGACCCGCGCGACTACTTTGAAGATAAAACTGAGGATTACGCAAAAGCGGATAAACTACTTGAAAATTTACATTTGACAGAGTCAGAACTCGAAACCCTCAACTGCTGCATGAACAAAATGAAACGCTCCGAAATCGCTGCGGAACTCGGCATTACCATACACGGAGTAAGATACAGAAAACTGCGTATAAGACAGAAGTATAATGCTTATGAAAGGACGCTATTAACTACTTAACTTGTCAATTTGTGTAAAATCCAATAAAATTACGCATCTAAAACTTAACACTAAGCAACCGCACCTTTAACATACCGCTATGGTGCGGTTTGTTTCGGTTATGCGACAAAAGGCGCTGTTAGTTTCGCTTTTATCAACATTAGTTGCGGTTTTGGGTACATAAATGCGCTATTATTTTTTCAACAAACGTTGTACAATGAAATTGCTTAAGCGGGCGGGACGATACCTGCCATTCGATGAACAATTTAACAAAGGAGCTTGAATCTTGCGGCTGTATGTGTTACAATAACCGCATAAATCTATTTTTACGGAGGAAATGACACAAGAGCAAATCAACGAAATATTTAAAGAAATTACAACGGTGGATAACGTAAGCGACGGGTTGAGGGCAAAGCTGTTGCAGATGGCGGCAGAATCTATAACGCTGTCTACATTGCAATCGTTGTTGCCGAATGCTCAACCGCAGGACAGCTTGCAAAAACCGCTTGTAAAAAGTAGGGGCAAAAGTTCAAAAGTCGGATTTACTTTCAGTAAAAAGGAGATGAAAGAAATACCGACTATGTACAAGAAGATTTTTGCATGTAAAGATAAAATAATACCATACCGCTTTCATAAAGGGGTGTATGAGGCTCATTACCGTGGCAAAGGTTTGAACATATTTGCCTGCGCAAAAGATTTTAACGAGATGAAACGCAAGTTTATCGCAAAGCTAAATGAGCTGGCGGAACAGGGTGCCGAGCCCGTTACCGAACGTGCGGCAACAGGCAGAGCGACTGCGGAGAACAGGAAGGCAAATGCCGTGCTGTTTTCCGATTACGTGAACGAGTGGCTGGAGATCAAGAGAAAGACCACCAAGCCGTCGACATTCAAAGAGTACGAGCGACTGTGCCGCTATAATCTCTCCGTATTCGACGGGATGACCGTTGGCGCAATGACAAGACCCGTAATTCAGCAATATCTCTTTACAATTGTGGACGAGGGCAAAAATCGCACCGCAAGCAAATTGCAGCAGATAATGACCTGCATATTCGACTTGGCGTGCGATGACCTTGGCATCACTTCGCCGATGAAGAAGATAGTGCTTCCCTATTATGAAGCCAAGAAGGGCAGGTGCTTTACCTTGGAGGAAGAGAGCCGGCTTGTCAAGTTCTGTACCGAAAACAGCAGCAACGCGGCAAGCTCTGCGCTATTGGTGCTTCTGTACTTCGGACTGCGTAAGTCGGAACTTGCAAGCATAAGCGTGGAAGGCGAAAAGTTGACCTGCGTGACAAGCAAGACAAGGTTGGGCAGGGGAGAGGTCAGACGAACCATTCCGTTTACGCCTGTATTTAAAAGGGTGTTGCCGTATGTGGACTTTGAAAGAGCTAAAGCCACGAACATACATACGATAGAAACGACTTTCAAACGGCTGTTTCCCGAACGACACCCGCATGAACTGAGGTACACGTTCATTACCCGCTGCAAAGAGTGCGTTCAAAAAGGAAACCAAAAAATAACTATCGCGTCAAAGCAGCCGAAATTCAATATTAAAAAGGTGGACACAAAATGTGTCCACCTTTTTTTTAAAATGAATCGCCATTAGCCAAAATCACATTCCCGACATTAACCTCTATCGTTTTTTCGTCAGAGGAATCAAACCATCCTATTGCATCTTTATACCTGTCAGTCAAAAGAATAATTCGTTGATTGGCCGAACCCAACAATTTGCGTTCTCTTTCGGGATTATTATACTCAAATGAACCGTCCAACACCATATCACAACCTTGTAAAGTTTTGGCAACATCTTCATATTGATGACCGGTAAAAGATATAACACCAAGCCCCAGTCCATTAATCTTTTGTGTAAGCAACGGCAAATTTTGTTGTAAGGTTGGCTCTCCGCCGGTATAAGTAACACCTTCTATTCCAAAATCTTCTTTCGCCTGCGAGATAATTTCCATCAGCTCATCGAGCGAAATAATATACTTTGGGATCAGCGGTTGATAGTCTATGTTGCAACAGCCACGACAGCCGATATTGCAGCCCTGAAACCATATCGTCAGCCTTTTGAACGGCCCTTCCACTTCCGTACAGCGATTTATCGCTGCAATGTTGAACTTAATCATTTTCAAAACTGAAATCAAGCCTGTTCTTTATTGTCTTCACAACAATTTTTGCACCCTTAAATGAAGATAGGTCGGCTTTGTTTTCAAACATGAACATGGCAAGTTCATCAAGCAGCTTGTCGTTGATGGCATTTAAAATATCTCTGCCACCCTTGCTGCTGTCTGCACCACCGAGGATATAGTCGATAAACTTCAACTCGTCTTCAAATTCAAGGTCAATGCGATATTTTTCAAGGATTGCCCTCTGTACGGGACGCAATTTAGAACGCGCAATTTTTACACTGAATTCGCGATCCTTTATAAAGTTAAACGGTACGATATTGCTGTAACCGATTCTGCCGAGAATTTCGGGGCGTTTTATCTCGTTGTCAAAATAATTTTTAACGATTTTGATGAACTCCTGCGCGACATCTTCGTTAGAGCCGTTCGACGACACCTCAGACGCGCCGAGGTTAGAGGTAAATATAATTACGCTTTCGCTGAAATATACCGTTTCCCCCTTGCTGTCGGTAAGTCTGCCGTCTTCAAGGATTTGCAGGAAAATGTCAAGGATGCGGGGATTAGGTTTTGCCGCCTTTTCGATTTCGTCAAAAAGAATAATGCTGAACGGTTTCTCTTTGACGGCATTGGTAAGCTGACCGCCCTCCTCGTAGCCCACATATCCCGGGGGTGCGCCTATAAGTTTTTGGTCGCTGTTCTCCTGCGCATATTCGGACATATCGAAACGAATACAGGCCTGTTCGTCGCCAAAGAGAAATTTTGCAAGCGCCTTGGAGAGTTCAGTCTTGCCTACGCCCGTGGGTCCGACGAAGAACAACACGCCCTTTGGTGCGGAACGGGAGGACGATTTGTGAATTCCCGTAAGACCCATATATGCCTTGACTACAACTTTTTCAACCTTCTCTATAGCTTCTTCCTGCCCGACGACGCGTTCAGACAAAATCTTCTTTATGTTTTTGACCGCATTATAGTCGAGCTTTTCCCAAGGGTTATCCTTTTCCCCGTACTTGAATAAGAGATATAGTTGCTCAAAGGGCATTTTGCCCTCTTTGCGCGACAGACGAGCCATCTGTATGATTTCACGGTTAGTGAAATCGTCGAGCATATCTACATACTCATTCTTTTTGTCGCAGGTCATAAGTGACTCGCCGGGTTTGAGTTTAATGTCAAATCCGCTCTCTATCTTTTCAAGCATGCGTTCGCGCTCTATTCTGTCGGGGCGCGACAGAGTTACGCAAGCAACCTCGGGGTTTGCCTGATAGAAGGATATGGGGAACATTGCAAGTTTGCTTGTAATGAGAACGACCGTGCTTTCATTGACTTCGGCAGAGAGATATTCAACCTTTTTATCTTTTACGGCCTTGCCGAGCAGTGTCAGGAGTTCGCGCTCGTCGGGAGGGAGCTGCCCGCCCGCCGTAAACAGATAGTCTGCCCAATTTAACACAAAAGCCGTTTTACGGTTTGGTTTTTTAAGATTTTTAAAGACTATATTAAAAATTTCCGACGGCTCTTTAAATTGGCCGCTTCCCGTCTTTTGTTCATCTTGCGGTTGTTGCTCCTCGTCATCGTCAAAGGAATATGCCTCGCCCTCAACCTCTACGTCATCAATCAAGGAAAGGCGGGATATGTCGCCGTCGAGGCCTTCCACTCTGTCCCAATAGAGAACATCGTCATACTCCATATTTTTTAGCATATCCATCAGATATGTCTTTAAATCGACTATTTGCTTTTTTTCATTGAGATATACGTCACCCACATTGCCGTCAATGATGACGCAACGCTTTATGCCAATCTCTCTTTTTAATCTGTTGAACGCGGTAGTCAATGCCATTTTTTTACCCCTTATTTTTGTTCGTGTTGATTGCCTGATACTTCATTGTGGAAATTTTGTCGGGATTACTCCATATCGTCTGCTGTGAAGTAACTTTTACTCCGTACACTTCTTCCAAGTCCCGCATAAACGGCTCGATATCTTTTTGGCAGGCTTGGCCTTCGTAGCCGCGGAAATCATAGATAAATTTTCCGTCCAGAAAGACGCGGAACTCTGCCTTTTCCCCGCTTGCCTTCAACGCGACGAGAATTACCTCGTTTGTATCACGCTTTATCTTGATATTTTTCCTATCGACAACAAATCCGCGCGTCTGAATTGCCTGCATGATAATTTTTAAGGACTTTTGGCGCACCTTTTCACCGACAATTTCATCGCTTGCCGCAGTGCGGATTGCAGAAAGCAGCTCTTCGGGAGAGCCTTTGCCGTTCTTCATTACCTTTTCTATCGTACCGCTGTCGATGCGTGCGGCCTCGAGTTCTGCACGGATCTTTTGTTTTTCGGCTTCCATGCTTGATTCAAAGGTCTGTCCCATAAGCGATTTCCCCGCCGCCAGCAAATCCTCGCCCGCAAGGGAAGGGGTTTGAAGATGGGCAAGATATGTAAACTGCCGCAAGGCTTCGTCAGGAATGCTGTCTAAAAGTGCCTGCGTATGACTATCGACGACAACCATACCGTTATCACCGCCGCGCAGCCTTTCATAACTTTCTGAAATACTCTTTGAAAGCAACATATCCAGAAGCCCGTTGAATTCAACCAACTTTTTTGAGGCGAGTGCGTTGACTTGCGTCTGCAATCGACGTGCCATTGTAAGAATGTCACCTTGCCGAGAAGGCGCATTGCTTTGTTTTTGTTGTTCTGCCTCCTGCTTTAACCCTGTGATTTGCTTAACAAGGGCTGCTCTTTCCTGCAATAAAGCCTTTTCAAATGATGCCGTCTGCACTCCCAACAGCGTTTTAGAGTGTTCTTTTGCCTTTTCAAGCAATTCATCGATTGATTTTAATTGCGCTTCGGCAACTTCACAAACGCTGGCGCATTGCACGGCGATTTGCCGATAATTGATCTGCACCTGATGGCTCATTTATTTCCCTCCGTTACCGAAAATACGGCATCTCTCCATTTTTCAATAGCTTCTTTATTATATGGCACTTGCTTTGATTCGGGGTGTTGAAAATTATTTCTGCATATTCGCAATTTATGTAGCATATCTGCCTGCTCCCGCGTAATCATACGCTGTATTTGAGCGGTATCTATCAATTCGTTTGCCGCTGTGCCATCGTCCGCCGAGAGCAATTTTCTTAAATCGTACTGCAATTTTACAAGCAGGTCGCAGACGGCGTCCTTATACTTCCCGCGGGCGAGCAGCCCGTCAATATAATTTCTATTGATTTTTTCGGGGTGAGAGGCAGAAGTTCTTTCAATAGACAACAATTCATGTATGGGGCGATATATCTCAAAATACCGCTCCATCATAGCGAACTTGTCTACGGCATAGCTTTTAAATTTTGAAATGGTCTGATAGGCGGAGATCAAAGTTCCATAAACATTGAAAAACTCGTCAGTATTATATTGGTCACCTATCGTATAGGTTTCGGCATTTTCTATTCCGAGCATACTGTTAAGTTTCCATAAATTGAAACGCACGGTTTTAAAGGGCGCCGCAAATTTTGTTTCCGCTTCAATATCTTCATTATTAAGAATTAAATCTATATACCGCGGAACAACGTTGACAACCGAAAGCATGTCGTCAACAGAAAATCCTGCCACTTCCAGCGCCTGCCATATAAGATTTTCGTCCTCACCATGAACGGCATCGACAAACTTTGCAACATATTCCGTATCGGTCATTTTAAGTGCTGCTTTAAGAGGGGTGAGGACGGCGGTTTTATATATCATATTGTCTAACCTGATTTGTGCAATGCTCTCATCGAAAAGCCTTTTTGCAACAGGCACAAAATAATTCTCCCAACTTTCGTTTACAGAAAACAAACGATGCTCTTTGAGCAACTCGTCGATTTTTCCGTCGGCGGTTTCAATGGCAGATATGTAATGGTCGATGCACTTTTCAAAATAATCGCTCTTGCCTGTTGCGCTGACAATATAAAGGATAAACTTGCTCACATCTTCTCCGAACGATTGCCCGAGATAATAATTGAACAGCTCGTCGAGAATATCAAAAAAAACATTCCGCTCCGCAGTATATTCAACTAACATCGGCAGATTAAATATATCCCCGAACTGCGCGCACGGGAAGCGGATGTTCCAACAACAATAATAGTGGCAAGCCGAGTTATCGAGAAGAGCGAACTCCGCATTGCGGTGAATCTTACGCAAAAGCGCGGCTGCTGTATCCGTATCAGGTTGCAATACCTTGTCCGAACGCACGAAGTCAACATCCCCCCTGCCAAGATATAATTTACAGGGGCGCGCCGCCTGCTTTTTTAAATCATCGGGAATATGCACCATAACGCATTGTGAAAGTTCGGAAGAGTCAACCTCGGGCACTTTAAGAACATTGCCGTCCTTACCGACGAACTTATAGCGGTTCTTCATCTGCATACATTCCGTCATAAGATCGGAGTTGTAATATTTTTCAAAAAATGTCTGTTCGTCCGACGTGTCAAAGGTAAACTTTACCCCTGTTGGAGAAAGGCTTATAGCCATTCCTTCCTCTTTGCGGGTATTAAGTTTTAGCGGTTCTTCGTGCTCCGTCTTTATGATACGCTCTTCGGCTTTCAGTCCGAATTGCTGTTGATTGGCGCGGACGTAATCTTCCATTCCGCTCACATCGATTTCCACATTATCCAAAAAGTTCTCCCCCAAAAAGCAACCGGCAAGCGGAGAGTACGGAAGTGCGGAACGCAAGTCGAATTTGCGCGTTACGGGGCTGTAGAACACATCTTTAACGGAAGCCTTTTCCTGCCCGGTGGGAATCGCTCCCTCCTTGAATAACTTTTTCCCGCGCTCGGTGAGCGATAAATCGGCTAATTTTATTTCAGAAAAGTACCTCCGTTCGGCAAGATAGTGAATATTGTAGTTGCACGCTATAATATCCGCCGCCGCAAGCCGTGTAAGTTCCTGTCCGAAAATGGTATGCAAATCTGCAGGTATTCCGAAACGCAACAACTCATCGGCGAGCTTGCCCTCCTTTGCCGTACTCTTTTGAATGAGATCAAGCAGAATATAGGCAATGCCGGAGGCTTTGCGCACTTCGTTGTATTTTACCGTAACCTTATATTGCAAGAGAGGGAAGGGGCAGGCTGTCTTAATTGTTTTGATAATCTTGTCTTCCATATCTTATTCCCCCAAAATATCGTTTGCCCGCAAAACCCTTCCGCGGAAGTCGATCGTTTGAATGATCTCTCTGAAAACGGGAAAGTTCTTTTTATCAAGCGCACTGTTTCCCGATAAATCGGGAAGGTCGATCACGCCCGCCTCCGATAAAAATTTGCGCGAACCAAGAATAATAAGCAATTTACGCGCACGGGAGAGTGCCACGTTGATGCGCTCAAACTTTTTTATAAATTCCGCATCATATCGTGAACCCGACGGGTTGCGCACCATTGAAACAATAATAATATCGCGCTCGTCGCCCTGAAAATCGTCAACCGTGCTGATAATCAATTTCTCGTCCTGCTTTTCAGAAAATCCGTTGAACTTTTGGTACTTGCGCTTCTTTTTAACGAGCCCTGCCTGGTCGCCATACATACAAATTATACCTGCGCTCGGACGCTCATCAATACCTTTTGCTTTATCTATACGTATTTTATGAGCCGCCACTTGCTCTTCACAAGCCGTATTGATTGCCTTTAAAAGTTTTATCGCAACTTCGGCTTCCTGCTCATTGATTTTGGAGGTGCTGCCCTCATAGGCGCTCGACTCTTTTTGGTCGCAATCAACAAAGTAAATGTGATGGGCCGGGTCTATAACGGTTGTACCATCAATCTTTACAATAAGATTATGCTCCTTTTCGTTGTCCTGCTGCTTTGTACCAACGATAAGGCCGTTCTGGCTGCCGCCATAAAAATGATTGAATACCTCCATGATATGGCTGTGGCAACGGTACTGCTTATTGAGCATTACACTAAAATCTTCGGGCACTCTTTCGTATAAGGTTTTGAAGAAACATTCCTCATACAATTTTGTGTATCCGTCGTTTATATCTTTATTGATGATATTTTCGTCGAGTCCTTCAAAATCGTCGCCGCGCATGTGGCGAAGGTCGTACATGGGAGGAAGCTGGCGGTGGTCGCCTACGAGAATGACCGTCTTGCCATAGAGGATGGGAATGAGCAAATCGAGAAAGGACGACTTTGAAACCTCGTCCACAATGACGACGTCTATACCCTGCGTGCGGATATCCACCGAGTCGATGCCATATCTTTCCAATTCGTCCAACTGTGCTTTGGTAAATCTGTCGCGGCTGGTACAGGTAATGCCAAATACGTTTACACAATCATACAGCTCGCGCGTATAAGTCCTGCGGTCATCATCCAAAATATCTTCCTGCAAGAGATATTTTGCAATTTCGCGGTAAACGGGAATCTTTTTCCTGTCTTCATCTTCTGTACGCTTATGGTCGAATTCAAGTTTACGCCACTCCTCCGCAATAATATCAAAAGCCGTTTCAAGATTAGCAGGATCATATTCGCGCACGATTCCGAAATCTCGGAAGAAGCGTGCAACCCTCTGTTTGAGGGAGGCATTCAATTCGCTGTATTCATCTATTCCAACATTCTCGCTCAATTGCTCATATTCACGTTTGTTGCGACTTATTTCTGCCTGTTTTTCGGTTATTTTTTGCTGAATATCGACTTCGCCGTTTTGGCACTGCGATATTTTTTCATCAATCGCCGCTACGCTATCGGTTATAAGACCGCGCAACCTTAACTGGAATATGGCAAGCTCTTCCGGAAGGCGGGAAAGAAGTTCCTTATTGGCGACAACAGCGGGGAAAAACGTCATCGTAATGGTTTCCGCCGCATCGAAGCCGCCTCCCTCTTTGGCATGCTTAATCTCTTTGCCGATCTCAATAAGTTTGCCCTGATAGCACCTGTAAAGTTCAAAATTTTCCGTTCCTTCTACAGGAGGCTCGTCAGTATCGGGGTCGCGCAAATCCTGCAATTTACCGCGCAGTTGTTTGCGCTCTGTCTCCAAACGGGCTATTTTGTCGTCCGATAAAAGGACAGATATTTCCTCGCGCACTGTTTGCGGGTTTAACAGAGCAACTTCACCGATTTTGCTTATATCAATCCCCCGCAAAAAATCAAACGTACTGCACAGCACCTTGCATTTTTCCTGAAAATCCGCAAGAGCTTGCGCATCGACGTCTTCCGATGAAAATTTGAATTTATCTATACTGTTTTTTGTCCTGCGCCAAAGCTCGGTGTGCTCTTTTGCAAGCGAAAGTTCGGCGCGCAATGAATCATACTCGACTTTAAGCCTGTTGATGACCGCCGTCAGCGAATTGCGCTCCTTTTCAATGTCTGTATTCTGCTGTTTTAGCCGCAATAACTTTTCGTACTCTGTACGTAGACGCCCCATCTCCTCGTTGAATGTAACCTTTGTCTCCTCAAAATGTTCATAGCGGCTTATCTGCCTTTCGAGCGTATCTGCAATGTTTTTATAGAAGTTATCTACAAGTTTTTCGGGGCTGTAATTTGTCTCCTTTTTATTCTGCGACGGAATGAGCCGAAGGGGGCGTATTTCTGGTATCTTTGGCAATCTTTCGAACACGTTGTCGATAGCCTTATGCGTTTCAGAGGAGATGAGTACTTTCTTACCGCGTTTTGCAAACTGCGCGGTAAGTTCTGCTATGACCTGCGTTTTACCCGTTCCGGGAGGCCCTTGAAGTAAAAACAGGCTCTCACTTGCCAATGCACGTTTTACGGCAAGTTTCTGTCTTTCATTCAGGCTTTCAAGATACCAATCCGGATCAGGCATCGCCGCTTGACTTGCACGCAGCGATTCGGGCGCAAACAAATAGGTCGCAAGAAACGGATTACGCACATAACCTTCGTTAATGCTTTTCAAAGCGCGTTCCTGCCTGTCTATCTTTGCCTTTTCTGCTCGGTTATCATATATAAGATATTTTGGCGCTACGCTTTCGATCTGTTTCCGGATTTCATTGAGCTTATCCGTGATGTCGATGGGCCGAAAATATATCTTATAGCAGCGCACCGTTTCGTCCTCGATTTTACGCGCCTTATCGGCGGCAACCTGCTTTTTAAGCAATTCTTCCGCTTCCGTTTTCTCCGCAGTTATAGTAGCTTTATACTGCCGCTGCAAATTATTTTGCTGCTCCCTGCGAATATTATCAATTTCTGCTTGCTTGGAGATGGCAAGACTCTTCTTTTTCTCCCCCAAACGCCTTTGATTGCGTGCAATATAGTAGGAGGATACAGGCGTTTGCCTCTGTGCGGCGGTGAGCCATTTCTCCAGGCGCATTGCACAGGAATCTATCTTTTCTCGCAGAGCCTTCGCTTCCCCGGACTGTTTATCTTTTAATTTTTTAAGCTGTTTCCCCAACTCGGCGCGCTCTGTCTCGCTCGCCTTTCGAATAGGGTCAAAGATTTCCCGTTCATACCTATCACGAACTTCTTTGTCATTATTTTCTGCAATATCTCTTTCAAGCGAGGCAGCGAGGTCGCGTTCATATTCGTCGAAAAGCTTTTGATATTTTTCATCTAACCCGGGCACAACACTTGCCATGTAGCGATCGAGTTCCCTCGCAATAATTGAAGCATACTTATTGTCGATTTGAGCACATTTCTCTTCTATTGCTTTTTCACATTCTCTCTCCAAAGCCGAACAGTCGGGCTCTTCATCTATATGTGTAAACAAATAACGTTCGCCCAACAGGTACTGCTCAAAGCGATAGCCCTTCGGGACATTTCCATTTTCATCGTAGTTCGGCTGCGATGACGATAGCCCCATTGCCTCGTTGGTATATCTGCGCAGATGAACTTCAAACTTCGGCTTGCCCTTTCCACTTTTTCCAACGGTATCGGATAACACGGTTTTGCGGTTCTTTCGGATTTCTACTCTTATCAAGGGAAAGCTCTCCGCTCCGCTCTCTTCCCTGCTCAGAATAACCTGCTCGCCCTTGCCGAACTCGGCAATATCGTCAAGCAAGAAGGCGGAAAGCCTGTCGCTGTTTCTGCGAAAGACTTCTTTTGTGAGGATGTACGAATCGCATACGGCGACGCTGTTTATTCCCTCGCACCGCTCCGATTGCTTTTTAAGATAATATTTACGAAAAGAAATATACTTCCGCCATTCTTCCAACGTCCATATTGCCTGTTCTGGATGCGGTACAGGATAGCACCCCGTGCATAGCATATTGATAAAATCATTTGTCAGAACAGCATCGTACAAATTTACATGGTCGCCATAATCGGACGCCTGAAACGATCTTCCTGTATTGCGATTTAATACTGTTTTAGTCGTGAATGCGCACAGTGCGGTACATACAACTTCTTTTTCCCCGAATTTTACTATGTTGGTGTCAATCAATTCTATTCCCTTAACGGTTACCGCTGTCACGCTGTCAAATGTCAAATCGCCGATTAAAATTAAATCGAAATTTCGTGGAAGAACAAAATCGGCATAAAAATCATGTGCGGGTCTGATCACAATGTTATTGATACATTGCTTGCCCCATCTGTTGGTTTTAATCCTGCGGTCAAATCCGGGGACAGATATGTAATAAGTCCTCTGCACCTGCAAAGCGAGGGCAGACTGAAGAAATCCCTGCAATGTCGCAGGGGCAAGACCGCCAAGTTTTTTCTTTATTTTTTCGTACTGCTTGGGTAGCGGTTCGGTGTAAAAATCATCCCAACTCTTACTGCCCGATTGCATATTTTCCGCAAAGTTTAAGTAGAGATATGCCATCGCGCTCACCCCTTTCTAGTCGCTGCGCGATATTTTTCAAAGATGTCGAGGTAATCCATAAATTCCTTCATCTCGGCAGGCGTAGTGCCTTCGACGATAGCGGCCAATTTATCAAATAATACTGCCCGCGTAAATTCGTCAACACCTTCAAATTTATCAAGTTCGGCTACCTGCCGCTTCAATACGCTATTTTCCTGCATAAGTCTTTCTATGGCGGCAGTCAATTCTTCAACGGAGGCGAGGGATTCCTTTCTGTTCTTTATGCTTTCACTCAAAATACTCGAAATCCTGCTCACATAGCCGGCAAGTATATCGGGATCGGATTCGTCTAAAACGAGTTCCAACTCCTTTTCATTTTCTTTGCCAAACAGATAGAAAATCTTATATTGCTTGTCTTTAGGAATATCAGCAAAATTTTCAAGGTTGCGATAATTGTATATCGTAGCCTTGGAAACTTCCAGATATTTGACCAGATCGGCGACTTTAATGGAAAATTTTGTAACAAGTCTTTCAAAAACTTTCGATGGCATATTTATCTCCGCAGTTATTGTTTTATCTAATTATACAGTATTGTCTTTGTATTGTCAATATTATAGTCTAAATTTGGCTAAAAAAGTAAACTTTAGATTTGAATTATAATTTTATAGATGTAAAAATATGTCGGATATCTACCTAATTTATAATCATCTAAACACCTGACTGCATATATTCATATAAAAAGTTTAATAAAATGACCCCTAAACAGCTCCTTACATGGCTACCACTTGTAGGGAGCTTTTTTTGTTGCCTAAAATTTCTATTCTCCACGTTGAAAAACGCCCTCTGCCGTGGCTACTAAGTGAGGAGGTGCGTACACCGCAAGCAAGAGGTTTGAGAAATTTAAAATCACTATCCCAAAAAAGTTCACTTCTCGTGGCTATCAAGTGAGAGGCTTTACATAGGCTTAAATGAAATGTTGATGAAATTATCGGGAACAGGTTAACTTTTAGCACTTTTAATTGCCTACCTATTGTAGGGATTTAAATCGTTGGCAAATGAAAAGGCTATGTAATATTTTTGCAGACGTTTATATTTTGCAATTTCGTGTCCTTGTTAGTATGGAAGGCATAGTCGACTTAATGGTCAAGTTGCATAAAGTTTTTATAAAACTACTCAAGTAATCAATGATTCTTCTCTAATAGGTGAAGGGATGTGTTGTACAACGTATACAATCTTTCTTCAAAGGTGGGTGTAGTATAGACACTTTTTCTCTAATAAGTGAGAGGCGTTGCTACTAATCAACAGGAATGAAAGTTAAAAAATATACCTTGCAGACCGTCAACTTGGCAAATTTTATGTCCTTGGGTATATGGAGAGATTTTTATGCTGCGGAATAATTTCGGTGTTTTCGGGTGTATATAGGTGAGAAGTTTTTTGTAGGCCGTCAACTTCTTAAATCCTATGTCCTTGTTAAAGTGAGGGCAACCATTATACAACAGCAAATCAACCTCGCTCCTTCGGCGTGGGTAAAGATAAAAATAAATCAAACTTGGAGGTGAATTATGAATAAACAACCAGCAATCCGACCGCCTTAAAAAGGTGAAGTTAGTGCCTACATATAGCGTAATTAACGCTGTTTTTCAGGGAGCAAAAATTTACAGGAAATTTCGGTTTTTGAGCATAGCGAGGTACGCAAGTGGCAAGCCACTTGCCGCGTTTTCACCGCGCCTCGTTAGGGGAACGGACTTCCCCTAAGACCCCACTTCCTATTCACGAAAATTTGCCAAAGCAAATTTTCCGTGAGGTTGCTATTGTCGTAATTTTCTTAATGGGCGAAATGAATCCGCCCTTGAAAATGAAGTGAACCCCAAAGTTTGGACAAAAATTTAATTAAATTGTTTGGTAATGAG
>ERZ1090869.861-NODE-862-length-14998-cov-14.378639_pt1 | contig 14998 bp, 18 predicted proteins | sample MGYA00478474_ERZ1090869 | MGnify/ENA primary metagenome ERZ1090869 (study PRJEB33644, sample SAMEA5815748) | chicken gut metagenome | biome: Chicken; feature: Gastrointestinal Tract; material: Caecum | place: Ireland | collected 2019-01-01 | study: A study of the... | reverse complement strand
ACGACATCGCTCAGTGTCTCGTGGGCTCGGAGATGTGTATAAGAGACAGAAGTTAGTTTGATTCAACTAAATATTTGATAGTCAAAAAGTTTTCAAAGAAACTATTTGATAGTCAAAGTATTTATATAAAGGAAAAGCGGCCTGAGCCGCTAAACCTTATGGTTTTATTACTATTTGTCTTTCGAGGATAATTGCATATACTGTTCCCTCTACAGTATCTGAACCCTCATTATGCAATAATACATGAAGTTCAGTGTTATTATTCGCTAAAAATGCGTTATATACAATAACATCACTTCTAACACTGCTAATTGTATTAGGCGATACAAATTCATATCCGCTATCTGGTACTATTTCAATAATAACCTCCTGATTAGAATCAGCTTCAATATTATATGTATTTGACAGTTGTTTTAATTTAAACTGTGGTTCTGTTAGCGTGTCAGGATATTGATTTTTAAATGTGAAGTTAAATTTTTTATACCCAACCATGTTCAGACGGTCTTTTCTGTTTTCATTAAAAGTATCATCATCAACCATTGTCCAGCCCTCAGTAGAAATGTCAAAGAAAGTTCCATAGAACCAAGCATGAGAAGATTTTCCTGTTTTAATACAACATCCATTGCTAAATTCAAAAGGCACAACTGAAGAGTTATGTGCAAATCTGTTTCCACTAACAAACACTGTCATTGAGTTTGAAATATCAAAACCATTGTAATAAGTATCACACGTACAATCTGTAAAATTGTTAGCCGGACCGTTTATTACAAAACAAGTGCTATTAAGGTACACCGTATAAGTATTAATCCATGGGTGCACATTGTAGAATTTGTTGCCACCGTTTGTTTTAATTCCTATCGGATAATCTACCATAGTTATATTTGAAAAATTGTTGTCATTAGACACATTGTCTATACCTATAGCATTAGCACTTAAGATGTTATTTCTTAAATATATATTTTCAAATAAGTTTGAAGCACCAGCAGTGTCATTAACACCAGTATTAATACCAGAAACAAGAGTATCTTCAATTATTAAATCTCTAAACGAACACCCCAAACATTTATTAATGCCTAGCCCAACATTAGCCTTACCATTCCCGTTTAACACACCTCCACTAATAGTAAATATCTTATCCATATTGTTATCAATCTTAATAATACATTCCATATTATTGTTGGCTATTAATTCAGAATCATTGTCCATAACCATAGTTATTTGCTTGTTTAGAACAACACTACTATTTAAAAGATATTTGCCATATGGAAAAGTTATTTTAGTAACGCTATCACAACCTAATATTTTACTTATAGCATCATCATCTATATTAATTCCGTCACCATAAGCACCCATTTGTTTCACGCTCACACTGCCATTATGTAGTAAATTTGCGTATAAACCGTTATCGGTTAAAATGTTTGGTGAACTATCTAAAGCTGTTTCAGTTATATAAAACATGGATAACCCACCGTCATTGATAGAGTGGTAGCCTAAAGTAATACAGTGCATGTTTTTCTGTAACTTTGTATCTGCTATTAAATCTTCTGTAGTTTCGAAACATTTAATCATGTATTTCGAAAATAAATTAGATAAAGTTCCATCTTCAAACATTTGGTCTAATTTATTATTAATTTCCTCTTGTACATCCAGATTATCGAAATAATGATTAACATAATCTTGCAACTGCTGAAAAGCGTTAAACAAATTAGAAACATCCACCCCTAACTGATTAACCTCTTCCATCGTCTTATTCAGATAATCAACAACCTTACACAAGAGTTCATAATAACTTAGTGAATCATCATAAACCAAGGGTAAAACTTTCTGGCACCACACCCTGAATGGTCTTAAATAACTCACATCATTCTTACTCGGCACAAAATCCGCCGGCGGGTTCGGTGTAATCGTCCTTGTCTTACTCATAAAATATACCTCTCTTTCTACCACAAACCCATAAACAGGTCTGCAAATTCTTCAATGACCATTTTATCAATATTCAGGAAAGTCTCACGGAACTCACTCAACAATTTGCTATAACTTGCTCCTGCACTCTTCCCCAAAATGTGCTGAAAATAATCCTCACTACTATTCACACTAGCATCTGACATATTATCCTTGCTATGGGTATAATTCTCTGCGTCTGTCCACTCTCTCACACCATCTGTCTTATCGTCAACATTCGTATCCGTAGTCCCAGAATAACTAGTATCATCAGTGCTATCCTTATCAATCTTCCTAGCATTAGTCAGATAATTCATGTTATTAAGTCCACTAATACTACCCTGTGGCGTATCACTATAAAGGTCTGTACTTCCCTCATTTACACCACGTTCAGTCTTATTTATATCATTTGTAGTTCTGTTGCTTCCATAATTATCTTCATAATGTTCGTTGTGCATATTCCACTGTTCATGCCGTCCACTCTCATTCTCAGCACTGTGCCTTGCTTCTGCATTCTCTTTCTCATGTGTTGTAGCTAAATCCACATCATTCATAGGATTAAACTCAATCAGTTCGCTTTTATACAACTGATTGTAATACGGCATGATACTTTCTAACCGCTCATTCATCCAAAGTTTCCAAAGACCAACCGTTTCACACCCTATTTCTCTAGTATAATATCTCTTGAGAATCTTCTTGCACAGCACAGACCTATAACTTTCATCAAAGAAAGTGGTATTCGTAGTGAATATCTGATTCCAACACCTGTCAAGAACAGTATCCACCTGAGTAAACCCAACACTATTCTCAAGACCTGCGTCATGTTCACAGATAAACCTTACTTCAGTTGTGTATTTACTCATTTATTTCATCACACCTTTCTAAAGCCTTAATAGCCATGTCAAGTGCTTCTTTAAGCATTTCATACCCACTAGTCGGGTAATTGCTTTTAATCACCTCAATAGCTTCTTTATTTGTATTAACTAATTTACTCATCCTCTTCACCAACTTCCTTAACATTACCATCAACATCAGGAACCTGAAAGTCCTCACGATAGTCAACACTAATTGACGTTCCAAACATTTTGTTAATTTCTTTCGCCGCCTTTTGTCTAGTTGTCAAGCGTGAATACCTTGACGCAACCGTACCACCCTGAGACCTCATAACCTCATCAGAAATCAACCTTTCCTTTTTCTGAAAAGACACATTACTAATACCAAGGTACGTCAATGCTTCATTCCATATCTGCGTCTTTAACTCATACAGTTTATCAGAAACGTACGGTGCGCCTGTCTGTAACACTTTTAAGGAATTAAGGTCAATGTTCGTATCACCAAAGATAACAGGGGAGTTTCCATCATATTCTTTGTACACATTTAAAAGCGTCAACCTCTGCTTTTCCGTTCCCTGCACAAGTACAGGCGTTTTCTGTGCGTTAGTATTCACATCAATAATCCTATCAAGATTATATAACCGTCTTGCAAACATCTGCACATCAAGCACACTGTTTGTTCTCATTAGGTTATTCCAGATAATCACAGAATCAGTATACTTTAACAGTTTATTGTAATTGTTGTAACCGGAATAAGCTCTCCTGAGAATCGGGTTGCCGTAAACGTCTAACTGTCCATGCGGCATACAGTCAAGACATAAATCACCGATAACATCATCCTTGAAATACACCATACTGCCATTCAGGAAAAGGTGTAATTCTAAATACCTTTCATCAACAGTATCAGGTAAACCATCCCACTTGAACATACTGATAGATAATTCAGTCAGGCGGTTGACATACTGTGTGTACGTTAAGTTATTCAGTTTTGCACTTTCCCCGAAAAAGTCATGACCTCTTTTTCTATTTCTCACTTTATCACCACCTTACAATGAATTATTCAGTGAGTAGTTTCCTACTTCATTTCCATTTTTCCAGAATGTAATTCCTGCATCATAGATGCTACATATTTTCCGCATATCATCCGCAGGAACACTTCCTGTAATGCAACACCCGATTGTCTTTACATAATTCCAATGAGGTCTTGCACTACGGTTCGGCACCTTACATCGTCTTACAGCATACCCATACATGGTAAAGAAATCATCAATCATCATGGCATAATCCTGAGTAATGGAAGCACGTCCACCATAGAACAACTGTTTTCCTGCCGCAACATTTCCATTACCATTATTGATGCTACCTCTTGAAAGGTCTGCCTGAATAGAAGCTTGATATCCCTGAGATAATGTATTAGCAACACCACCCACTAGACCACCAACTGCACCACCAATACCTCCAAAGATAGCACCACCTGCCGCTGATTTAATCAGTTCAGCTCCAATCGGGATAGCGTTCTGTGCAAGCCAAGCCTTAAAAGCATCCGTTGACCAACTGCACATAGGATAGTTCGTTAGTGAAATACTCTCAGCATTATATGTGCTATCACTAGAACCTTTATATCCCTTTGGTCTTAAAGTACATTGAATCGGCATAGTCATTGGAACGGAAATATCGCATTTAGGCGTTAAGTCTGTAAAGAACTCATACCTTAAATTAAGTTCAGCGCCACTAGCGTTATCAATATGAAAGAAACTATATGGATATGTGTACAGTTTATTATTTTTCGGAACATACCCATTTAAAGCTGTACCGCTTGTGATTGCATCACCACTGTAACTAAGCGTATATGCCGCATCTGAGTATTCAATCTGTTTTCCACCGTCAGGAATCACACTGCCTGTAGCAATTACAGGAGCCATATACATCCCTACAATAGCATCTGGCTTCTGTAGGTATTCACCCAGTTTTGCTTTTATCCCTTCAACATCATCTGAGTTATAAGCAAAAAGAGTGGCTCCGCCGTAAATTCCGTCATACAATGTCCCATTTGGGTCTTCATCCTCATCCACAATCATTACATATACCGCAAGTGGTTGTAATGCCGTACCCAACGCAGTGTAACCGTTCATTACATATTCACCTAACGATACAGGTTCTGGTTCAATGTGAGAACCAATAGCGTCATTATCAACATGTTCCCTTTCCACGAAACAATAATCTGGTGAACAGTCAAAGAACCATGTCTGCATCACATCAATCTCAAACGTTATTTCGGATGTGATGTTATTGACAAATTCCACACCTGTTATAAACGCATAGAACCATTTTGTACCATAATTACTGTTCTGGAACATCATATAATTGCAGTCATATAAATCATCTGCTTTATACTGTACTCTTGCCCTCCCTCTCTGGACTCTCTGATACGTCTGAGAAGCAAGACTGTATTTTGTAAGACCTATGAAATAGGAACTCTGTGCGCTTGCGGATGAAAAGTATATGGTATGCTCATAGGATGTATCAAGTGGAACATTGTGTAAAAGTCTTATGTTTGTTCCTGGTTCAATGTACATTAATACTCATACACCTCTTTCTTTAAAAGAGGGGCAAAAGCCCCTCATATTATGCCTTTTTTGTAAGTTCCACTGGATCACCAACATTACTTGCGCCTGTAATGTTTGTGGTGGTTGTGTACTGTACACCGTTAATCTCACAAACAAGGCTGATATTTGTAGCCACCTGAGAAGTAGGAATAATCAGAACGCCATAAGGCTGAACGCCAATGCCTGCTGTGGTGAGAGCCTGCGTCTGAATGAACTTGACGTTCTGCGGTTCAAGGCTTGCGCTTTCAAACTCAGGTGTAAGCGTCATAACAGTAGCTTCTGCACTCTCATCCTTTGCCGCAATATTAACAGTAATCGTAGCAGGCAGTGCGATAGTAGCATCAGACGTTACAAAACAGATAGCGTTTGCAAAGGGACTGTTGCTCACTGTTTTCCAAGTATGGTAGAAATAATTCCAGTACAGACCAGAAGCCACATATTTCTCTGTGAACTTATTGTTGTTGTCGTAAACCTGAAACCATTCTTCATCAAGGATAACTGCCTTTACATCTTCCAGAAGTGCAAGTTCCTCAGATGTTACCTCTTCGATACCGTCAGAGTTTTCACGAATAACTTCGAAACGATTATTATCAAATTTCGTCCAGTTATCAATCAGGAAAAGTCTACCCATGAAGTCAGCCTTGTCCATGTTAAATGCACTAGCAAGCACATTTACATCAAACTGGGCATTGTATTTTGCATCCATGAAAATTACCTGTCTGTCTCTAGGTGTGTTTGTGAGTACACCTGCTTCATTATAGTTAGAACTCATGAACGGCATAAGGTTAGAGGTTGCCCTAAATTCTACAGCCGCATCTGTGTATGCCGTAGCTGTCCCAACAGCTGTAGGATACATTTTACCGTGGGCGATTGCCTTAATAAGCATATATTTGAAGAGCAGGAACTCATCATACTCAGCGGCGGTGTATACAGAATCTACAATTTTTGCAATCAAGTTCTGCACACCGTCAATAGACAGAAATGCCTGTCTTAAATCCTCATCCTGAATGGTAACCGGATACATCACTCTCCAGTTCATTGTGTGGAACGCAGATTTTACATCCGGGAACGTTCTCTGGAACTCACGTGCTTTCGCTTTTTCCGGGTCAAAGTCAACTACTTTCGCAATAGATACAAAAATATCTTCGATAGTCTCACCATACTCAATGTAACCCTTTTTAAGAATAGAGTATGGGTTATTGAAGTTTGCGGATTTTACACGCACAAGTGCAATTCGGTTTACCAAAGCATTGATAAACTGGTTTGCAAACGCAGGTGTACCGTAAATGATTTCACCGACTTTCGGAATGTCGGTTGCATTTGTGATTTCAGGAACATTCTGCTGATAGTCATAGCTTGCGTTCTGTCGAATCACATTTAAAATGTCAATCGTGCTAGCGTTCAGTGTGCTAGCGGCAATTCTTCTAGGCATTTTCATTCCTCCTTAAATAAATCTTCAAATGTCATAGGTTTCTCTGTTTCTGTTTCAACTACACTACCAGGTTCTACTACTTCACTTTCTGGATTACCAAAAAATCTGTCACGATAACGCTGTCTCCATTCAGCATCGTTCGTTTCATATTTTTCTTTCCAGTTGGTAGAATCTGATACTCTTGTTTCATAGTCGGAAAGTGTGTCTGTTACATCCTCAATAAAAGCAAGCGTATCATCATCAGTAGAATCACCAATCCTTGCTTTCAGGGATTCCAAAATCTCCTGCTGTGTACGAACTGCCATTTAATCACCTCCAATCTCTGACCATTTATCAGTGTCAAAAAGTTCAGAAAGACGTAAAGAAAGCGGGTGGTCAGGGGATATCATGATAATCCCTGAAACTACCATAATAGTAAATCCTGATTCGTGCTTGTAAGTACCGTCCTTGAAAGGCATTTAACCACCTCCTTATAAATGATATCTAACCATAAGCCATACCGGAAATCCTTTTTTCTTCTGTGTGGGTGTTCCACCACCGCCTGTTGGGTCAACTGTTTTCAGATATTCCAACCATGCTCTTGCATATTCTGCCCTTTCGGGATGAAGTGCGGCTGGTCTCTCATAGTTTGCCTGAAATACCAATGCAAGGTAACCGGGGTCTTCTGTGCTTGTTGCCCATGTTTTCCAATCCATAGGGTATTGAGAGGTTGGATACCACTGAGGTTCAATCCCTCTGTTAGCTTCTCCTGTGGACTCCTGATATTCTGCGTAAATTACGTTACACTGTTTATCACCCTCATCCCAATCTGTGTGGTCACCGTATAGAACGTCAAGAACGTCATACAGGTTTTCAGGTGGCGTCCACTGTACAAGACCGTGACCAGTTCCTCCTATTTCTATGAGAGCGGGATTAAATGTGGATTCCTGCTGAACGTTTCCGCATAGAGCCGCACAGGCTTCAATCGTCCACCCTCTTGTGTAGAAGAAACTGTAGATACAGGCGGCATTGTTTAACGCTCTCTCATCATTACCGCAAAGGGGTGCTGTGGGATTGCCAAAATATTCAGAGTTTCCACCTTTTATCCATGTATAACCCGCTGTTGCACCACCGTCACCGTAACGGAAAAGGCGTGGAAAACTTCTTCTGTAGCTTGCATCACCGGAACTTGAACCTATGGATACCTGATTTGCAAGTGGTGCATTTGCGGTATGTGCGCCCATGAAAATTCCGTTTCCCTCACCGCCTGCATAGCACATTTCTGTGTGTGAGCTTGATAACCCAATATCGCCTGCCATGTAAATACCACTAGCAGATACTTCTGTAAACCCTAGTTCTGCAAGGACTCCCGCCATGGTGTATGTGGTAAAGGCGTTACTGTTTGGAGCGTAACCGGGGGTTGACCAACCGCCTGCAAGTAAGGCGTAATTGATAAAGGATGAACAATCGTAATAGGTTACACCGTTTACTGTCTGCTGATTTCGGTAATCCTGTGAATATCCTATGTTTGGGGCGTTACAGCAATTTATCGCCCATGTATATGCGTTATTGATACTTGGCATAACATCACCTCGCAGTCAGGATATTCCAACATTTTTCACCAAATACTCCGTCAGGTGAATTTGCACCGATATCTGCACCATAAGCTTTCATGTCACTCTGAAATCTTTTGATGGCGTATACCGTGTTTGTACCGCATTCTCCGTCAATGGCTAGTGGTTTTCCGTCTGCGCCTGTGTAATGTAGCAGTGACAACACTAACTGCAAACACACAACATCAGAACCGATAGAACCGTTTCTTACTGTTTCAAAAGAGTACATAGTATCACTCCTTATTGATATGGAATAATTCCATTAATTTTTCAGGGAGGAGGTCACTGTTAATCTTGCATACGTTTTCGATGATTGATACTAATTCAGTTGTACAAACGTATAAGATAATAACAGGGAGAATCGCCACACTGAATTGAAAGCCTATTGTATTTCCTTGTGTATCAAGCAACCATCCTAAAAAGTAGCAAACTAGAAACCCTACTTTCTTAAATAACCCGTCTCTGAGTTTGGCTGATTCCAGTTCCTTGTTTTTAAGCGCGACGATAAAACCTGATACAATGTCTGTTGCGTTAAAGATTAACGCAATTACAATAGGGAAGAATGTATCCATTTTTTCACCCCCTCTCTTAACTTTTATTATAGCACAGGGGTTGACAAATTGCAAGAAAAATATTATAATTATTTATAGAGAGGTATACAATATGAAAAATAAGTATTATGACGGTACTAAATTATTATCAATGTTAGACATTAACGGTAATAAGCCTGAAATTTATATGTGTACTACAAACAGAACAGGCGGAAAGACAACCTATTTTGGAAGACTTTTGATTAACAGGTATCTTGATAAAGGTGAAAAATTTTGTCTTATTTACAGGTACAATTATGAACTTGACGATGTTGCGGAAAAGTTTTTCAAAGATTTAAACACGCTGTTCTTTCCTGAGTATGAGATGATTAGCAGGAGACGCGCAAACGGTATTTTTCATGAATTGTTTTTAAATGACAAATCCTGCGGTTATGCCGTGGCCTTAAACAGTGCAGACAGCATCAAAAGGAATAGCCATTTACTTTCTGACGTTTGCCGTATGCTGTTTGATGAATTTCAGAGCGAGACGAACCATTACTGTGCAGATGAGATTAAGAAACTTTTGAGTATACACACCTCTATCGCCAGAGGTCAGGGCGAACAAGTACGATATGTGCCTGTTTATATGTTAAGTAATCCTGTCTCGATTATTAACCCATATTATGTAGAAATGGGAATAAGTAATAGGTTAACAGACAAAACAAAGTTTCTTAAAGGCGATGGTTTTGTGCTTGAACAAGGTTTTGTAGAATCCGCAAGTGAAGCACAGAAAACATCTGGTTTTAATCGTGCGTTTTCAGGTAATAATTACGTTGCGTATAGTACAGAGGCAGTATATTTAAATGATAATAAGTCTTTTGTGGAAAAATTAAGCGGAAAGAATCGTTATATCTGCACACTAAAATATGCAGGAACTAATTTTGCTATAAGGGAATATGGTGAACAAGGTATTATCTATTGTGATTATAGTGCTGATTTATCTCACCCTACTAAAATTGTAGTAAGCACTGAAGACCATCAAATTAATTATGTGATGCTTCAAAGACATGATTTCTTTTTGAGCAACCTTAGAACTCTTTTTGAGAAAGGTTGTTTCCGGTTTAAAGATTTACGATGCAAAGAGTGTGTTCTGAAAGCGTTAAGTTATTAGGTATCTGCTTATAATATCATCACAGACAGTTGCTGATTGCACACCTGAAATTATGGTGCAGTGCTGTTGTCGGTTATGCAAGCCGCTGTGCCTTGATTTATAAGTTAAAGATATAAAAGAAGAGGGCAGACTGATTGAGAAATCACCTGTCCTCTTTTATTTGTTATTTTGTTCCTGTTGAACCAATACCACCACGGTTTTTATTTTTCAATTCCTTTACTTCTTCAATGTCGAAACAAGGTTGATGTTCAATTAATCTGAATTGACATATTCTTGTACCTTTAGGTATAAAGGTGTGATGTAAAGCTAGTGCAGGAAAATACCATATATCATTATCTCCTTTGTAGCTTTCGTCTATAATACCTATGCTGTTTGCCTGTATTACACCAAAGTTTTTAAAGGTGCTTGAGCGTGGAACAACTAATGCTTCATACCCCTCTGGCAATTCGATTGATACACCTAGAGATATTAGTTTAAATTCCATTTTCTTTAGTTCAATGTCCTCCTGTGTTCTGAGGTCTATCCAATCACCTTGCTTTATTTTCTGAATTTTATATTTTCCGTGATATTTTACTTTAATCGTCATTCCTTGTACCTCACAAATTCCATAATAGTTAAATATACAGTCTTTACACCCCTCATTGTGCCAACATTCTTCGCACAATACTTTGTCTAAATCGTATTCGGGGTATTGGTAACGTATAGCGTTTGGGCAGTTCCCGTTTACGCAAGTTACACCCACATAGTTTTTACAAGTTGCCATTTCTGTTACCTCATTTCATAAGTTGTATCTTGTAATACTATACCGCCTTTTATCCGTTTTGGTAGCAATTTTCCAGGGACTTTTAACCCTATTTTAAAATCTGAATAACTTCTTATAATAGGTGTACCGTCTTGATTAAATAGAAATTCTCTTTCTTGTTCTGTGTATTCACTTTCTTTTTCCTGTATACCTCTCATGCTTATGTCTAACAATTTTTTACAGCGTTCCGGCATACCTGCACACTTTACATTGTTAAATGGTTCTTCTATTGGTTCACAATCCTCATGTGTAATATGTTCAATATAAGTCTTTTGTCTTGCGAATATCGCAGTATCCCAACAGCTTTCTAACTTCCAACAACAGAAATTCTTGTCATGCACTTTAATTCCTACTAGTTCATCTGGTTTTAAATCACAATGTATACTGTCTGTATCTGCGTATATAAAACCCCTCTCGTGCTTTCCGTGATAATTTTTCTGTGCCGCTCTTATGGTAAAGTTTCTTGCATATGATGTAATAGCGGAACCACAGGCTATATAGCCAGGGGTTTTGTTTGCTTCTGGTACTAGTAGAAATCCTATTGAACCATCTTCTTTTTCATAGGCAAGCTTGAAGCTTGAATCTGTGCTTGATGCCATTTTACCGTACAAATTGTTTAGGAATAGTTTTGCAAGTTCTCTTTTCGCTCCTTTGCTTTCCAGTTTTATCTTCTTGTATTTTTCAATGTATTCATCAAATATCCCTTTTTCTGCGTAAAACCAACACCCGTCTAGGATTTCAAAATCTACAAGATTGTAGTGTTCTTGCATTAACTGATAGTCTGTCATGGTTAATACAAGTTCTATGAGTGTATCTTGTAAATTTCCGTTTTCGTCTGTGTAGTGTGTGTAGTATTTTCCTGTGCTTTTGTCATATACATCTGAACTTTCCAATGCTTCTGTACCCTTGTATAACAATGTGTTCTTAATTTGAATGAATGGTAACATATTTTCTTTAATGTAGAATCTAGTCTTGATTCTTATAAAGTAATACCTGTTCCCTATTTTTGCTTCATCTGGTATATAATTTCCTGACCAAAAATGAGGTATTGATACTGGATAATAGTTCCCGCTTTCAGAACTCATCATTGAGGGGTAAAGGGAATTAACATCAGCTGTTGTTCCGTTATGGAATATTCTGTTTTCCTTTCCTTTTACTAGGTAACACCACCCGCCCTTGTAGCTTCTCCTAATATAGTCACCTGCTGTGGGGTATTTGTATATGCCTTTGTCTATGTCTATTGCGTATAAGTCTGGAAACATTTCGTCATAAGATAAAGCATTTTTAAGCGACTTCTTACAAATTCTCTTGTATTCGTCAAGACAACAGCTTCCTATTGTAAGTTTTTTATGCCCCTCTGAAAACATAATTTCCAGTGCTTCTTTTACTACTAAAACATCATTAGCAATATACTTCTTCTCTTCTTCTGTGATTTCACATCCGGAATATCGAAAACCTTTATATTCCATTTCCAGTTTTTTATGTTTAGTTCCGAAAGATTCACCTATCCGTTTTACCGAAAATGGTAGAAGTTTTAGTGAATCTCTGATTTCTATGAAATACTTTCCAACCCTTATTATGATAGAATACCATTGCCCTTGCTCTGATATGGAATACTTAAAAGTGTTTGGGAGCATATCCTTTTCGTGCTTCCATTCAATATCAGTAACTTTATCACCTATTGAATTGTATGCTTGTGCAAAATGCTTTTCTGTAATTAAATATGACAACCAGAATGAACCGTCAAATTTTAAGTTATGGTAATAGGCTATGATGTTACTTTTTAGTGATTTAAAGTATTCAAAAGTTTCGTCTATACTGTGCAGGATTTTAACATCTTCTGTGAAAAGTTCAACACAAGCGGATGCCCATACTTCAGTACTTTGTTGACCCTCGTATACGGTTGTTTCAAAATCACATGAAAAGAATCTATATTTTCGTATTCGCATGGCACACTATTCTGGCTCTTGATAGTCTTCTTCTAATTGGACTGCTTCCATTATACTTTGTTTCGTAAAATCTCCTGCTTCTGGTAGATAATCCAACATATTTGCCATATACTGAAATAATCTATCTCTGCTGTAAGCAATTTTAAATGTTAAAATCAAGCCGTTTTCTGCACCTCTATCTAACATCACAGCAACTGAATGTTCATCTGTATCAGCTATTATTGCATTTAACCATTTATTTAATAACGACCTAGTATATTCATTATAATGGTTTATTAATGCTCTGAAATTAGATATTACAACTCTATCATATAAATTACCAGAAAATTCAGGGTTATAAGGGATGTAATTCTGATTAGGTATTGGTTTTGCTTGCGAACGTATTTCTTGTGGTGTGATTGATTTTAATCGTCTTGTTAATTTTGTAAGTTCCTGCCCTTTTACACCTGATTGTCTTAATACATGTAAGGTTGGTATATTTATTTGATAATCGTACCCTTTTTTCTTTAGTTTTCTTGCGTATGATAGTATTCTATTTCGTTGTTTTTCGTATTGTGTTAATTTGCGTTTTCGTTTTTTAGGCATTTGTATACCCCCTTTTACACTGAAAGGCGGTTGTTAGCCGCCTTTTCAAGTTTTTACTATATTCAGTTGTATTTAGTTAAATTATAATTCAATTAGGGTCAGCTATACACGATAATACAGTTTTTTAATTTGTTATGGGGAGTTTTTGTGTTCAATTATTTTGCCAATTAAATATTGACTTCACATTCTTTGCACCCTACAGAATCTAAGTCAAGAGTGCAGTTGATAAAGTTTCTTCCCGCTTTTGTTTTTCCACTTGTTTTAACGACTGTAAACGGTTTTCCGTTCATTATTTTTGAAATGTCGTTAATAGAACGCTTGAATGTAGCAGACTGACAAGAGTAAACCTTTTTATCTGATGTGATGATACTCATGATTTCTGCTGATTCACCGTTTTCTTTCTCATCAGTGAATGTCATGATACCGTCTACATTGATTTTTGTTCCGTCTTCTACATCTTTAATGGAAATAATAGCAGGTGAAATAGTCATAAGGTATTTTTCAATTTCGTTGAACTCTCTGGATTCTGTGTTAATCGTAATCATTTACTTTTTCCTCTCTTTCTTATGCTTCTGTTCTAGGTGGTAAGATTGTTGCGCTGTTGATAAAATCCTGTTCTTTCATGCCGTACAGGGTTTCAATTTCTTCAGTGCTTACAATCTGCACAACTTTGATTTCATCTGTCTCGATAGCCGCTTTTGTGGCTTTCATGAGTTTCTTTTCATCTGTGTAAGTGCGTGGAAGCGTTGCTTCTTTGTTCACGGGTTCGCAGTTTACTACGTCCATGCACAGTGCTACTACTTTTGTGGTTTTAAATGTTCTTGTTACCATTGGTTCTCTTGCCATTGTTAGATACCTCTCTTTCTTTGTTTTTTGTTTGCTTTAATGGCAAATAGAGTGTACAGGGATTGCTCCTGTATATCTGTTTAGATAACGCTTGTCACTCTGAAGGAGTGCAAGGCGAACATATGTTTGTGCGTGTAGTTCGCCTTGCTTGAGTATGATGTAGAATGGGTAACTGTCTACTCTTATATTGTACAACTTTATAGATTTTTTGTCAAGCTTTATTTGAAAAATTCGGAAAGAACTTTCTTGCTGTATTTTATAATAACATCTGATACTATATAATTTGAATCTATGGTTAAATTTTTCATGCCGTAATAAAAATCATTAAATTCATAAATGTAGGTAAAGTATTTTGATATTATGTAGATAGTTAAAGTGTCATTTATTAATTTAACTTTTATGTCTGCTTTTAAGTATCTTTCGAGTTTTGATTTAGTGTTTTCTAATAATTCTCTCATGGTTTATTCCTCCGGGATTTCTATAGAATCTGGTATATGTGCTTTATCTATTGAATAATAAATATCTCTAATTGCGTTTAGACTTCCTTTTCTCGCTTCTTGATACAATGAATAAGGCGAGCTGCAATCTTTGAGTGGACAGCCAAAACAGTCGTTTTCACTATGCCTGAATATTAAACATAATATGCAACCATGATGGTAACTCTGTCTCTTATACACATCTCCGAGCCCACGAGACACTGAGCGATGTCGT
>ERZ1090869.851-NODE-852-length-15111-cov-42.437234_pt1 | contig 15111 bp, 22 predicted proteins | sample MGYA00478474_ERZ1090869 | MGnify/ENA primary metagenome ERZ1090869 (study PRJEB33644, sample SAMEA5815748) | chicken gut metagenome | biome: Chicken; feature: Gastrointestinal Tract; material: Caecum | place: Ireland | collected 2019-01-01 | study: A study of the... | reverse complement strand
ACGTAACATATCGGATGCAAATATACAAAAGATACAGGGAAGGGTAGCTTCGCTATCCCGCATTTTTCATCCCCTAAACTAAAGATTTAGGGGTTTTCAAATGCGAGTCCTTATAAACTTCAATCACATGCGGTTGGTTTATCCGGTTAGCCAATTGGTTTATTATATCTTTCAACTTCATTTCTCTTTATTTTTTAATTGCATTTGTAATTCAGAAATCTCTTGAATTTGTCTTTCGATTACATTTAGTAAACTTTTATTTTCCTTTTGTAATCGAGAAATTTTTAAGTCGTAATCCTTAATACAATCATTCAGTTCATTTTTAGTCTTATCCTCAAAAGTATCTACATTATTAGCGCTACTTGCACTACATTCTAATCTATGAACCCGAACTTTCAAAGACTCAATATCAGATTCTATCTTATCAGTTCCATGATTTAAACTATATTCTTCGGAATTGAAAAATTACCGAATCAAGTTCAAAATGCTTTCCTTTTTTGATTTACTTTTAAACAACTTCATGGCTTTTTGTTTTTTAGTTCTTCATCGGTTAGTTTTATAAAAATGGTTTTATCTATAGTAACGGTCTTAACTAAACCTTTTAAGATTCTCACTCGGATCATCTCTTTAGACAAATCCAACATTTTTGCATAAGTGCTAATTCTAACTAAATTTTCGTACATATTACTTTCTTTTGTTTTTAATGGTTTTACTTATAAAATCAACTCCTTTTTGGTAAACAAGCGTCTTAATGTTCATACATGGCTCTCCATTTTTCATGTATTTTTGCTCTATAACTCTAAAATATCCGCGATCAACATAGATTTGGAAAGGAACATTATTTGACATTAATATCTTTTCATTTCTTAAAAACTCAAAGAGATTGTTTCGTCCCATCCCTTTAATACCTAAAACTTTAGCTACATCATTCATGGATATTGCAGTCTTGCTGTCGGCAACAGTATCGAAGAACTCTACTTTTGGCTTCTGCTCTTCCAAGAGTTTCGCCTGTTCTTCTATTTTCTCTTGTTGGTCGGCAGCCAATCTCAAAGCTTCAGCAAATGTAGTAGGAACGTTGAATTTAGGCTGAACAGAAAAACAGCCTGTTCTTCGGATACTTGGAAGGACTTCGCTTGTTACCCAGCGCTTGAATTTCTTGGCGGCTGGAAGTTTGCTGGATAGGATTAGGCTGTATAAGCCTGATTCGTTGATTAGCCAACCGCCACGTTGTCCTAAATCAAGAGCGGAACTAAATAGCGTTTTGCTATTGAGTTTGTCATCGTCATCAATGTGATCTTGGATGGCTTCATTAGGATTAGCATATCCTAAAATAGTAGCCACATCTTTTCCAACGAACAATGGTTCATCATTTATAACCATTGTTCTAACCTTGCCGAATTCTACATTTTCGAAAATCTGAATTTCATTTTCCATCTTTAAATAAATTACATGTGAATAATCAATGTTTTTAATTACTCTGCAAATATAGTAATTAATTGCCAATAACCAAACAAAAAGAGCGAAAAAGAGGAGAATTTAACCTCCTCTTTTAAATTTGTTCATATATTAACGGAATGAACATGTCATGGCAAGTTCGGAATCATATTCTGTGTTTTTTATTTTAATGGGAGTACTTTCTCCTGTAAAACATAAACTCACCTTATCACACATAATAGAATTGACTACCATAGAAAGATAGCTTATGCTAAATCTTTGAGTTATTGGAACTACTTCTCCATCAGAGTCAAAAGGTATCAATTCTTCTGCTTTTTTATTATAGTCAATGTTTTCGGCATAGATATAAATACTGTTATCTCTAACACTTACATCACATACGCTGTTAATATTATCCGAAAGCAAAGAGATACGTCGTAAAGCAGAAATTAATGCTTTCTTATCAACATTGATACATGTCTTATCAGGAAGATTAATCAGCCTGTCAAATGGAGGAAGGGCTTTTTTCTCTAATTTTTGAATCAGAACCATCACATCTCCACAAACAAACATCATATTGTTTTCTGAATTTGTTATTTTAACTTTTTTGTCCTTAATTGATTTTAAAGCAGATTCTAACCCATCAAAAGCCGTTTTGTCAATAGAAAGCGTACATTCTCCCTTATAATCAATATCTGTATATGTATCGTAGTAAATATTATGTCCCTCAGAAGCATACACTTTGGCAATACCTTCAGACAATACGATATGCACACATTGTTTATTTGGGGAAAATTCATCTTCCAACAAAAAAGGTTTGCTCTTTTCAATCCAATATAATAGCATGTTTGCATCAAAAAGGAAAGATTCAGTAGTAGTATCTATTTTTAATACAGGGAATTCGCGAGCATCTTCAAGAGGAAATTTAATCGAACCATTCTCTGCCTTAATCTCTGCAATGCCTTTATATAAATTTTGATCCGTTCTTCCTTCTTCGATATTGATTTCAATTAAATCATCATTAATCAAAGAAATGTATTTTCTCAATTCTATAGAATCAATGCAAAATACAATATCTTCTTCCGAAGACTCTACTGGGCATTTTGCTTTAATAGCATTTTTACCATTATAAGACATAATCCAGCAATCATTGCCCCTTATTGTTATTTTAGCACATCCCAAAATAGGAAGAATTTTCTTACTTCCTGCATAACCACCTCCGACTATAAGCCCGGAAATTAAACTTTTTCTGTTAAATACTATTTTCATAATTATGCTATTTTTTTATAGTTCAAATCAAAATATTCGATAATATCCTTCAAATCAATACTGACATAACCATGATGCCATGTAAACTACTCACAAGCTAAAGACTTGTGAGCTTTAGACGTAGAAATATCATCATGTATAAGACAAGACAACAGTTCCCATCTTTCATGGGTGTTTACATACCCCCATGTAGCAATGTTCAGAGCAGCATTAATATCTGCGTCTGCTACATTACCACAGTGTGCACAATGAAAGTGCTTGCCATTGCGAATACCGATGTGACCGCACTCGTGACAGGTCTGCGAGGTGTATGCAGGAGGGATAGCGACAATCTGAACGCCAGCCATCTTGCACTTGTATTCGAGGAAAGATCGGAGCTGATAGAAATTCCACGAGTTGCTTCTCCTTCTGAACGTTTTATTGCGTTTCTTGGAGTTCATACCCCAACGGATATTCTTCAAGTCTTCAATGGCAATGCCTTTATGCTCTTCCTTTGCCTTTGCGACGAGTTGTTTACTTATACGGTGGTTCACAATGGTGGCAAATCTTCTCTCACGTCCTTTCAACCGTTTCAACAACTTATGACAGTTGCGAGTGCCTTTGGACTGGATAGAAGCTCTCACTTTATTGTATCTATTGCGTATGTTCTTGACTTCATCAGAGGATATATTAGTCCCGTCAGACAAGGAGACAATATCGGTTATACCCATATCCACTCCAAGAAAAACCTCCGCTGTCTCTTCTTCTTCGTCTGGAATGTCTATCGTCTGATAGAGGTAGAATTTTCCTTTGACAAGAACAAGATCAGCTTCTCCCTTTGCGAACTTCATGAGCTGTGGACGATAGCAAGTATATGTCATCTTCTCACGCCCATCAATAAGCGAAATGGAGCAGATACCTCTTTGGGTATTGTAAGAAAGCACACGACTGTCATACGTGATAGCTCCGAATTCACGGAAACGTCTTTGTTTTTTTCTGTCGAGTTTGTATGCGTCGGCAACCTTGCTGATTGCACGTATAACAAGTTGGGAGGGAAGGCTGTATGTCCCCTTGATTGGATGGTAAACCTCCTTGTGCAGACTGAACTGATTGAACACACGACGTTCCCATGCTATCTGCGAGATAGTGTTACAAGCCTCATTAAAAACGCTAAATGTCTTTTTCAGCATTATGGCTTGCTCGTCCGATGGAATCAGTTTTATTTGCAAAGTCAATTTCATGTCACAAAGATATGGGAAATAATTAAATTATTCAAATATTTGAAGAAAATAATATTATTAAGTTTAAAAAAGAGGGAATCGTGGTTCAATTCCTCCCAGAAGCTAAAAACTTAGGGTTTCGCTTGAGCCGTATTTATGAAAACAAAAAGAGTAAAATATGATGCTGTAAAGCTTGCGATTTTACGCAAGAAGTACGAAATAGATTTTGTTATAAATCAATTAATGTGCGAAATGCCACAGTTTGAATTTGAAAAGATAAAAGGCTTACTATTATTTAGAATTGAAGAATTAAAAAGATTAGAAAGATAGGGAGTATTCACTCCCCAGCGTCCTTTAGCTCTAACAAAATTTTTCTGATACCATCTACGCCTTTTTGATAAACTATGGTTTTGTAGTTAATGCACATGTCTCCATTAGGCTTGGTGTATTTGCTTTCTATGACTCTAAACCATCCTCTGTCTATGTAAGACTGGTATGGAGCATTTCTCTCTTGGAGGACTTTCTTATCCCGCAATATCTCAAATAGTTTGTTTCTACCAACTCCCATGTTTAGTACTTTAGCCACTGTTGCCATATCACATGCGTCCTTACTATCTGTTACTTGATCAAAAAACTCTTCTTTTGGTTTCATCTCTTCAATACGCATTTGCTGTTGTTCAATCTGAGCCTGCTGTTCGGCTGCAAGTAAAAGAGCTTCACGGAATGATTTAGGAACGTTGAAACCTCCGTTCTTTATTGTTTCTTCCATTTTATTAAAGGCATTGATGTACTCTAATTTAAATTGCAGCGCCTTTTCTCCTGTAAATCCCATTGCTAACAATGTGAAACCGTCTCGATTCATCACAAACATAGGATATTCTTGTCCGTTCTGAGTGTTAATGTATGTAGATTCGGCAAACATAGGGTCAGCCGATTTTTCGGCACACCCCCTTACAAGCTCCCTAACAGACTCTAATACATGTTTGTGATTCTTTCCGAACTTCTCAGCTACTAATAAGCTGTTTGTTAAAACCTCGTTTGATTCTCCTTTAAAAACTAATTCTTTCATATTGCTTTTTTTTTATTAAAAAAAAATCGGGAAATAGAGCCACCACGCATCTAAATCCCGATTTATATATAGATAAAACTATTTCTGTTTTGTGTCAGTGGTGGTTGACGTTGCAAAGATAGTAGTTAAAAACTAAACACCAAAGGTTTTCACATTTTTAGTACTTGCTTTCTTAGTCTATTTGGATTGTAAGATACATGTACCCAATCTGGATATTCACTATTCCCTTTTTCCCAAATCAATTGATCAAAGTCAAAATTATCTTTTATTATTTGAAATAGAATCGCATTTTCTTTTTTGCTGGAAGCTGTTATATCCACTGCGAAACCGTTCATATGATCCGATGTCTTAGAACCTCCAACAGCTTTGTTTAATTCCGGACACCGATAACCAGAATTGACGGTGATAGGCTTACCGTAAATTTCACGCAATCCATCTAATACTTTATCTACTAATCGTTCAAGGTTCGCTTTAATCTCTGGCGTAGGAGTGTTATCAATCCCCCTTGTCGTTGCTGTGGCTGAGCGTGTTAGCTCTTCAATTGTAAAATACTTCATTTTATTTATCCAAATACAAAGTTAAACCTAATTCTTTCATTTTCTCTTCTCTCACTTTAATAGCTTCTTCTAAAGTTTTCCATTCCTTAAAATATATGTTTCTATCCCCTGCCCATATTTTAACTTGAAACTTCTTACTGCTTCTATTAAAATGAATATATTTATATCCTGTATTGCTCATTCTTTATTATTAGTCAATTTTTTATTTGTACTTCCATATCCATTCAGACCTCTCTCTCTCTCCTCTAGTTCATCTACTTCGATAAAGTCTATTTTGGGTGTCATCCCGATTTTAATCTGACAAATTTTATCACCTTCTTTATATCGAGGAAGACTTGGTACAACATGATAAAATATAGCAGAAATAGATCCGGTAAAACCTTCATCGATAGTGCCTTGACAGTTACTTAAAACCATTCCTGTCTTCCATACACTGCTTCTTGGTCGAGCATCAATAGAAAGGACATAGCCTCCCTTTCGCATAACTTTTATATATTCAGAATCTATTTGTGCTGCAAACCCAAGACCGTATTTATAGACATTGGGAGCTATTTCTTCGCACGATGTCGCAACACAATCATAACAAAAGTCGTCTTCATAATGTTTAAACGGGATTTGGGCGTTTGGGTGTGTTTTCTTAATTTTTACTTTCATCGTTTTCTAATTCGTTAGCGTTAATAATACATGTTGAAATAATATCCGGATTTGTGAGTATCGCGTCAAATTCTCTATAAGCATTTACGCATTCTTCACTCTCATTGTAATTTATATCAGAAGCTTTTCTAAAGCACCATTTGCATAGTTCTTCCAATATCTTCAATAGTTCGGACTGTTTATATCCTCGCAAAGCTACTGCATTTTCATCAAACTTCAAACATTCAGCTATTCTTTTTGAAATCGCAATAACCGAATAGCTTGTTATGCTTCGCGCTAATTCAACCATTGATAGGAAATAGGGATTTTCAACTCCTTCTATATCACAAAGATATTTTTCAATAGACATTCGATACTTCTCAATAATAGGCAATACTTCTTGGTCGAGAGCGTCACAGTAAGAAGCATAGATACCTATCGCATTATCACCTGCGATCTTAGCCATCCGACTTTGATACTCCTTAACTCGTTTAAACGCTGCAAAATAAATCTTTTGAGTCTCCTTGTCCTTATTGGCAATAGATGGCTTAATATCCATGACGCATACATTGGCTAATTCGTTGACATAAATAACAATATATGTAGCGACAAGCAATATTTGGTCATTTGTCATAGAGATCCTTTCCGGCTCTTTAAATTCCTCTGGATGCGCTCTTTCGTAAGATTCTCCAAAAAGGAAAAAGTCTAAGATGGCAGGGTCATTAGGATAAAAGGATTTAGCCCATTGCGTAGCTTCTATTGCCGCTATCCTATCATTGCTTTTACGCATTAACACACCTAAATTACGCAAAGTATTTAAGCTATGTATATCTAAAGGCAATAATAGCTTGCTTTGATCTAAATTCTTCCATATACCAATATCAACTTTACCGTCTTGTCTAACAAGCCACCTCAGCATTAGACAAAGCCGTTTACACGCTGATTTATTATCTTTAGGAATCCCATTGCAGCCATTAAAAATATTGGTTAGAGTTTCTACATAATCATTACTATTCAAGAGTAGCAATTCCATTGAATTATATGTTGCATATATACTCTTTAAACGCAAACATAAAATGGCAAAATCACGCATCTTTAGCATACGATACCAGCATTCATCGCTGTTTCTGTATTCTAAATATTTGCTATCCATTAGATATTTATAGGGCGAGTTCCCCATGATGTCCATTGTCTTTTTGCATGCTTTGTATATTTGTTGTCTGTTCCCGAAACTTAATGTAGAGCAGGTAATAGCCGCTATTTCAATGTCCCTTAACTCTTTGTATCTTTTTACAATTGAGATCGGGTCTTGTTTGAAATAGCAATTATTATTGTATTTTTCAATAAGGGTTTGTAGTTTATCAGTCATGGTATTCTATTTATATTCACAAGTTCTTGATTAGTTATGTAATCTGGAAGCTCTCCTGATTTGGGTATCAACTTTCTATTATTATGAAGAATAAAAGGTATTTTTTTCTCTCTTATAAGCTGATTAGTCCATGATACCGTCTTATTGATGTGTCTTGCATAATCCGACACAATTAAAAAATCATCTAAATTTATCCACATGATTAAAACTTCCTATACTTTTTGTTATACATTTCTCTTAAAAGATTCATTAGGTTAAAGTGGTCTTTTATAAGTCCCATATCAATGGAGAAAGCCAAAGAATGTTCTATCTCTGATATTTCTTTCAGTTGCTCTTGTGTTGCGCTTTGCCTAAGATTCTTTCCTGTCATATTGAATACGATCCATTGGATAGCTTTTGCCACTTCTTTGTAGTCAGCATTAGGCAATTTTGCTATTGCTGCTGTGAGAATATTATAGTTGTCCCCAGCGAGATGTCTATTTTTAATAAGTTCGTCATATACGAATTTTACTACTTGAAGTTTAAAAGAAGGATTTATCCACATACATAAATCTATAAATAAGAAAGGATGAACCCATAATTGGTCTTTTGTTCTACCATTTTTAGTATTCCTACCTTTTACCTCTTTAACTGCCTTAAAATCAGCGTTGTCGTATTCACGACATTGGCTTAAATCGTTTTCAATAGCATTAATAAACTCAATAGTCTTAGGACTTTTAAGGTATTCAGAAATCTTTCTTCTTGGATTTCCTTTAATGTTATTCCATTGGCTTACCAAAGCATTTGCATCAAAATAACTATCACTCGTTCTTTGTAGAACCTCAAACTAACCCATTGGTCTTTTCATTAATTGATTTGTTTTCATATCTCTTTTTTTTTGTTTTACGCTGCAAATATAAACACATAATATTAAATACGCAAGTACGACAGCAAAAAAGTCGGAAAATTAATTCCGACTAAAATTATAAGTTTTTCTTTCGTGCATATTCAGCTATTAGTAATCCATCGCGATCAGGATGCTTTATCTCGCAGAACTTAGGATATAATCTATTGCCTATATCAAGAGAAGCTTTTTTAAGTTCATCTCCTGCGCATCCTTTTGGCAGTAATTCTTTTTGCCATTCTTTAGAGTCCACATAGATCAATTTGCATCCCATCACTTCAATACAATTCAGCATTGCTTCATGACATCTAATGGCTGACATTGAGGCATTAAAGCGAGTTCCATTTATCATCGGGCGTTCTAAAATGAACACTAAATCATTTTTATTAATCCCATTAAATAGAGAAATAAAATTTACAACATCTAATCTTGAAACAATTTTCTTTTTCTTCGTGTAATCTTGTTCTTTTTTAATAGGTGTTTTACAAAACATTTCTATTTCTTCACCTAAGATACCGATAGTTCCAGTCACTCCATTATCACATCCGCAGTATATTTTACTCATTTTCTTGCTTTTTAAGTTCTACAATTTTCCAAAGAAGTTTAATTGCACAAATATTATTTTCAAATCCTTGTTCAATAACATCTTTATGTCTTGCTAAGTCTCTTGATGTCAATGGGAAATAATAAAAGACAGGACTTTTATTTTCATTCTCCTGCGTCCACTCCCAAACACTTCTTAGATAATCTCTAAATTTATACATTCTTTTTTTTCTTTAAAATTCTTCTTTTTTAAGTTCTATCTCCAATCCGCTTTCTGCTATAAAAGGCCTAATTCCGACTTCTTCGAAAACAATGTCCTTGAATTTATTGGCATCACTATTTCCATCGCTTAAATGAATCAAGCAAACGGTATGCAGGTTTTCAGAATAATGTCTTTTAATCACTTCTGCGCTCTTTTCTATCCCCATGTGGGTATTGCTCGCTGACGAGTTCCATTTGTTGTTACAGGCATTATCCAAGATTATGTCCTCCATATAATTGGCTTCAATAAACAAATGATTTACGCCTTTTACTTTATAGGGAAAATCTGACGCATCAGTTATAAATAGCATTCTCCCCATATCTGGATTGTCGATAATAAAGCTATAACATGGGCAATCACCATGCGGAACTGGTATACATTGAATCTCAAATTTTCCTATTTTGTACTTCTTGTTAGGTTTTAACGGGAATACGCCATTAAATCTTTCTGATACATCCACACAAGAATATACAGAAAGTCGTCGATATAAGGCTTTTGATATTGATTTCGAATGATCTGAATGCCGATGGCTAACTAAGCATCCAACTACATCTCCCGTCTTATAATTTAGCCCATTTAATATATTGTCCCATTTAACGCCTAATTCTATTAGCAAATATTCGCCTAAACAATCTAAAATATAACTATTTCCAGAACTGTTACTACCAATCACTTTTATTATAGGTGCTTTATTATCCATCCCTTAACGCTTTATTAAAAATCCCATCCTAATAGATATTACTATCTAAACAAGATGGGATTAAGTTTATTCATTACCAAATTTCTCCGCAATCGTATGAATCTGGGGACATTTCCTCGTAGGATATGTCTATTTCGTCGTCGTCCATGCTAAAAAGGCTCTGGTTCCGAAGCTGGCTGTTTAACTGCTTCTTCTTTTTTAGCCTCCTCTTTTTGTACGGGTGCCGCTTCTGCTGGTGTTGCTTCTTCGACTTCTTCATATTCCGCATAATCAGGAGCAATTTGCTTTGTAGGATCGAGGTCATTATTTGGTTCGAGTTCATCATCCGGAATAGTGTTTTCTGAAAGCGCAGAATTTATAAGCATTTTTGCAGCTCTTTTTATTACAGTTCTTTTGGCCATTTGGTCAGGAAATTCTTTATGCACCGACTGTTGAGAAGAAGAACTTTTTGCCCAACTTTTCTTTATTTGTGACATAGACATAATTTCAACGTCGGTTTCTCCCTTGTCATTTGTTACAATAGCATAAGCTCCAATCATTTCTCCGGAATCAATTGATTCTAATGTCTGAGTATGCTCTACAATACGCTTTCTTCCTGTTTCTGGATTAACTTCAAATTTAAAAGTATCTCCTTTGTATATAATATTTGCGATTGGTTCATAATTTTTAGAAACTCTTCTTGCTTGTAAACAAGTGCCAAAATAACTTTCTTCAAGACAAAGTTGGTCTCCTCTTACAATTAGATATGCCTGTTTCTTGGTCACATCCAGTCCAAGCGTCGCCATTTTGAATAACGCTGTAGATATACTATTAGGAGTGCAGCAAGATAAAGCGGGAACTCGATCTTTGTTTTTTACGTCATTCAATAAAAGCATTGCGCCTTTAATTGCATTTACATAATTGTAATCTGCTGGCATAGTGAATCCTACTTTGCAAAGGTCATCTATTCTTGTGATTACTTGATTCCCAATATCAGCTTTGGAAATCATTTGATTTTTTGTTTCTGCCATATTATTTTTCTATTAAAGGTAAAATTCCATTTTTCTTTAGGAGATCGTATAAAAACAATCTTCCTTTTTGAGTCCACTTGCTATGAACGGTTGACCCTTCACCGCTGTTATAAGAAATCGTCTCTGTCTTTGTATATCCTTCTTTTGCGTATTTAGCATAAGGCAACCACGTATCGCCACTTTTGAATATTACACCTAATTCATTTAGCTTCTTATTCATTAATTTGGCGCTCATACCATAATCTTTAGCTATAACTGAAATATTGATTGCATTTTTAGAAGATAGTATTACGTCATAGTAATTTACCTTAGGTTTATATTCAGAAATGATCGTATCTTTTAATTCGATTTGCTTTTGTTGCTGTTCTATTCGTTCAGCCTGTTTAGCTGCTAACATTAAAGCCTCTGAATATGTTTTAGGGATATATTCTTGAGATTTTTTCTCGCATTCAAGAAAGTAGTCTCTAATTTTATTTCCAATATCAGTTTTAGACATCATTGCTATTTTTTTAGCAAAAGATATAACTAAAACATAATCAGATGTTTTATTACCCTCGACATCAATGTCGAACCTCACCCAATCTTCGTTTTCGATAGCAAAAGGATTATCTATAATATTCGATTTAGCCCAACGAGAAAATTGCCCATTAGCTAATCCTAATTGATTATATAATTCACGAGCAGATACCACTTGCCTGCCATCTTTCTGTGTAACTTTGATTAATTCGTTCATGTTACTAACAATTTAATTACGCTAACGATTGAAGAAGAAAGGGAAAGCCTGTTAGCTTAGCCTTATCATTGAGCCATGACCCTCAACTATCCCTTTCGGTTGCAAATATAAGAATTTTCTAATTATTATGCAATGTTACCAAGGCAAATCATCTGCTGGTTCGGTCGTTTGAACATTTGGTTTATTTTGCTTCTTAGTAGACCCTACTTCTGCATCCGCTCCTTCTCCTCTTTGGTATTCTGTCCCTCCTCCAATAAAGATGTCATATTGTCCGCGAGCTTTGTCTTCTTGTGAAGCCGAATATTTAAGATAATGGGTGTCTCCAAACTTACCAAGCTCCTTTAGCTTGCTTATTGAAAATCGAACGTATTTTTTCCCACCTTTAGATGTATAGATAACATCTTTGGGAATATCCGATAAGCAAATACTGCATGATAAAAAAATATCGGTAGCGCTATCTATGTCTGTTACTTTCTTTGCCATTTTATTGATTATTATTATTGTTATTGTATAAATATACGTCCATAATTGCTGTTTCAGCAACAGAACCTATCTGATAATCAGCCATTGTACCTTTCATGCCTTCGTCCAGCTTTTTTACAGCATCGCGCAGGTCGGCTGCCTGTACCAGAACTTGTGTCGACGTTTTTTTCTCAGCACCACTTTTTTCGTCTAGTGTGATAAAAATCAGTTTACACTTAAACCAGCGGTCAGCAGCTTCTTCTTCACTTAGAAATAATTCAGAGTAATTCGACTCTTTGACTGATTTTACGGCAAATTCTCCTGTAATAAACGGAGTCATTTCTTCGATTAGACGTGCTTCGCATTCTGTAGCAGAAAGTGCATCAACTAAATATAATTCATTTACTTTCTTTACTTTACCTTCTTCTGTTACTTTTTCATAGCGTATTACGCCTTCATACCAATTTTGCATAAGTTTATTTGTTTTTTAAAGTTTATAAAAATACTACTTTTTTCTCTAATAGGCAAGTATTTAACGAACAATAATGTTTTCGTCTTCGCTAACTACCAATTTAATGAGTTGATGATTTGTTTCGATATTTACATCGCTATTTATAAGATTTACATCATCTACAAATACAGGCAAGCTAATGTCATAATATGAAGCAAAAGCATTCGAAATATCAAGTCCCACTAAAATATTTTCAGCTCCATTGCAGGTACTCACCAAACTGCCATCAGATACAGTTATTGTGCAGCTCGGTATCCATTGCCCAGATTTGTCTTGTTGCATCATAGAAATATTGCATCTACTAAAATATTTATTTACTTTATTAGAAACAATTTGGGCGCGCTCTTCTTCATAGGATTTAATATTTGCTTCTATTTGTTCCTGCACAGCCAAACTATCGGCAACTTCGCGCATTTCTCTTTTTAAAGAAGCAATCGTTTTTAATTGTCTTTCTCTTTCATCGACAAGTCCCATTGCGCGGCTTTTCTCTTCAATTTGCAGAGTCAATGATTCTTTCATATTTAGCAGATTGGTATTATCTACTACTGGGACTTCTGTTAACCCATTTTGAATTGCATCAGCTTTGTCTTTTAGTTTTTTATATTCATCAGACTCTTCAAATTTCAAAGTCTCTTGCTCCGCTTCTTGCAGTTCCTTTTTCAGTTCCTCTATGTCAATATACATCGGACTTTCAATATCCTCAGCTAATAGAGCTTCTATGCGTTCTATTTCTTCAAGTTTTTCTTGTTTCCTTTCATTGTTTTCTTTTCCCTTTTTAATAATATCATTTACTGCATTTTCTCTTTTTTCATAAAAATCTCTTCTTTTTGCTTCAAGCATTGATTCAGGAAGATCTTGTCCGCAGAAAGAGCATTTTTCGCTGTTAAATTCCCTTTTTAACAACTCGTCTTTTTCAATTAATAGCTTTTTTCGATATTCATCGTGCTCTTCTACCTTTGCTTTTAACCGAGCTAATTTAGTTTCATTAGACTTTTTTTCTTCTTGCGCCTTATCCCATTGTTTTTGGATATATTCGTTTTCTTTTTTAGCTTCCTGTATCTGTCTCCTGATTTTATTTGGCTTTTTATTTTGATTGTATTCAAAGTCGCTTTTCTTATTTCTAATCTCCGAATTGATATTAGATAATTCTTGCAATTGTTTGTTCCTCATCTCAATATAAGGTTCGGCCATCTTTGAGGATGATAATATTGCATTATCTATCTCTGCGATTTTGCTTTTCAATTCCCCTATTTCTTTTTCTAATTCGCAAACATTAGATATATCAGGCAAATGTTGTTCAAGTGTCTGTATTGTTAAAGGGAAAGAACTTAATTGCTGCTTCATCGGACTTATCTTTGTCTTGACTCGCGCCTTCAATTCATCAATCGAATATTTTTTCAAAAGAAGAAATAAATCGCTGTAATTGGATTTGAAATCACTCTCCTGGATGTCTCCGGCTAATAAAGAAAGCATTTCGCGTTGTTGTTTCCATTCTAAACTAAGGAAATATTCGGTATTCAACATAACCTTTAATGGCTCTATCTCGCACAATAATTCGGAAACTCTCTTCTTGTATTCTCCGGCTGACACTTCAATTCCATCAAAATAGCAGACGTAATCATCAGATCCTTTTAATTCATATTCTTTATTTCCTCTTCTTCTTATCCATCCCTTTTTTGCTTCTTTTTTAAAAGAAAATTCATTCCCATCAATGGCAATAAGAGCTTCAACGGATGCAACAGGAGAATCTTCTGCCGTATAATTGTGGTTGTTGTCAAAAAGATTGTAATTTGCGCGGTTGCTTGAATCAAACCCTGTCATTAACCATAAAAAAGCATCTTTCAAAGAGCTTTTACCGCTTTTGTTACGTCCCATAATGTTAGTTACTCCATCTAATTTAAATGAAATAACAAGATTTCTTCCTCTCCAATTTTGGAGAATTAACTTTTTTAATTTAATCTCTTTCATTTTGTTGTTAAAATTTTAGGCACTTATATACAATATTACACTACCTTGTTTGATATAACTAAAGGTAATAATGTATGCTGGTGCACTGTTTTTTTATTAAAGGCACTTATTTTCAAGTTTACACTTGTTTATTTTGACGTTTCATCTAATCCAAATTTGATTTTAATTACGTTTATAATAGCGTTATACTGATTTTCATAGACTGTTCCAGCATGGGTATTTTTTACTCTTTTCTCAAATTCTTCAATGCTACCACGAAAACAACCGCAAGTTATTTCAACGGTGTTATCCCTTGTCAGATAAGCGTGCGTGTGTCTATTGTAAGAACCGAAACAATCAAAACCGCAATGGTCTGCATCGCTTTTGAGGCATGCAGTGCCGTACACCCGCGCATTGCCGGACACCCAAGCATTACCGTACACCCGCGCATTGCCGAACACCCGCGCAGCGCCGGACACCCACGCATTGCCGTACACCCGCGCATCGCCGTACACCCACGCATTGCCGTA
>ERZ1090869.849-NODE-850-length-15118-cov-20.366926_pt1 | contig 15118 bp, 23 predicted proteins | sample MGYA00478474_ERZ1090869 | MGnify/ENA primary metagenome ERZ1090869 (study PRJEB33644, sample SAMEA5815748) | chicken gut metagenome | biome: Chicken; feature: Gastrointestinal Tract; material: Caecum | place: Ireland | collected 2019-01-01 | study: A study of the... | reverse complement strand
CAACCACCCCCCACCAACACCCCCCCCCCCACCCCCCCCCCCCCCCCCACCCCCCCCCCCCCCCCCCCCCCAATATATAGAGAGGCGATTATCTTATTATATTATATTTTATAAAATAAATTTTATTTTTTGTTTTTGAAAATGATTTTTTATTTCTATATATAGAAGAAAGATTTTTTTTTTTATTTTTTGAAAATGATTTTTTAGTTTATATATAGAAGAAAGATTTTTTTTTATTTTTGAAATCGGAATCAATTTTATAATTTCGAATCATGCTATCAACATATATCATATGATCGTAGCCGTTTCAATTGCTTACCCTCCATCTCCCCTAGCCGTACAGTGCCGAGGTTCTTTTTTTAAGTGGTCTAGCAAATTTTTTACAAAAAGACACTTGATTATTATGATACATTATGCTATAATTGTCGTAGAAAGGAGAGATATAATGAAAAACAAATTAGTATATGTATCTATAATACTGATTTATTGGTTAATATCAACCGCAATATTCAAACTTCTGTTTAAGAAACAAGAATCATTAGGTATATTGTATAGACATCAAAAGATAATAGTAATGATACCTTTTGTGAGGTTAATTTATTATACTTTTTGGTTGTTATAGAAGGATGAATAAAATGAGAAAAACAAAGGAATGGTTGGTAGATGATATCCACATTTTCCGGAATCATTATCTAAGGTGTGACAAAAAAGAACGGGTTGCGTTTCGGAGGGAACTTGGAAGATATGAAGGTAGATTTGATACGAAACAAGAGTTCTTGTCGTGGTACTTAAGGGTGGTGAACTGAACGTGCTTATAAAAAACAATGTAAATTAGAAGAAAAATATTATAAAATGAAAGGAGTAACATGGAATTATTAAAACCTAGTAGAATACAAACTGAACCGTTTACGTTTCAGATAAATGGATCAGAATATACTATAAAAGAAACGTGTCAAGAAGAAATAAAAAGACATATCAAAAATGATGACAACGATTTTTATTATGGAGTAACAGTATTTCAAGACGATCTAATATATCTTGAAAAATCATTGTCGTATGATAAGAAAAGAAAAACACTAATTCATGAATTAATGCATGTGTATATAGCAGAATTTGTAACAACACAAACAATTGATTATGATGAAGAAATATTGTGTGATATATGTGCAAATGCAAATGAAATTGTTAATGAAATAGTAAATTCTTATTTTGAGGAGGATGATTAAATGGAACTAAAAGAAGGTATGTATATCAGAACAAAATATAATGATTTTTGCAATATGGTAGCAATTCGTAAAATTGATGAAATTGATGACGATGGAAGTTTCTGGATTGATGATTATATTATTGATACGTGTGGTTATAGCCAGGATAAATTACATGAAGAAGATGTTGAATTTGCGCGTGAAGATATTGTTAATGTAATAAAACCAGGAGATTATGTTAATGGCTATTTAGTTACTGCAGTTAGTAAAGATGCTTATGGAGAAACTATAGTTTTTGTTGGTCAAAGGTTAATTGAAGAAGCTGGTTATTATAGAAGTTATTACAGTAAAGACATTAAAACAATAGTAACAAAAGAACAGTTTGCATTAATGGAATACGAGGTGAAATAAATGAATGATAAACCTGTTATACTCATAACTGAACCAGAGGTAATCGAAACAGAATATGAGACAATTTATGATTATGACAAATCTCATGTTATATATAAAATGCAAGATTTAGGTAGTTTTATAGAACTGCGACGGATGAAAATAGAAAACGAAGAACTAAAAAGAGAAGTTAAAACAAAATACGATGGTCTTATGGCTATCACTGAGGAAGTATGTGAATATGCTAAAGAAAATGATAAATTGAGAAATGTTATTGATAAAGCAATCCATGCTTTAAAAGATATGCAATTCCAATATGAGGGATTAGGTGATTTAGATGTAGTAATGAAGATATTAGAAATGGAGGACAAACATGAATAAAAACATAAAATTAGAAAAAGGAGATATTATAACATACAAGTATTCGAAAGGATTGGAACCTAGGACAACAACTGTTCAAGGTTGGTGGTCGGGATGGACTGTAAAAGACCTTGAATATAGATGTAATTATAAAGTACTTAAAGTAGCAAGACAACAAACGATATATGAGTTCAAAGAAATACTAGATGAAAAAGAAAAAGAGTATTTGAGTGCCGTTATTAGACCGTTCAAGGGTAGAGTTGATTACATAAAAAAATTTGATATCACAAGTAAAGAATTTATACGCATATATTTGAAAAATGATGAAGATATTGACTTTCCATATTTTAAAAAAGGCACGATGTATAAAGGAATGAAACTTGATAAAAAGTACACTCTAAAAGAATTGGGATTAGATTAATGGATAAAACTGATATTTTTAAAACATTATCTCATTATAAATATTTGTTAGAAGAAAAAGGATATACTGTTTTATATATCGGTCTTTATGGTAGTCAAAACTATAATTTAGATGACGAACAAAGTGATATTGATTGTAAAGTAATCATCTTGCCAACACTACATGATATCATTTTTAGAAAAACGACGAGTAAGGTAATTGAATGTGAAAATGGTAGTATCGATGTGAAAGATTTGATTACATTTTATAATGTCATTAAAAAAGGAAATTTCTCTTATATTGAGGCGATTGATACTGAATATTCAATTGGTGATAAATATTTGAAAGATTTGTTCAAGCAAATCAGACCGAATCTAAAATCATTTTTAGGTGCTATGTATGAAAAAAGAAAGGCATTAACACATGAATATCCTAGCAAGCATGAAGAATTTGAAAAATGGGGATTTGATCCGAAACAGTACCATCATATTATTAGATTAAGTCATATACTACAACATATTAATAATAGTTTTAGTTATATGGTGTATGATGATTATCTTGGTAAGGATATGATAGAAATAAAACGGAATACGATAGGATACACAAAACAATTTGTTGAGAAAGATAGTGATGAAATAATAGAACGTTCTAAAAAAATGATTCCAGAAGATTATAAATATGAAGAAGTTGATTTGTCCGATGAAATCGGACGGTATATAGAAAAAGAAATAAAGAAAGAGTTGTATAACACTGGCGTGTGCTATGCGAGAGAAGTTAGAACATTTGGAAATAAGATATCAAAAACAGATATTGAAAAATTTCCAATATTAAAAGATTATGATGGTCAAGATATTTCATATATCGTTTATGAAAACGTTGAAATTTTGTAGAAAGGAGAATGATGTATGGGTTGCTTAGCATTTATTGTATTTTTGTTTTTCTTAATGGTGTTTCCGCCACTTGCAATTTTATTCCTAATATTCTGTATTTTTATCGGAATATTCAGTAATAAGAAATAAAATGGTGCTTGCGAAAGCAAGTTCCTTTTTATTTTTGACGGAAAATATTACTGGTGGTATAATGAAATAAAGGATAAAGTGGATATGCGAGAAATAAAGAAACTTATGATTAATACATATAATATTAAGAAATTAGGATATGATTTCATGGGATATAAAGTGAATCGTGCGTCAGAATTGTCGTTCCATCACTTAGTTATACCAAAAAGATTCTGCCACGATGCTGGAATTGGAGACGGATATTTGTTATGGAATGGTGCTATATTGGTGCAAGATACAAGCCATGAATATTTGCACTTAATTGAACATAAAGATGAAGAAATATTTGCTAGAATAACAAGTGAAATGATTGATGAAAATTTAAAAGGACATTTAGATGTTGATAACTTAAAACGGATTCACAATATGCTCGTCACATTTGAACGTGAACATAGGTATGATAGAAGTAAAAAAGGAAAAATATTAGTCAAAGAGGATTATTTGAACAATCGCTTAAAATTTTAAAAAAAGTATTGACTAAAATTGAACATTTTGGTATATTATATATGTCAGTAGAAATACTGACTAAAGATTACTCTTTTTGCATGAGAGGATGTCTTTGCTGGTCGGCTCCTGTTCTTTATGAATAGAGGTTATTTATTTTTTTAATGGATGCTACTTTAATAGGTAGCATACTGATAGTATAAGGAATAGGATTAGACGTATTCTAATCGAATAAACCAACTGGATAGGCAAAAATGTGAAACGTACGATAACACAGAAGTAGGGTAGGTTGGAATAAACGGCATTTATGCTATTGGTATGGTGCTTATTAAAAGCACTATATGTTGATTTTTACCAACACTATCTTTAATAGGTAGTGTACTGATGATATGTGAATCTTGACAGGGGTTCAAAAGAGTTTATTCATGGTTGAAAAAAAATTCTGTCTTAGATTATGAGTAAGGTCTTTGGTATATCATTAGTGCAGTATCTATTAAGGTACTAGAAAAAAGAAATATCTTTTGCAAGGAAACTATAAATGGTTCGTCACCTCAAAAGGACATAAAACAATGTGGATTCCTATTTTTCTTTTTATAGAGGAATAACTCAGTTGGTTAGAGTTTAAAAGGATTGATATTATGACTACAAAAGAAAAAGGCAATTTAGGTTTAACAAAAGAATATTCTTTATGATAAAACAATCTTTCGTGGGTTCAAGTCCTACTTCCTCTACCAAAATTGACGAATGGAGAAATTGGTAAACTCACTGGTTTTTGGCACCAGTATTTGATAGTTCGAGTCTATCTTCGTCAGCCATTTGGGAATATAGTTCAGTGGTTAGAACAATCGGCTGTTAACCGATAAACATAGGTTCAAATCCTTTTGTTCCCGCCATATATGGAGATTGTATCAAAACTAAAATAGAAGCCTAACAAAGCTAGTTAGAAACCTATAATTAGTGGATAAATATACACAGACTAGTTGATGATACTAAAGTAAATCTCCGCCATGTTTTGCGGGTTGGTAGAAGTGGTTATCTCGTCGCCCTCATAAGGCGAAGGTCGTTGGTTCGAATCCAACATCCGCAACCATATTGGAACGTAATTCAACTTGGTAGAAGCCTTGCCTTGGACGCAAGAGGTTACAGGTTCGAATCCTGTCGTTCCAACCATATTTGCTTCTATGATGGAATTGGTAGACGTGCTAGTTTTAGAAACTAGTTATTAACTTAGTGTAGGTTCGAATCCTACTAGAAGCACCATTTATGCCCGAGTATGAACAGTGTTAAAGATACAGTGGTTTGATTCCGCTCTCGGGCTATTTCCTTTCTAAAAATATGCCAGAGATTTAATTCTTTTGTAAACATATAAACCCTTTTTTAATCTTTATTTGGAAAATTACGATTGTGCATTTGTTTTATTCATTTAACTTTTAACTCTCTTATCTCTGGCTAGAAATTTTCATCGATTTGACAATAAAATCGATGTATGATATATTTAATACGTGAGTATCCATGCCACGTATTCACATTTAATCGAGTTCACCCTACTCGATTTTTTGTTGTAAAATAAAATAAATTGTGATATACTATTGACGTAATATAGGGTGGCTTTGACGGGAGATTGGCAATGGTGTATAGTGATATGAGATTTTATACTTTTAAAGAATTTTGTGAAAATGCAGATTATATAAAGATGCACTTTTTGTCGCTAGACGAAAGAGATAAATACACTTATAAGTTATATGTTTATTCCAATCATATTGTGAAAGATTTTTTGCTCGATAAGATATGGGAGTATCTAAACGAGCCAATTGGTAGTTGCTATTACGTGACATTGGATATGCTAAAATTTTATTTATAGGACGTGATAGTTTGGATATAAATGATAACATCCGAGAACGTATTGAAAAGACGAAACAATTGCTTTCAAAGTTGGTGCATAAAAATACAATGGCGTATTTGCAAGGATTGAATTGCATTAAGTGCGATTATGAAACACTAGGTGAATATGATAATGCGTGTAAGTATGCTACAATGATTATAGATATTCTTTCTCACAATGGTGTTGAACATAAGGCCACAAAAAAGGATGAAGAACTAGTTCGAGATATTTGGGTTCATGCGTACGATACAAAGGCTAGACAGGGAGATTTTGAATCTTTCTGTATTGCAATGGAATGGAATAGACCGATTAATAAACAGTTTTATTTACCTAGAGCAAAATTGCTTAAAAAACATGGTGTGATACAAGGTATTCAAGATTTGATTGATGATAAACTTGATTTGCTTGTCTTAAATTTGCCTCCTAGATGTGGTAAAACAACTGTTGGTCTTTTCTTACAAACATTGATAGGTGGAATGTTTCCGGATGAAAGTATTTTAAGTGCCGGCCATACAACGGGGCTTATACAGACTTTTTATAACGAAATAATGAATTTTATGAATGATACAGAATATCGGTATCATGAAATATTTCCAAATAATCATATAGTCGATAAGAGTTCCGAATATTATTATTTTGACTTGAATAAAAAAAGACGTTTTCATACCTATAACTTTGTATCAATTGAAACAGGTGGTACTGGTAAAGTTCAAGCAGAACGATTGCTATATTGTGATGACTTGGTAAAAGATGTTGAGCAAGCGAACAATCCAGACAGGCTTGAAAAATTGTATCATAACTATACAAGTACAATAAAAGATAGAAAAATACAAAGATTATGTAAAGACGGTTTATATAGACCATGCCCAGAAATACATATTAATACCCCATGGAGTTTGTATGATGTGACTAGTAGAATCGTGCAGACGGCAAAGGATACGGGAGATATGTCGAGAGTTCGAATTATATCTGTTCCATGTTATGATGAAAACGGAGAAAGTAACTTTGTTTATGATTATGGAAAAGGATTTAGTACAAAATACTATAAAGATATGGAGTTAGCCGAAGATCCTGTCATTTTTAGTGCCAAGTATTTGATGACACCAGTAGAAAGAGATGGATTAGTATTCAATAAAGATAATATTACATATTATAATGAATTACCTCCAGAAGAACCTGATAGAATAGTTGCCTATGCTGATGTTACGCATGGTGGAGATGACTATTTTTCAGTTCCAGTTGGATATGTATATGGGTATGAAGTTTATATTGAGGACGTATTGTTTATTAATAAATTTGGTGGAGATGACGCAAGTCGACCGTTAGTACGAGATTTGATTATGAGAAATCATGTTACAAGATGCGGTGTAGAAAAAAATAATGGTGGAGATTTCTATTCTACTCTTATGGATAAAGATTTAAAGAGCAAGAATTATTATTGTCATATCACAACACATAACGCACCTACGACAAAATCAAAGCGAGATAGAATACTGGCCTGTCAGAATGAAATAAAAGGCATCGCAACCGAAGAAAATACTTACCGAATATATTTCAAGGACGCAAACAAAATAAAAGGAAACAGACAGTATCAAGAGGCTATGCACAACTTATTCTCATGGAATCAGAATATATTGGCACAGAAACGTCAACACGATGACTTCCCCGATAGTCTGGCTGGTCTTATAACAAACGTGTTAGGTGGAAAAACTGGTAGAGCAAAAAGTAACGTTAGTGCAGATAGTCTTGGAATTTGACAATTATACCAAAATATGCTATAATTATAGGTGATTTATGAATAAAGTATGGATTTGTTGCCCGAAGTGTGGCAAAAAATTATTCAAAATTGATGAAAAATTTACGAAACAGACCATTTATATATGGTGCAAAACTTGTAAAAAAGAAATAACGATAGAGCCTAAGAGCCATGTTATGTAATAGTAACATTGGCTCTTTTTATTTTGATTGGTGGTGATAATTTGGATAACAATGGATTTTTCAATAAAATACATTACGGACGTCAAAGAATTATCTTAGATTTCGATGAAGTTACACCAGATAATCTTTATCAAGTTATGCAAAAAGCATTGTCAATACACGGTCAAAATGCCAGAGATTGCCAATATCTAATTGATTATTTCTTGGGAAAACAAGATATTTTGGCTAGACCAGTATCGGGAACGAGCAATATCAACAATACAACTGTTGTAAATTATGCTTTCCCAATTACGAGAGAAATAGTTGGGTATACATTTGGGAATCCAGTAGAGTTTATACAAAAAGATATGAAATATCAGTCTGATGTTGCAACACTTACTGATTATTATGACTATGAAACAAGTTATTATGTTGATACTTGCACGGGAATATATGATTCTATTTGTGGAGTAGCATATCAGATAACATTGCCTAGTAAAGACATATCAAAAGATAATACTCCAGATTTGCCAATCGTTTATGATTATCTTGATCCTCGTAATACGTTTGTTGTACAAAGTAGTGAGATTGGAAACCCAGTAATACTTAGTTGCCATTACACAATAAATTCACAAACGCACAAAAGGGAATACACATGCTATACAAATAAGTACAAATTTACATTCGTAAACATGGACATGAATACATTGGAATGGACGATAAATCCGATAGGATTGAATCCAATTACCATGATAGAAAACTCAATATTCTTAACGGGAGATTGGGAACAAGCGATTAGTGTCTTGAATGCTATAAATCAAGTTGCTAGTGATTCCTTGAACGATATCGAGGGAACGATAAAAAGTCTGCTTGTCGTATTGGGTGCAGAATTCGATGATGATAACGATGCTAGTCTTAAAAAGATAAAGCAGAACAGAGTATTAACACTTGTAAAAGGTGGTGGAGATACGTCTAGTTTGGACGCAAAATTCATTGCCCCACAATTGGATAGTACTAGTACGCAAAATATAAGAAATTATCTTGAGGATGCAAAAAATGTAATCACTGGTATTCCAGATAGAAGTGCGAATTCAAGCGGTGGAGATACTGGTTTGGCCGTTCTTAATAGAGATGGTTGGACTGATATTGAGATTGTTGCACGTCTTAAAGAATTGTTCTTTAAAAAAGGAAAAAAACAACAATTAGCCGTTGGTATCAAGATATTACAAATGCTTGATTTAATAAATGATGACTTGTCTGTGTTAGATATAGATTTAATCATTGGACGTCATAGTCAAGATAACTTACAAACAAAAACGCAAGCATTCTCAACATTGGTAAAAACCGGAGAGTTGGCAACGATAGACTGCTTAGAATTATCTAATTTAACGAATAAAACACGCGAAATGGTAGAACGTGGACGTCAAGCAAAACTTGAACGTGAACAAGATGCTATCAGAATAGCAAAAGAAGCAGCAGAGGCATCTGGAGAGGGAAAATCTTCTCAAAATGGTGCTAATAAAACGGCCGAAATAGAAAAGGCCGCCGCTGGAAAAAATTAGAATACCTCGCCTTATAGAACATCGGTTGCTATATGAAAGAGTATATTTGATAGATATACCGAAAGCGGTATTATATAAATATTTCTCCCAACCTGTCGGGGGTTTATAAAATACAGGGTTCTATTCGACAGAGAAGTCGTTTAATCACTAGAATGAAAGGATTGTTTATGGATTTAAAAGAAATGTTAGGCGATGCCTACAAAGATGGAATGACGTTTGACGAAATTAATAATTTTTTCGCAGACAAGAAATTTGCAGATTTATCAACTGGAAATTATGTTGATAAAAATAAATATGAAAGTGAAGTTAATAGTCTAAAAACACAGTTATCAGAAAAAGATTCACAATTACAAAGTAAAATGAGTGATGATGAAAAAATCGTAGCATCACAAAAAGAAAAAGATGCAGAAATAGAAAGATTAAAAAAATTATTAACAGATAATACTATTACAGGTAATAAAAACACAGTTAATAGTATTACTACATCTGTAAGGGAGACATTAGGATTAAAAGTTGGTGATAAAGATTTTAGTTCTTTTGTTGATAATATCACTACAGAAGATTCTTCAAAAAGTAGTAGTATCGCAACTTATGTAGCAAAGATAGTAAATGATGCTTATGAAAAAGGAAAAAAAGATGCTACTAAGGATAGTATGGGTAACATGGGAAAAGGTAAAGGTCATGATAACCAAAATTCAGGAGAACCTACTGATAGAGATAGATTAGGTGAATTCGGTAAGAAATTAGCATCGTTACATGCTACAAATAAAGAGACATTTGATTATTTTAAATAAGGAGGATTAACATGGTAGAAAAAACTGTATATGGTAATGTAAAGAATATCTTAATCGGTCAAGCTAGTTATTATATCGCATTACCTATTAAAGTTTCTGGTTCTGCAAGTACAACAATTAAAGCAGGAGAACCATTAACAGGTAATTTAGAAACAAGACTTAGTACAGAATTTACAGCAGCAACAAGCGGTGCAGTAGGTTTGTTACTACATGATGTAACATTAGACAAGTCTGGAAAAGGAAACGGTACTATTCTAATAGCAGGATGTATCGATAAATTAAAAATCGATACTGGTGTAATGGCTCATATTACAACTGCTAAAGGTGATTTAAAGAATATCATAATTACAGAAGGGAGTAAGATTTAATTATGCCAACAATTTATGATTTAGTAACTTCAAATGACATTGTGTCATATTGGACAATGAAGAATCAAAATACTCAACCATTACTAGGTGAAACATTATTCCCTATCAGAAAAAGATTAGGAACAAAACTAGAATGGATTAAAGGTGCTAAAAATCAACCAGTAGCATTAAGATTATCTAGTTATGATGCTAAAGCTATTCGTAGAGATAGACAAGGTATCGAAAGTTATGAAACTAAGATGCCATTCTTCAAAGAGTCAAAATATATCGATGAAGAAATGCGTTCACAATTAAATAACATGATTAGTGCCAATAATCAAGAACTTGTAAATGAAATTTTAGTAAACATTTATGATGATGAAGTTGAATTACTAGACGCATCTGATATTGCACTAGAAAGAATGAGAATGGAAGCGTTAACTACTGGTACAATTACTTTATCAAGTAACGGTCAATCTTATGCTTATGACTATGGTGTACCTGCTGAACAAAAGAAAACAGTAACTACATCTTGGAGCGATCCTAATGCTGACATTATTGGTGATATTAACGAATATGTTGAATACATGAGAACACAAGGTGTAACTATTACTAGAGCTGTTTGTAACGCATCTGTTGCAAAACATTTTAGAAAAAACGACGCTATTAAAAATGCTGTTTATGTATTCGCACAAGGTACTGTAAATGTTACAACTGCTAGAGCTTTAGATTATATCTTTAACGAAACTGGTGTTAGAATTTATGTTTACGATAATGTTTATATAAATGAAGATGGAGAGGCTGTTAAATATGTACCTGATGATACTTTAGTATTATTCCCAGAAGGAACATTAGGAGATACTAATTTAGGTACTACGCCAGAAGAATCAGATTTAAGAAATAACTTAAACGCTGACGTTGCTGTTGTTAAAGAAGGAATTGCTGTAACAACTAGCCAAACTGTTGATCCAGTTAACGTTGAAACAAAAGTATCAATGGTTGCATTACCTTCATTCCCAGCTGCTGATAAAATAATGATTATCGATACTACTCCCTAAAGACGCCGACGACACAAATAAAGTCGGCACCGCTAAAGTAGGGTATGCTAAAGTAGGATAAGGAGGTGTTTTCATGAGTTACCAAAAACAGAATTGGGTAAAAGGAGAAATTATATCCGCTGAAAAACTGAACCATTTGGAAGATGGTATATCTAATATAGAATTAACACCTGGACCACAAGGACCAGCTGGACCAAAAGGAGATACCGGTGCAACTGGACCAAAAGGTGATACTGGCCTACAAGGACCAAAAGGAGAACAAGGCCCTCAAGGAGAAAGAGGCCCACAAGGACCAGCAGGGGAAAATGGATCGGATGCAAAACAAATAACGAAAGTTGTTATAAATACTGATGCAACTGATAAAGTTACCGGTGGTACTGTAACATTTACTGACGATTCCACCGTTGCAATAACAGTTAATAAGGCTGGTGCATAGAATGATAACAATTGTAAAAGATAATGTCCAAAAAACAGTTACAAAAGGTGCTTATAAATCTTTTTATGAACAACTTGGTTATAAAGTTGTTCAAAAAGATAAAAAACCAGAATTATCGTCTGGAGAGAATGAAAAACCAGAATTAAAAAAACAAGATTTGAAATCAAATAGAAAGTAGGTGTTGTTATGTTATATGTAATTAATAAACGATACTACATTAAAGTTGGCAGAAAATTCATTCTTGTTAATATTACATACAATAACGGTGATATACAATTAAAAGCCGATAAAAGTAGCATTATCGAAGATAATGGAAATGTAAAATATACTACGCAAGTGGTAGATGATGAATTTAAGAAAAAATTCAAACCGGAACCAGTAATGCGTAGTTATGAAACTAGAAAAGACTAGAAAGAAGTGGTATTATGGCAAAATCAATAAACACTTTGACAAATGAATTACGAGTTATTTTAAAGAGTAGAGGTATGAATGTAACTGACAGTAATGATGATAATATTCTGTTACAGTATGAAATAAAACGTGCGATAAACGAAATTAATCGTTGCCGTAGATTCACACCTACTGATGAAAAACCGTATGATGTCAAGTATGAGGATGTTATAATACCACTTTGTGTTTGTTCTTTTGCGAAAATAGGTGCAGAAGGGCAGACAAATCATAGTGAAAATGGGATATCGAGAAATTATACAACTGGTGGAGATTATCCATCCGATATATTGAACGGTATCATTCCATTAATTAAGTAGGTGATAACATGAGAAACCTACGAAGAAACAAAAAATTATTATATTTGTGTCAAAAATACCAAGACGGCATGATTACAAAATTTAGAGAACCTATACCATTGTGGGAAAATTATGTTCCCACTAATAGTGAAGGTGATTTGATTTCTATGGGTATGGAATATCCAATGTATCTGCGTATAAAAACAAACGTGTCGGAACGTAATATGTTTCATGCGAAAGATAGAGTTTACGTATATGTAGAGCCTAAAAAAAACGATTCTTTATGTAAAGATGCTGACTATGAAGTGGAAAGCGAACCTATGCCATATCTTAATGATATGGAAGTCGTTTTAAAACGGTTGAGTAGTGATGTGAATGGCAATTAAATCGTTAAAATTATCTAGCACGGATATAGAAAATCTTATAAAAGGTTTGGAAAATGCTAGAAAAGAAATTAATAATTTCAAAGATGATTTACCACACGATATCGCAAAACTAGGTTTAGATTATTTGAATTCTTTATATGCTAGTACACCACTTGATGAGAATATTGAAGATATAACGACAAGTATAAAAAAGACAACAAGTGGATATTCGATTATATCTCGTGGAAAAGATGTTCTTTATGAGGAGTTTGGTACTGGTGATAAAGGTAAAGCGAATCCACATCCAGAAAAAGGAAAGTACAACTTGAAAGAGTATAATAGTGGTTCAACAATACGTGATGTTCCAGATATCAGTACTATGTCAACAAAGCAACTTGATTTGTTTGCAAAGTATAATATAACAACCGGTAAATATTGGGGATATGTAAAAAACGGAAGAACGATACTAACACAAGGTGTACCATCTGGAAAACAAATGTTTAATACAAGAAATTATTTACGTAAGAATATGAAATCGATATTGGATGAGAAAGCGAGTGATGTCTTATCGAAAGTTTAATTGACCAATTAAAACAAGATATTAAAAATTTCTTTTCTGATACAGATTTGGTAAAGGAAATAGATTCTTCATATAATGGAGAATTTGATAATATCACGATTAAAGACAGATATGAAATATACCCTAAGATAAAATATCCAATGATAACGCTTGAAGAAATCAGTAATGAGGATGTAGAGCAATATTTTGAGGGTTCAGAACGAGTTAGTTATCTTGCCTACCAATTTGAAATAAGTTGCGAGCAAGATTTAACTCGCACGGCCATTCAAAATGTACGTTACCTTATGAAGTTATTAGACGGCTATTTAAAGGGTGAAAAGTATGTTTGCCTACGACGAATAGGTGATCCCGCAATCGCTCCTTTATCGAGCGATAGTAATGTTATGACGGGTTATTTAAGATACGAATGTAATTTAGATATAAAAACAAATACAATTTATAGGAGGTATTAGTATGAAAAGATTACCATTTAATATCCAAACATTTGCGATTAATTTATCTACTGCTGGTGTTCAATTGCTTTACGCACCGGAAACAACGGCTGGAACGAGACCAAGTACTGGATTTACTAGAATTAAAGGTATTAAAAGTACACCAAGTTTGAACCCTAGTCCAGAAACACTAGAAACAACAACGTTGGATGAATTGGAATATAAAACATACATTGATGGATTAAAAGACATTGGTGGTGCATTAGAATTCACTTTCAACTTGACAGAAGAATTATACGATGCATGGGATGATTTAATGACTGCTTATGAAACGGCAAAAACAACAAACAAAGCAATGTGGTTTGAAATTTTAATCCCAGGTTTGACAAATGCCGTATTCTTCACAGGAAACCCTAGTGCAATGGGATTGCCGGAAACATCTGTTAGTTCGGTTCTTGAAACGACTAACTATATTACACCAACAAATGCACCAGAATGGTTTGCAAAAATTGAAGAAGCTGCTGAATAAGAAATGGAGGAACGTGTAAATGAATACTAAAATTAATCTAGTATACAATGGTGAAAAGTATGTACTTGAATATAATAGAATGGCTGTTAAGTTGTTGGAACAAAATGGATTCATGCTTGATGAATTCTTAAAGAAACCGATGACGAATATTGAACTTGCTTTTTCTGGTGCGTTTATTAAAAACCACAGTAAAGTAGGACAAGAAAAAATAGATAAAATATATGACAGTTGTAAGGATAAAGCAAAATTAGTTGCTACATTACAAAAGATGATTCAAGAAACATACGAATCATTACTATCTGATAAACCATCAGATGGTGATGAGGGAAACACGAGTTGGGAAGTAGAGGACTTGTCTCCAAAGACGAGTCAAAAGTAGAGGATACTTCCCTAACTTACTTTTTTGAGAAGTTATGCCCAATGTATATGAGTTATGGTATGACTTACGATGAATTCTGGTATAAATCTCCATATAGAGCAAAATTCTATTTGGAGGCTTATAAAAGGAAAGTAAAGCAACAAGATGAATATATGTGGGTACAAGGCATGTATATATATGAGGCACTTTGTAAAGTATCTCCTGTATTACATGCTTTTTCTAAAAAAGGAACAAA
>ERZ1090869.848-NODE-849-length-15131-cov-16.927036_pt1 | contig 15131 bp, 14 predicted proteins | sample MGYA00478474_ERZ1090869 | MGnify/ENA primary metagenome ERZ1090869 (study PRJEB33644, sample SAMEA5815748) | chicken gut metagenome | biome: Chicken; feature: Gastrointestinal Tract; material: Caecum | place: Ireland | collected 2019-01-01 | study: A study of the... | reverse complement strand
GCCTTCAATGTAGAACATATCCAAGTCATACTTCTTAAGTACACGGTTCAAGTGTGCATAAATAAAGTTTTGGGGCCGGTGGCAAAAAAAACCAAAAAGCCGCCACACTCATAACGCAAAAAACAAAGCGGTCAAAAAAGCAACATATAAAACATAAAAACTTAAAAAACTACGCAATATGCCGCAACCAACGCCCCGCTAAAGTTTACAAAAAGTATTTTTGCGGAACGCCTGAAAAAACGGCTTTTGAATATTATACACCATTTGATAAAAGTTTGCAACAATTGAAACAATGTTTTATTTCCTTTGCCCACGGGGCGCACGCCCGGGCATAGCTATTCAAGCCCGAAGCCGAAAAAGTCGAGCGCGCCGCTGCCGCGGAAGGTAAACTTTAAGGCAAACGTTCCGCACGGGCAGGCAAACTCCGCCGAAAATGCGCGCAACCCCTCTGAAGGGGCTATATCCACCGAGGCAAGCGTGTTTTTGCCGTCAGAAATTATAAGTTTGCCACGCGCATCGCCGCGCACAGTCACCGTTATTTTGTGCGGCACGCCCTCCGCCGCGCACGCCCCTTCCGCCGAAAAATATTTAAAGGTGCAGTTTGCGCCGTCCTTTAAATTGGCTATATGCAACCCCGCCTCCTCCTCTCCGTCCTCCCCGTCCTGGTAAAAGTAGGGGTGTTCGCCGCAGTGAGGTATATCGCCCCGCTTTGTGCCCGCCGCGCTGCGCAGATTGCAGGCTATATATGCGGGATATACTCCGCGCGCAAAAAGCGGCCCGCCGTTTAAGCCGCAGCTGGTCATCTCCACCTGCGGTATGCGGCCGTCCGGCAATATTTCTATGCGCTCGGCGCACGCCTGGCGCGAAAAGGATGTGCCGTTGGTGTGGCGGTGGTAAAATACATACCACTTGCCGCCGATTTTTTCGATTGACCCGTGATTATTGCCGATATAACCGTTGCAGTCGTTTTCGTCGGTGATGTCATTCATGCCGATATCGCCGTTGGAAATTATAGTTCCGCCGAACGTGAACGGCCCCGCGGGGCTTGAGGAAGTTGCGTAACACAGCTCGTGCCCGTAGTAGGACGACCAGATGAAGTAGTACCGACCCTCCGCTTTGCGCATGGACGAGGCTTCGAAAAACTCGTGCCCTTCAAACCCCGTGCCCGCCGAATTTGAAAAGGAGGGCGCTATAGGCGTGCCCCCGCCCTTCAGCGTGAGCATATCGGGCTCCAGCTCGTACACCCACGCGTGTGTATATGATTTGGGCACCTGCATCAGGTGGCGCGGCGGATACGGGCAGTAGCCGATATACAGGTATGCACGCCCGCCCTCTGCATACACCGCAGGGTCGAAGGCGTACGGTTCGCCCGCGCGGGAAGAGAGCAAGTGCCCGTCTTTGAAATGCACATGCCCGTAGAATTTATATCTGCCGGCGGGTGTATCGCACACCGCCACAGAAATAACGCTTAAAAAGTCGAGCGCATAAAACAGGTAGTACCTGCCGTCCGACCCCCTGCACACGTCGGGCGCAAACAGCGTATGTTCGCCGCGCGGATTCAGCGGATCCTGCTCCTTTTTATATATGACGCCCTCGTACCGCCAGCTTTTAAGGTCGCCTGCAGGCGCCGACCAGCACACATAGTCGTTCTGGCAAAAGGCCGTGCCGTGGGCGCGGTCGTGACTGCCGAACAGATAGACCCTGTCACCGAACACGTGCGGTTCGCCGTCGGGTATGTATTCGTAAGATGGCAAAAAGGGGTTGAATATCTGCTTCATTTTTCTCCTCCGCGGCGCGGCATGCATACGGATAACGCACTGTGCGCCCACAGCGCTGCCCGCGCAAAAATTTACTCATCCGATATAACCGCAATAAAATTATACACCGCCTCTGCGCAAAAAGCAATATCGCCCTTAAAAAAAGAAAAAGGTGCGCCGCGCAGCACATTTTGCCGCGCGGCGCACCCCTTATGCACACCTGAACATGGTTAAGCCGCTATATAATTTTCTTCGCAGACCTTCATCTGCTTTTTATCCTTGCCTGCACCCACCAGCCAACGGATGATGTTTATGGGCGTTACGAATACGCCGAAAACTATGCCGAGCAAAAAGAACGCCACCTTTACCCACGTGCCCCTGTCCCGCTCTATACCGGTACTGGTCACCACATAGGTTGCGCCGTGCTTGGCGTCGTATTCGTCTAAAGACTTGCCCGCAAACCTGCACCACGATATGGCGGGGTATATGCCCATGAGCAGGAAGCCAACAAGCCCCATTACAGGACTGATAACCGCCGCCAGGGCGCAACATATTATGCCAAGAATATAGAATACAAGGCTGACTATTGCCGAAGTCATCTTCTTTTTGCGCTGCGCCGCATAGTAGTTATAAGTGCTCTCCACCACCCCGTTATAGCAATCGGGACAGAGCACGCCCATCTCGTTGCGCAGAGCAGCCGTTTTGTTTGCACACTCCGCACATATGTACGCGCCGCACTTTACGCACTGCGCCACAGCCTGCCTGTCGACGTGGTTTTTACATACCATAAAAATTACTTCCTCCTGCGTGATTATTCGGTTCCGCATATATTTCGGGGCCCGATTTACCGCCGCACGGTTTCTTTTTTATCGACAAAATAGATTACAGCGAAGACCTGAACAGGCGCGATACGGTAAACAGAATTGCTGACCTTGCCGAAAGACTAAGCCTGAGCCAGCAAAAGGCACTTGTGACGTTTTTGGAGAGCATTACAGAGAAGAACTGAAGCAGGCGTCTTTTCCGTGCTGCGCAACACAAATTTACGGCGTGCGCAACGACGCTTTACAGATTTTGCCTGCGGACACGTTCCGCAGGCATTTTTTGATGCGAATGTAAATTTTAGTACACATTATTTTTGCCGTTGCAATTGACAATCGCGCCCGCCGCGTATATAATTAACGTAATAAAACATACAGAAACTTGCACTTTATGAAAAATAGCGCCATTTTATCCGTCGGCAGAACGTTTGCCGCCGCCATGCTGTTTGCGGCGCTGGCGCTTACGTTTACCGTTGCGGACTACTACATATTCAACCGAATAGCCGTATACGGCGCGTTCGCTGCGGCGCAGTGGCTTAAAAAGGCAGGTTTGCTGCTTATACCGGCGGCACTGTTTTTCGGCAGCAGGCGGTGCGCCGACTGCGCAAAGTACGTCATCCCCGTTGCGGTGCTCATTTCCGCCTTTACCTGCGGCGGCTTTTTTGGAATAACCAGGGTCGCCGACACAGACGCACAGGCCATATATAACAGCATAAACGGCTTTATATCGCCCGAGGCACACACCGCGCTGTTCTGCATTGAGAGCGTGTGCATGCTTGCCGCGTGCGGAACACTGTTTTGCCTGTACGGCTTCGGCGTGGCGCCCGGCAGCGCAAAGGCGCTGTTTGCCGCCATAGCAGCCTCCCTTCCCCTGAATATCTTTGAAAACTTTTTCGACGCGGACAAGATCCCCGAAGACAGCTTTCTGATGTTCAGAAACTTTTCGGTGTGGCACTTTGCCGCCGTGGCGCTGCTTGCAGGCGCAACCGTCGGGGCGTATATGTTCATACGCCGCAGACCGGAGAGCGAGCGTCGCATGTGGCTGTGCGCCGTTGCGGGCGCCCTGCTTTTGCAGTACCACAGCAAAGACAGCATGGTGATGGGCGACGGCTACAATATTTACACAACTGTTTTTTCCTGCCTGCCGCTGTTTATATGTAATATAGGGGTATATACCGCATCGCTGGCGGTGTTTACAAACAAAAAGGCGCTGTACGCAACATCGTTTTTTGTGCACGCCGGCGGCGCGCTGACGGTGTTTTTGTACTTCGGCAGAGACGATATGTCAGACTACGGCATATTCTGCAGCTACTCCATACTGTACTTCTGCGCCACGCACGTGCTGCTGTTCATGCTGTGCGTGCTGCCCGCGGCGCTGGGGCTGTATAAATTCACGATAAGGCAGTGCATTTTACCGCTCATATATTATTTTGCCGTGATAGTATGCGCAAGCGTTGCAAGCGCGGCCGTAACGGGCTATTCATACAGCTTGGGCCTCACGGGCGAAGACGCAATACTGCCCAATTACGCTTTTACGCAGGTAAATCCCCTGCCGTTCACCGTGCCCGCGCTGATAACGCTGATACTGTGGGGGTATGAAATAAACATACTGTACGTTATGGGCTTATATGCGGTATATGTGGGCATCTTTTTTACATTTTACCTGCTATACAGGCTGTATATGCAGGCATATATGCGCATTTCTGCCGCCGTTGCCCGCATGCGCGTGCGCGCGCGTAAAGCGGCATAAATATACTGTTAGAGAACAAAACGCACGGGCATATGCCCGAACTAATGCAAATATAACAACGGAAAAACGGTCATGGACGCCAACAAGCTGAAACTGAACGAAAACTTTATAAAATACCCCATAGCGCACAGGGGGCTGCACTCCGCCGAGGTGTGCGAAAACTCGCTGGAGGCATTCCGCCTTGCAGCCGAGCAGGGCTACCCGATAGAGCTGGACGTGCATCTTACGCGCGACGGCGACCTTGCCGTTATACACGACAGCCTGCTTTCGCGCATGACGGGCAAGGGCGGGGTAGTGGAGCGCCTTACCGCCGCGGAGCTGAAAAATTACCGCCTGCGCGACGGGCAGAAGATACCCATGCTGCGCGAAGTACTCAAGCTTATAGACGGCCATGTGCCCATACTTATAGAACTTAAGTTCCGCCGCGCCTTCAACGAAAAGCAGGCCGTAGCCGTGCTTGAACAGCTGAAGGACTACCCTTACAAGAGCATGATAGCGCTGCAATCTTTCCACCCCAAGATGGTGAAATACCTGAAGACGCATACCTGCGAATTCCCTGTGGGCTATTTAAGCTCGTTCAAACTTTTAAAAAACCACGACTTTGTCAACTACCTTTTAAAAACGCTCAAGCTTTTCAGGTACATGCGCGCCGACTTTATATCTTACGATATAGCCTACCTGCCAAACAAGTATGTTTCGGCAAAGCGCAGACGGGGCGTGCAGGTGCTTGCGTGGACGGTGAACACCCCCGAAAAGGAGGCGCGCGCCGCACGCACGGCCGACAACATAATATTCGAAAACATAGTGCCTAACAACCCGCACAGAATGAACCACGTTTAAAGCTTAATCAATTTAAAACGCCCCGCGCTGAAAAAGCGCGGGGCGTGTTCTGTTTTTACCTTAAAATTTGCCTTGCGGACATGTGCCGCAAATCAATAATTTTCAGGCTTGAGCTGGAAGTATGCCTTGGGGTGCGCGCACACGGGGCAGACTTCGGGCGCCTCCTTGCCGATGACTATGGCGCCGCAGTTGGTGCACTGCCACATTACCACGTCTTCGCGGATGAACACCCTGCCGCCTTCAACGTTGGCAAGCAGCTTTTTATAGCGCTCCTCGTGCTCCTTTTCCACCTCGGCAACGCGCTCGAACATGGCGGCTATAGAATCGAAGCCCTCCTCCCTTGCCACGCGTGCAAATTCGGGATACATGTCCGTCCACTCATAGTTTTCGCCGTTTGCCGCCGAAACAAGGTTGGCCTTTGTGTCGCCTATGCCCTTTAAAAGCTTGAACCACATTTTGGCGTGCTCCTTTTCGTTGGCGGCAGTCTCTTCGAATATGGCGGCTATCTGGTTATAGCCCTCCTTTTTGGCAACCGATGCAAAGTAAGTATACTTGTTGCGCGCCTCGCTTTCGCCCGAAAATGCCGCGCGGAGATTGGCCTCCGTTTTTGTGCCCTTGAGTTCCTTCATAAAAAACCTCCACTGATCAATTTTATTTTTTGCGCGCTTAACCGGCGCGCATATTTTTTTGGCATGCGCCTGCCGTGCCCGCCTTAAGCCTGCACGGTCTTGCAGTCCTCTCCGCGGCCCGCGTCCCTGCCCGCCGCGGCGCAATCGGGGCAGCAGCCGACAAAGTCGACTTCGGCCGAATATACCCTGAACCCGCAGGCGTCCTTTGTGCCGAACACGCCTTCGAGCGCGGGGGAAACCACGTCGCATATCTTTCCGCAGTAGGCGCAGCGCACATGAGCGTGCGGGGCCGTGGTGGCATCGTACCGCTCGTCGGTGCCGCGCAGGTGCACGCGGCGTATTTCACCGTTTTCGGCATACTGCGAAAGCACCCTGAACACCGTGGCCTTGCTTATGCGGGGATTTTCCGCGTGCACGCTTTCAAAAAGTTCGGTTGCGGTGGGGTGGTCGGCGGTGCACAGCGCGTCCAATATCACCTTTTTCTGTGTTGTATTCCTCTGCTTCTTCATAATTATCGCCCTTAAGGCGCGGCCTAAGTGTGTGTAAAAAATTTTTATGCCCAAGGCGGCGTGTGCCGCTTTGCCGCGCCTGAAATAATTTAAATAGTATTGATTATTAATATTATATCACCCGTTTTGCCGTCTGTCAAGAATTTTATTTTGCATGAAGAAGATATTGCCTGCAAACGGCTTGCCAAAGCGCGGCGATTGAAATAAAATAGATTGAAGCAGATATATATGCCGCGCAAAATGCGCGCACACTGCAATCAGGGGAGGGGCTTATTCTTTCCATATTACACAAAGAAGGACGCAAACATGTTCAATATAGTTTTGGTGGAGCCTGAAATACCGCAGAACACGGGCAACATTGCGCGCACCTGCGCCGCCACGGGGTGCAGGCTGCACCTTATAAAGCCGCTCGGCTTTGAAATTTCGGATAAATATTTAAAGCGCGCGGGACTGGACTACTGGAGCCTTGTAGAGGTCAACGTATACGAGAACTTTGGCGAGCTGTGCGCAAAATACCCGCAGGCGCGCTTCCATTTTTACACCACCAAGGCGCGCAAGAGGCACACCGACGACAGCTACCGCGAGGGCGACTTTCTGGTATTCGGCAAAGAGACGCGCGGGCTGGACGAAGAGCTGCTGCTTGCCCACCCCGACGAGTGCGTGCGCATACCCATGATAAGCGAGGCGCGCAGTCTGAACCTTTCCAACGCGGCCGCCATAGCCGTATACGAGGCACTGCGCCAGACGGGCTTTGAAGGCCTTGAAACGCAGGGCAACCTGCACCGCCACAGCTGGGACGAGGCAAAAAAGTGACCCCCTTCTTTACATGTCATTGACGCGATAAGAATAATGCCGCTCGGCGAAATGGCGCATTAAAGCCTCATAATAACGGCACATTAAAGGCCCACAACAAGTTAATACGCTTTTGAAAACATCTTATAAAAATTAGCTCTTTACTTTTTTGTTATTTTGGTATATAATAGTTCCAAGGTATAATTTATGCCCGGGCAAAATTAAGGGCGAAGGGAAGACGGGTATCTTAAAAGGGTTGCTATCCGAACATAAGATATTCCTCTCTACCGCGGGAGATCACCACCCCTCCCGTCATTTCGACCAAGGGCGAAGCCCGCGCGGAGAAATCTATTCCTTAATCGTGCCTCCCTTGCCAAAGGGAGGTGGCACGCGATAGCGTGACGGTGAGATTTTTCACAGAAAAGAAATTTCTCCATGCGCTCATTACATTCGCTTAGTCGAAATGACAGAAGGCAGGCAGATGCATTACAGTGACCACCCCAAAAATCCGCCCCTGACTGAGGCTGACCCCCTCGGCGCCGCAAGGCGCTTGAATGAGGCATACTTATGGAATTAGGCGAAATTATAGCGGCCAGCGGCAACGCGGGCAAGATAAGGGAGATCGAAAAAATTTTCAAGGGCGTGAAGATAATCCCCATGCAGGAGGCAGGCTTTGACGAGGATATCGAAGAGAACGGCTCCTCCTTCAGGGAAAACGCGCTGATAAAGGCGCGAACGGTGTGCGAGCGGCTGGGGCGGCCCGCGCTTGCAGACGATTCGGGGCTGTGCGTAGACTTTCTGGGCGGCGCGCCCGGGATATATTCGGCACGCTTTTCGGGCGAGGGCGACAAGGCCAACCGCGAGTTGCTTTTGCACCGCATGAAGGACGCGCACGACAGGCGCGCGCACTTTGAGTGTGCCGTGTGCCTGTACCTGCCGGGCGGAAGAATGGTTTTCGGCACGGGCAGGACTGAAGGGCGCATACTTGAGGAAGAGCGCGGCAAGCACGGCTTCGGCTACGACAGCCTGTTCTTTTCAGACGACCTTTCAAAGAGCTTCGGCGAGGCTACGGAAAGGGAAAAGAACAAAGTTTCGCACAGGGCGAGGGCGCTTAAAGACCTTATGGAAAAGATGGCCCTTTTAAAGCTTGACTGAAGCGGCCTGAACATACGGCCATAAAATATACATACTCTTACTTTTTTGCCGCACTCGCGGCAGAATATTCGGCATGCAATGAAATCACTGATAGTAGTATCCGACAGTCACCGCAACCGCGCGGCGCTGGACAGTCTGGACGGAATTTTTTCCGAGTGCGACTATATTGTGCACCTTGGCGACCTTTCAACCGACGGCGGCTATGTGCGCGGCAAATACCCGCAAAAGACTATAGTAATAAACGGCAACTGCGACCTTGACCGCGTGGGCGAAGACGAAAAGGTAATAGAGATCGAGGGCGTTAAAATATTTATGTGCCACGGGCACAGATATTCGGTAAAGCAGACGCTTTACAAACTGTGCGAGGCTGCAAAACAGAACGGCTGCACGGTGGCGCTGTACGGCCACACCCACTGCGCGCGCGTTGACGAGCAGGACGGAGTAAAGCTTATAAACCCCGGCAACCTTTCGCGCTACAGCCAGAACAGCTATTGCTACCTTGCCGTGCACGCGGGCAAAGTTGTGGAAAAGATAGTGCAGCTTTAAAGGGCGCCGCTAAAAACGCCCGCCGCAAAAGGCGCGGCGGAATACATTTTGAACGAGGAATATATGAGATTCAAACACACCGTTCACGTATTGATAGATAACTTCAGAGTGACTTACAAACTGCTCGTCTATATACTCGTGGTGCTTATAATAACCGCGGGCGTTTCGGCGGCAATAATCATACCCTTCCTTGACAGGCTTTCGGGCGTGGCGGCATACGAAGGACTGACGGGCGCCTTCAGCGAGATGTTCCGCGAGATACTGCGCGGCAACCTGACCAACCTTTCGGGCTACTTCGAGGCGATAAGGACAAGCTTCACCGACCTTATGGCATACCTTGGCGAGCACCCCACCGACCTTGCGCTGAGCGCTGCGGGACTGGCGCTTACTATGCTGGTGAGCGACTTTTTTATAGGCCTTGGCAACTATGCAGCGTGCTGCGTGGTGAACGATAAAATGGCCATGCACGCAAATTCGCCCTTTATTGCCACACTTATAAAGAACCTCGGCAAGGCGGCGCTGTATTCGGTTATATACGTGCCCATTTCATTCGTATATACCTCCGTGTGCCTTGTTGTGCTGTACCTTGTACTGTTTGTTGCGCTGAACGGTGTGTGGCTGCTGATACAGCTGTTCCTGTTCGTGGTGTTCATGATGCTGCTTGTGGGGCTTAAAATGACGTTCATCTCCGACTGGCTGCCCGCAATAATATGCGGCAAAAAGTCGGTGACCGAGGGCTTCCGCTATTCGTTCACGCTCAAGAGCGGCAGGCCGGTTTCCACCTTCTCGTTCTACGCGTCCTCGTGCGTGCTCATACTTTCGGTGAACGTGCTGGCGTGCGTGAGCACCTTCGGCGCGGGGCTTATAATAACCGTGCCCATGAGCTTTTTGTACCTTATATGCTACCAGCTGGTAAACTACTGCGACAACAACGATATAAAGTACTTTACCGATAAGCGCAGCATAGTAAAGCCCGAACGGGAAAAAGAGACCTCGCGCGAGCAGTTCCTGCGCGGCGAATAAATAAAAAGCGTATACGGCGGCCCTCTGCAAAAGCGGAGGGCCGTTTTTGCAAAGCGATGAATTTGCCCTATGGGGCAAACGTGATGAGTAATGAGCGGGCTTTGCCCGCGTGATGATTTGCGCCACACGCAAAGTTGCCCTGCGGGCGCATGTTATTTTACAACATAACTTTTTTAAAAAAATTTCATTTTTCCGCCACAATTTTCAAATACCCCCTTTACAAAACTGAAAAAATTTTATATAATTAAATAGACGTAATATATAATTTGTTGCGCCGCGGCAGACACGCAGCCGCGGAATATACGGCGTAAGGGCAGCATAAAAATATTGTGCGCGCACGCATTGGTTGCGGCATAGCACCGCCCCTATCACCGTATGGCCGCACGCCGCGCGCCTGAAAATTCAAGGCGCTTTTTCCAGGAGATAATATGAATTATAAAGACATCTATGAACAGTGGCTTAACGACGGCCGCCTGTGCCCCGAGGGCAAAAAGGAGCTTGAGGCCATAAAGGACAACGAAGAAGAGATAGAGTACCGCTTCGGCGCAGAACTTGCGTTCGGCACGGCGGGGCTCAGGGGCATAATAGGCTACGGCACCAACATGATGAACATATACACCGTAAAGCGCGCCACGCAGGGGCTTTCGGAATTTATAAAGACGCTGGGCGAAGAGGCAAAAAAGCGCGGCGTAGTCATATCTTACGACACCCGCAGAAAGTCTGACGAATTTGCCATGGCCGCCGCCGATGTGCTTGCCGCCAACGGCATAAAGGCATATGTTTTCCCCGACGTGCACCCCGTGCCCATGCTCTCTTTCGCGGTGCGCTGCTTAAAGACGATAGCCGGCATTATGATAACGGCTTCGCACAACCCCAAGCAGTACAACGGCTATAAGGTGTACGGCGAAGACGGCGCGCAGATGAACCCCGAAGACACGGCTAAGGTGCTCGGCTTTATAGAAAAGCAGACCGACTACTTGGGCGCGCCCGCCGCAGACGAAATGCAGAGGGCAAAGCTGATAAAGGCAGTGCCTTCCGCTGTAGACAGAAAGTATTACAGGGCGCTTAAAAAGCTTACCCTTTCAAAAGAAGCCGTTAAAAAGTGCGGCAAAAATTTAAAGCTGGTATATACCCCCGTTCACGGCTCGGGCTACATACCCGTTACCACGATACTCAAAAAGATAGGCATAAACGCCACCGTTGTAGAGGAACAGACGAGGAAAGACCCCGACTTTTCTACCGTGGAAGTGCCAAACCCCGAATTTAAAGAGACTCTTTCCATGGGCATAGCGCTTGCCGAAAAGATAGGCGCCACGGTGGTGTTCGGCACCGACCCCGACAGCGACCGCCTGGGCGTTGCCGTAAAGAACAAGAGCGGCGAGTTCGAGGCGCTTTCGGGCAACCAGGTGGGCATACTGCTTTTGGACTATATACTCACCAGGCTGAAGGAAGACGGCAAACTGCCCGCAAACGCGGCGGTTGTAAAATCGTTCGTGACGACGGGCATGGCGCGCGCCATATGCAACAAGTTCGGCGTAACGCTGTTTGAAGTGCCCGTGGGCTTCAAGTTCATAGGCGACAAGATAAAGCAGTGGGAAAAGGACGGCAAATACACATTTGTATTCGGCTTTGAAGAGAGCTGCGGGTATCTTCGCGGCACGCACGCAAGGGATAAGGACGCGGTAGTCGCCTCTATGCTGTGCGCCGAGATGGTATGCTATTACGACTACAAGGGCAAGACCGTTTCTGAAAGGCTGGAAGAGATATACAAGGAGTACGGCTACGTGCTCGACAAAAACGTATCCATTCAGTACCACGGCCTGAACGCCATGAAGGAGATGAACGCCGTGGTAGACGGACTTAAGGCAAAGCCCGTTACCAAGTTCGACATTTACAGGGTGGCGTATATACGCGACTACTCAAAGGACATAAAGACTGAAGTTGCCACGGGCGAGACCTCGCCGATAGGCTCCCCCACCACCAACTGCGTATACTACGAGCTGGAAAACGGCAGCTTTATATGCGTGCGCCCTTCCGGCACGGAACCCAAGCTTAAGATATACTATTCGGTAAAGGCCAACACCAAGGCAGATGCCGAAGAGGCGCTTGCAAAGATGCAGGAAGCCGTTGAAAAACTGCTGAAGTCTGTGGCCGCACAGTAAAATTAGCTCATTCCTAAACCTCATATTTTCAATTACCCGCCCGCGCCTTTACGGCGCGGGCGGGTAAAATTTTTATTGCGGAAAGGGGCAAATTGCTATATATAATATTTTTTATCACAATTGACAGTACCCCCCCCCCTGTGCTATAATAACATTGTAAACATGTAACTGCATAATATGCAGATTGCAGCTACATATTGTGCAGCCATGCTTTAATTGACAGAACTTACCTGCGGCACATGTGCAGGGCAAGCGAACAGGGAGGACATTATGAAAAAGAAAATTATGGCAATTTTAGGCGCGGCTGCCGTTGCCTGCGTGGGCGCGGCGCTGATTGCCGGCTGTTCCGACGGCGGAAACAACAACAATAACAATAACGACGACAAAGATACCTTTACCATAACCGTTGAAAGCGGCGAAGGCTACACCGCCAAGGCCGACAAGCAAAAGGCGGAATTCGGCGACACTGTGACTATAACCGTTGAGGTGACCGACCCCGACATGTATATTGAGGGCGTGTTTGCCAACAGCAACGAACTCGACGAAAACAGCGACGGCAAATACACCGCCACCGTCACCACAAACCTTACCATAAAGGTAGAGATGGGCGAATACAAAGAAGTGCTCTCAGACGGCGGACTTACGTTTGCAAGCGGCAACCCCACAACCATAACAAAAAACGACGGCAACACAAAAATATGGACTGACGACAACCAGCTTATAGACGTATGGGAACTCAACGTAAACCTGAGCTGGGGACAGACGGCGGCATTGAGCAGCCGCTCGGAAATAACATCTTCAAACCAGGCCGTTATACCAAATTCGGCTATCTCGTTTAAAGAGGGCGACAAGGGAAATTCGGCATGGATACATGACGCGCAGGTTTATATAGATTCAAGCAAGATATCCGAAGGCAGCACCTGGCTTACCATATACTTCAAGAGCAACAACACCTCTTCCGACGGCACATTATGCGTAAAGATAACTGTTACCGACGAGCCTGTTGCCCCCGAAACGATGAGCGTTGTATTCACTTTTAAAAACACGACAGATTACCCTGATGAAGATATATTTTTCAACGTAACCGACATAACGACAGGCGACATAAAAACAATATGGCTGAGCGACTTTACAGACGGCAAATATACCTTTGAATATGCCGTGGGGCACACATATAGGGTCACCTGCGCATACACCACATTGGGGGAAGACGGGGCATACGATAACATGACCAACCTTTACCTGCTTGAGTGGCAGGGAACAAACCTTGGCGGCGCTGTGAATACGCTGGAACAGGAAGGCACTGCTGCGCGCTATACGCTTGAACTGACTACAGCCGGAATAGAAGTGCCCTTTACCATTCAGGAAAGATAAAACTTAAAATAAAACCGTATGCCGACCGCGCGTTGTGCGGTCGGCATATTTTATGTATAGCCGCAATAAAGCCTCCCCTTCGTTTGCTATTGAGATTTCTCCGCTCCGCTCACTTCGTTCGTTCCGGTCGAAATGACAGGGTAAGAATAATGCCGCTCGGTCGTAAGGAGCCGCAGGCGACGGAATAGCGCATCGTTCGCCCGAAGGGCGCGATGGCGTCAATAACAATAAAGACGCCACAGCAAAAATGACGAATTTACTACTTTTTTTCGCGGGCATGCCTGATTTTGCGGTGTTCAAGCTGATACAGCTCTTCCGTGGCAAAAGATATCTTCATAATGCAGTCGCGTATGTTGACGGGGTGCAGCCAGAAGCTGTCGTCGTGCTTGGAAATGTCAAGGCAGTCGCCGAAAAACTCGTGCTTTTTGCGGTCGCGGTAGTCAAATTCTATGTGCACGCTTTCAAGCTGGTTGGGGGCAAGGTGCATTTCAAAGTCCTCGCCGTAATATTTGCAGGCAAAGTGCGTGCCCGTGCTGTCCTGGCGGAATTTGCCGCGCCCCTGCGCAAAGTACTTGTTCTTGGGCAGGGTGTGCACCTCTACCTCGTCCTCTATGCAATAGGTGCCCGCCTCCACCTCTGCGCGCACGTTTTCGCGCTCCCAGCGGAACCAGTCGGGAATGTGCGCAAAACGGGTGTTGCCGTCGTGCGCCTCAAGCCTGCCGTAGCGGGTCATCTCCCACTTTTTGCCGCAGCGCCTGCACTCGAGCGTGGTGCCAGAAGAATACATTTCAAACTCCGTTCCGCACTCGCAGCACTGGTAAAGTATGTGGTGAAGCCCGCGCGCACGCTGTTTAAAGTCCAGCGCTATCTTATTTTGGTACTGATAGGCAAAATCGTCGTACACAAAAACTTCGGCAATGCGCCTGTTTATCTCCTCTGCAGGCAGGGCCTGAACCTCCTCCGCGTTTGCAACGCATACCAGCTTTGCCTTGCAGGGCGCGGGGCGCTTATAGAATTTATCTTTATTCCACTGAGGGCAGCAGATAAAGTTGCCCTGCGCAATAAGGACTACCACGGGCACCTTTAACAGCTTTGCCATTTTGCCCACCGAGGGCGGTATGTAGCTCTGCGTGCCGTCGAAGGTGTAGCGCGCCTCCGGGTATATGCATATTGGGTTTTTATAATGGTCTACGCAATACTTCATGTTGCGTATCAGCGACATATCCTGTATGAACTTGCGCTTGCATATGCCGCCGGCAAAGCGCATAAGGCCTATGCCGTTATCGTGCATGGCGTCTATTGCCACAACATAGTTCATGTTCAGCGGGCGTATGGCGGCATACAGTATGCGGAAGTCCATTTCGCTGGCGTGGTTGGCAAGCAGAAAGTATGGCGGCTTTATGCCGTCCATGTTTATGTACTCGCACTCAAAATCGCGCCTCTTCATGTCGGGGTAGGCGGCGAACGTTTTGAGTATGCCCATGAACAGCCCGTTGGGCTTTCTGGGATTTACGTTGAAGTTATAGCTTTCAGGTTTTTTCATATTCTCACACGGGCGCCCTGCCTGTGACTTGTGCAAGGTACGGCGCTCCCTTTTATTCAATTGTACCACACAAAGGCGGCAAGGTCAATAGCGACGGCAAAATAAGCCCGATAAGGTTTAAAACGGCCATTCTGCTGCAAAAAACTTACTGCGGCGGGGGGGCGCATGTGGGGCCCCCCCCCCCTAAAAAACCACAATATTTTTTATATTTTATTGCTGGGTTATTGCGACCC